>Ga0256842_1002974_pt1 | contig 11670 bp, 9 predicted proteins | sample 4559240metaG_FD_185973 | JGI IMG/M metagenome (GOLD analysis project Ga0256842, IMG submission 185973) | Hydrothermal vent microbial communities from Guaymas Basin, Mexico - 4559-240 | ecosystem: Environmental > Aquatic > Marine > Hydrothermal vents | place: Mexico: Guaymas Basin | collected...
ACCGGGCAAACACTCAAAGCATTCAGCGAGCAAAATATTTTTCAGCCGCTGGGAATGCACGATACGTTTTTTCTGCCGCCGAAAAATAAAATTAAACGGTGTGCGGCTACGGAAATGCAACCCGACGGGACGGTGCTTTTAGGTGTTGTGCACGATCCGCTGGCACGCGTGATGAATGGAGGCATATCAGGTAATGCAGGGCTGTTTTCGACAGCAGATGATTTGGCTATTTATTCGGCAATGATGCTCAACGGCGGCATATTCCGCGGTAAGCGTATTTTAAGCAAACGCACGGTGGAAAAAATGATTTCCGTACCCAGGGGATTCGAACAGTTTGGTCGTGCCCTGGGCTGGGATGTGTATTCGGATTACAATTCGAATTTGGGCGATCTGTTCAGTGACCGGGCTTATGGCCACACGGGTTACACCGGAACTTCCGTATCTATCGATCCGGAAAGTAAAACCGTGATTATTCTGCTGACCAATCGGGTGCACCCGCACGATTTGCATGGGGGTGATATTGTTCGTTTGCGCGGAAGAATCGCGAATATTGTGGCTTCTTCGATTCTGAATTAGAGCAAAGCAACGGAAACAGCGCCCCTTGGTTTTGCGTTTTTTAAAGGGCACAGAGAAAAACGTTACACGAAAGGAAAATCATGGTAATTATTTATGGCGTTCCCCAGTGTCAGAAAACCAGAAGAACCAAAACACTCCTGGAAGAACACGGCATTGAATACAAATTTGTCAATGTAAAAAAGCAACCAATAAACCGTGAAGAACTGAAAAAAATTGTGGATCAATTGGGTCTGCAAAACGTATTAAATTCCAAAGGGCCGACGTTCCGCAAGCTGGGCCTAAAGGAGCGGAACTTAGACGAAGAAGAACTGTTCAAATGGTTACTAAAAGAACAAGGTATGATCAATCGCCCGCTAATTAAAAATGGCGATAGGTATTGGGTGGGATTTGACGAACAAGGCATCTTAAATTTTATCAAATAAAAATAAGAGGGTAAAATGAATTTAACGGCTGTCATCTTAGGAGGAGGGCAGGGATCACGCCTATATCCGCTAACCAAACTACGGGCCAAACCTGCTGTTCCGATTGGCGGTAAATTCCGCTTAATCGATATTCCCATCAGCAATTGTCTGCATTCCGGCGTACGTAAAATTTTTATCTTAACCCAGTTTAACACCGAATCACTTCACCGCCATATTACGCGTACTTACACGTTCGATATTTTCAGCAAAGGGTTTGTGCGTATTTTAGCTGCTCAGCAAACAGCGGAAAATAGGGATTGGTATCAGGGAACGGCTGATGCCGTTCGTAAAAATCTGATGTATCTAAGAGCAGCCGATGATAATATTCTCATCCTTTCCGGTGACCACCTGTACCGCATGGATTACAATAAATTTTTCGAATACCATAAAAAAATGAAAGCCGACATCACCATTGCGGTTAAACCCATTTACCGCCATGAGGCCAAAGAATTTGGTATTTTGAACGTAGATGAGAATGGTTATATTTCAGAATTTTACGAAAAGCCAAAAGACGACGCGATTCTTGACAAATATGCCATTCCCGAGGAAGCATTCAAAAAATTTGATATGGATCCACAAGGTCGCACGCACCTGGCTTCCATGGGCATTTATATTTTCAACAAAAAAGTACTTTTTGATGTACTGGAAAACAACGACAAAGAAGATTTCGGCCACGAGATTATTCCGGATGCCATTAAAAAATACAAAGTGGCCGCTTATTTTTTTGATGGTTACTGGGAAGATATCGGAACGGTGCGTGCTTTTTTTGATGCCCACATGGAGCTGGTGCAGCCGGTTCCGCGTTTCGACTTTTACGACGAAAATTTTCCCATTTACACCCACCCGCGTTATTTACCGCCTTCCAAAATTTACAATTGTCAAATCCACCAGTCCAATGTTGCCGAAGGTTCCATTTTGCTGGGATCGATTATTGAAAATTCTATTATCGGTATTCGTTCCTTTGTAGAAGAAGGCACCTTTATTCAACGAGCGATTATCATGGGAAATGATCGTTACGAGACAATCCAAACACGCAAGGAAAATGCGGAAAAAGGCGAGCCTAATTTGGGAATCGGAAATAACTGTGTGATTCGTAATGCGATTATTGATATCAACGCCAGAATCGGAAACAATGTGCATTTGATTAATAAAGACAATAAGGAAAGCGAAGACGGAGATTTCTATTCCATCCGCGACGGTATCATTATAATTCCCAAAAATGCTGTTGTACCAAGCAATACGGTTATTTAGGAATATGCCGGGTCTGTATTTTGGCAAATGCCCCGCTATCTCACTGGCTTGCGCTGCAAAACAGAAAGCTGAGATCGTGCTGAATTAAAAAATTGTGCTCAATCAAAAAGCTAAATGGACGGTTGTTGCTCGTCTGGCAGGAAAGCCATAACATTCTTTGAACCTTTATCATGCAATTAAGATTGGTGCATTTTTGTATTCCGGAAGATGACCAAATCTTGATTAATTATTTCTGATGACTACATATCCATGTGATAAATATATCAAAAATAACAGGCTACAAAATTTTAAAAAGTTGAATTTCAAATGATATTCTCGTATCTTTCTGAGCAATATTGAGTTTCTAACTATAAGTAGGAGGTTTTATGCACAAGAAACTTTTAATGCTTCTGTTCACCGTTTTCCTTAGCGGTTCAATGGTGTACGGTTCTGGTTTTTCAATTTACGAACAGGGCGCCAAAGCTTCGGCTATGGGCGGTGCCTTTATCGCCATGTCCAATGATGTGAGCGCAATTTTTTACAATCCTGCCGGCATGACGTCATTAAAGGGATTGCAATTGGGTATGGGAGCTACGATTATTATGCCGGAGTTTTCTTTTACGGGGCCGACCAATGTCGATCCCAATTTGTACACAAAGGCCAAAAAGCATATTTTCCCGCCGGCGCATTTTTACATAACCTACGGTTTGACCGATCGTCTGACCGCCGGTTTCGGTTTTTACACTATGTTTGGCTTGGGTACCGAGTGGCCACGCGATTGGCCAGGTCGTGTTTTGGCGACCAAATCTTTTGTGGAAACATTTTCCTTTAACCCGGCAATTGCCTACAAGGTTTTGGACAATCTCTCTGTTGCCGCGGGCTTTACTTATATGATTGGTACGGTTAATTTACAGAAGAGTATTTACACCGGTTATGCAGCCGATACCTATGTGGAATCCAAATTAAAAGCCAGTGGTACCGGGTACGGATTTAATGTTGGAATTCAGTACAAACCGATGAAAAAACTGACGATCGGTGCGGTTTACCGCCATAATGTTTTGATGAAATTTAATGATGGCGACGCTACATTTAAAATTCCCCAATTACGGAATGAAAAGATGTACCAATATCTGAAAGCTGCCTTTCCCAACACCAAAGGTAGCTCCGAGTTGGATTTCCCCAATGAAATCGGTCTGGGTATTGCTTATGCATTTACCGAACAGCTTACTGCTGAATTTGATTTTATGCAATTGGGCTGGAGCTCGTATGACATATTAAAAATCAAATTCAAGGAACCCGTTGCCGGTCAAACCGAAAGTAAAGCAGTTAAAAATTACGAAGATAGTTACAGTTTGCGCTTTGGCCTTGAATACAAAGTGAATGAAAACCTGGCGGTTCGTGCGGGTTATTTGCGTGATAATCATGCCGTTCCCGATGAGTATGTTGAACCAACTTTGCCCGAAAGTGATCGCAATTTGTATTCCGTTGGTTTAGGCTACAAATTAAATAATGTTACATTTGACGCCTACTATATGCTGCTTTTACAGGATGACCGTACCATCAAAAATTCCAAATTGGAAGTTAACGGTCAGCCTTTTCCGTTTAACGGAACATACAAAGGCATGACAAATATGTTTGGTCTGACCATGGGCATTTCTTTATAATCAAAAGAAGGAGAGTAATGTTATGAAATATATTCGAATAACCTTTCTTTCGGTTCTGGCTTTGGCGTTGGTTCTTTCGGGATGCAAATTGGAAGAACCGTCTGTAAAGAAGACCGAAAACAATTTAAACGGACAAACCATTACAAAATATGTGGCCCTGGGCAACAGTTTAACGGCCGGGGTCCAATCCGGTGGTTTAATGGAAGACTTCCAGTATTTTAGCTTTCCGGCACAAATTGCCCGTCAGTTAGGAATTCAGGAATTCGGCCAGCCGACCGTGTCTTATCCGGGCATGCCGAATATTTATGAATTGGATCCGTTTACAAATAATATTTTTCAACCGGAAGGGACAGGGGTTCCGAACAACACGACCTATCCCAAACCATATCAGAATTTGGGCATTCCTACGGCAACGACCTGGGACTTGCTAAATGCCACAAGTTCCACAACCAATTTCCGTTATTACTTTTTTGGCGAAGATAATCCTGCCGTCGATTTGGTTTTAAGAGGTTTGGGAACCGCTTTCCAGCAAGCCGCGGCACAGGAACCGGATTTGGTAACTCTGTGGATCGGCAATAATGATATTTTGGGGTATGCCACCAGTGGCGGGTTAAAACCACCTACACCCATTCAGGATTTTACCAGTCCGGTAACAGGGGTGGCTTTACAAGGATTCCAAAGCGCTTACATGGAATTAGCGGAAAAAGTAGCTTCGTTAAAGGCTAAAGTTGCCGTCGCCAATATCCCTGATGTTACGGTTCCGCCCTTTTTTAAGCTTGTCGGGCCTCAAATTGCCGCTGCTTTAAAAGCTGCCAACATTCCTTACCCGCTTGCCTATCAAACAGGTACGGATAGTTTGACAACAGGCCCTGCAACGGGTCAGGCCACGCAAGATGACCTGAATAATTTCAACGTATTGGTCACTTTGGTCGGTGCGAGTTATGCCAGTGATATCGGCAAACCGACCGGCCACTGGTATCGCGATTTGGCAGCTATGAAGGGTGTCCCCGTTTCTGCATTGCTGGCAACAATGCCGGCGGTCGATACGACTCAGGCTTTCGGCTTGCATCCGCAGAATCCATGGCCCAACGCACTTATTTTGGATCCTGTTGAACTAACGACCATTCAGCAGGTTACAGTTGCCTACAATCAAATTATTGCTGCCGCAGCCAATCAGTATGGGTTTGCACTGTTTGATGTCAATAAATTTTTACTCGATGTGTTAAATAACGGTGGAGTAATGGCCGACGGATTTTTGTTCACTGCCGAATTTGCTACCGGCGGATTGTTCAGCTTTGACGGTATCCATTTAACAAATGCCGGTTATAGCATTGTTGCCAACCAGTTTATTGATGCCATTAATTCTAAGTACGGCATTGCCATTGCACATGTAAATGTCCGCAATGTTTTAGGGAATGCACCGGTTTTAAAGAAAGTAAGCCAGCCCAATTTAAAACAGTACAATCTTAAAAAAATGGCTTCGGTTATTGATATGCTTGGCGGGCGATTCTGGTAGAATTTTTCTTAAATCCATTTAACAAAAGGCAGGGCATTGGCTCTGCCTTTTGTGTTTTACGGATATTCGTCTTGTTGGGGAAACTTTTCAGTCTAACCCAGCCACCGAATTACACCGAAGTAAATTAGGAACTGGGAACTTGGAACTGGCCGGAACGAAGTGGAGACCCCGACTTGGCGGGGGAATTTGTCGGAACGAAGTGAAGGCACATGACTGTCGGGTAACAATTCAACGAATACACGAATAACGATTTCCCATTCAACAATTCAACAAATCAACCATTCATCCAATTCCGCCACCGAACCACACCAAAAACCACCGAATAACGATTATACGAATACACGATTAACGATTTCCCCATTTAACAATTCAACGATTATACGATTATACGAATCCACGATTAACGAATAACGTTTTCCCCATTCAAACATTCAACAATTCAACCAATAACGACTTCCTTACCCAATTAATCCATCTTCTTCTGCTGCGCTTTCGACCGAAACCGAATTACGCAACGGTAAGGCAAGTACTTGCGCAAATAATGGTCGATTACGATACTGCCGTGATACATGTTTGCCCAAATAGCCCGATCCGATACTTTGCGCATTTTTTGAACCTGATGTCTTTTTTTTAAAATTGAACCGAAATGTAAAACAATGTAAGTCAGCGATTGCAGAACCGCTTTACCGCGATTTCCTCCCCAGAGCATGGCGTCTGCTACGACCGTTGCCAACTCAAACAAAATACGTATGGGAAAGATGAGCAATAAAAACGGCCACGAATAATTTTTTAAAAGCATGATTAAGTTATTGCGGTGATTTAAATACATTTTGCGCTGATTGTCTTTACGTAGCGTATAGCCCGAATAATGGTAAATGTAAGTTTTTAGCGCCACCAGATTCCGATACCCGGCCAACTGCGCCCGCCAGTTCAAATCAATCTCTTCCTGATGGGCAAAAAAATCTTCGTCCAAAAGACCGATTTCATCCGTTATCCGCTTGCGCAGCAACAAAGCGCACCCCGATGTCCAGAATACCCGATTGTCCATTTTGTCGTACTGACCTTTATCTTTTTCCACGGTATCAAAAATGCGCCCGCGGGCAAAAGGATACCCTAAAATATCCATCTCTCCGCCGGCGCCACCGGAATAATCGAAAAACTGATGATCCTGAATAGACAAAATTTTTGGCTGAACCATTGCCGCCTGACGATCACTTTCCAGCGTGCGCACCATTTCTTGTAAAAAATTTTCCGGTGCAACCGTATCATTGTTAAGCAACAAAACGAATTCGGACTTTGCCAAAGTAATACCCTGATTGCAGGCACCGGCATAACCCTTATTTTCCTTATTCTGAATCAATTCCACCTGAGGAAAACGATCACGCACCATGGCCTGACTACCATCGGTGGAACCGTTGTCAATCAATAGCACCTTAAAGTTCCGGTAAGAATTTTTGTACAGAGAAGACAAGCAATCATACAAAATTTTCTTGCCGTTGTAATGAGGAATTACAATCGTAACTTTTACCTGTTCCGCCATCCGGTTTCCCTTTTCTCTTTTAACTAATATTGATTAAATCCATGCGTTTTTTCAGATGCTTTTGTAAAAATTTAAGCAGCGGTTGATGCCTGCGTAAAAACGGATCACTTTTTACCAATTCAAAAGCATCATGTCGCGCTTCCTGTAAAATTTCGACGTCCGTAATGGGATTTGCAATTTTAAATTCGGGCATACCGCTTTGTTTGGTACCAAAAAAGTCTCCCCATCCACGCAGCTCCAGATCTTTTTCGGCGATCACAAACCCATCCTGTGTTTCTGTCATAATTTTCATGCGCTTCTGAGCAACTTCACCGATATTGTACGGTGTTTTTAAAATGCAATACGCCTTCCCTTTGCCGCGGCCCACACGTCCCCGCAACTGATGCAATTGTGAAAGCCCAAAACGTTCCGCATGCTCAATAACCATAATAGTGGCGTTAGGCACATCAATGCCTACTTCAATTACCGTTGTGGAAATTAATATCTGGATTTCATTACGCGCAAATTCGGACATGATAGCCTCTTTTTCCGAGGGTTTCAATCTTCCGTGCAGCAATCCCACTTTGTAATTTTTGAATTCCGTCATCGAAAGTCTCTGATACGCTTCGGTTGCCGCTTTTAAATCCAGTTTTTCGCTTTCCTCTACCAAAGGATAAACAATATAGGCCTGTTCGCCGCTGCCGACTTTTTTGCGAATAAAATCGTAAATTTTCGCAGCCGTATTGTCAAAGCGCCATAATGTTGTTACCCCCTGCCGATTGGGCGGCATTTCGTCTATCACAGAAACATCCAGATTTCCGTAAGCCGTTAAAGCCAGTGTTCGGGGAATCGGCGTAGCAGTCATTACCAGCACATCGGGATGCGTTCCTTTTTCGATTAGTTTAGCGCGCTGCAAAACCCCAAAGCGATGCTGTTCATCGATAACGATTAAACCCAGTTCCGGCAATTTGGTACTGTCGTAAATTAAAGCATGTGTACCGATCATTATCAACGGTTCGCCTTTACCTGTCTCTTCGGCAATTAAACGGCGTTCTTTTTGTGTTGTGCTCCCTTTTAGCAAAAGTACACGCACACCAAGCGGTTCCACCATTTTGCGGATATTAAAATAATGCTGTTCGGCCAATATTTCCGTGGGCGCCATCAAAGCGGCCTGTTTGCCGTTATCCACCGCAATAAGCATGGCCATTACTGCAACCAGGGTTTTTCCGGAGCCCACATCTCCTTGCAACAAACGATTCATAGGAACTGGTTTTTTCATGTCCCGGCGAATTTCACGCACCACCCGTTTTTGGGCTTCGGTCATGGTAAAAGGCAGATTCCGGTATAATTTTTCCAGACGTTCACTTTTTTTACTGAACGTAAATCCCATAGGGCGCGCTTTTTGATGCGCCCTTTGCAAAGCCAGCATTAATTGTAACTGAAAAAACTCCTCGTATTTAAACCGGTAAATCGCCCGTTCCAATAAACGCTGATCCTGCGGAATATGAATCTCACGATAGGCATCCGCTCTTGGTATCAATTTACGTGTGTCCCTGATTTCATCCGGCATATATTCTTCAACATTCGGCAGGCTATTGTGAAGTAAGCCAAAAAAAATGCGCCGAAAAGTGTACGAATTGAGTCCGACTCGCTTAAATGCATCGCTGCCCGGATAAAAAGCCAGAATTTTGCCCGTGTTCAGCAAATTGTCCAATTCGCCTTCACCCAGGCGGTCGTAATCTGGGTGTACCATTTGAAATCCGCGGTAAAAGCTAACCTTACCGGAAAGTGAAACCCATTCGCCGACTTTGAAAATATTTTTAAAATAATCCACACTGTTGAACCAGAGGGCTTCCAGAATACCTTTACCATCGCTGATCACGATGTAAAAATAACGACGCCGACCGTGGCGGATGCCTTCGGCCTCAATTTTTCCGATAACCGTCACTTCCTGATCCGGCTGCAATTGGTTAAGCGAAACAATATGCGAGCGGTCAACATATTTTCTCGGGAAAAAATTAAGCAGGTCGTTTAACGTGCGGATACCGGCTTTGGCTAAAACTGCAGCGCGTTTGGGGCCTACGCCTTTGATAAATTGCAGTTCGTATGTTTTTTCTTTTTTTTCAGCCATAGCAAGGCCACTGTTAAATCCACGGGCATTCAATTCGGGGAAAACCGGTTTTCAAATTAACCGATTGTCCAAAACACCGGTTCGAGGCAATCGGGCTGTGCTGCCCAAAAACATCGCTGCTGAACGGATTTTTTGGAAATGCACTCGTAAATGTCATTCTTCCCGGACAGGCTTTTCCTTAGCGGGAATAAAACCTAATTTGCACCTGCATGAATCTTGGATGCCAAATAGGTTCACACACTTTTCGAACAACTATCGGAGCTTCCCTGCGTATGCCCAAAACCATACTTTCAGCAATCCTCAACCTGAGCTTTGCTTTATTTTGGAACCTTAGCCGGATTTTTTCTGCTTGCCGGGTGCTCTTACTAATTTCTATTTATCTCATTCACAATCCGCCCGTCATCCAATTCAATAATGCGATGCGCCTTGAGCGTAATGTGTTCATCGTGGGTAACAATCACCAACGTCTGGTTCAGCTTCTTATTCAAATCTAACAGCAACTCGTACAGCATATCACTGTTTTTGCGATCCAGATTTCCGGTCGGTTCGTCCGCCAACAAGACTTTGGGTTTATTGATCAATGCCCTGGCTACGGCAACCCGTTGCTGCTCACCCCCAGAAAGCTCGTTTGGTTTGTGATTCAAACGGTGAGAAAGGCCGACCTCCGATAGCAGATGTTTGGCATATTCTTCTTTTTCTTTGTTCAATGGTTCGTGCATAAAAGAAGGAATAAGCACATTCTCGTAAGCCGTGAACTCCGGCAGTAAATGATGAAACTGGAAGACAAAACCGATCGCCTTGTTACGAAAGCGCGCCATCGCCGAATTGGTTAATTGCTCCAAATCCGTATTGTCAATTAAAACCTTCCCCTCTGTCGGCAAATCCAAGGCCCCGATAATGTGCAAAAGTGTGCTTTTACCCACACCGGAAGGACCTTTAATTACCACCACTTCGCCAGCGGAAACAGTCAGCGAAATACCTTTGAGAACTTCCACCTGCACCGGACCGCTGAAATACGTTTTGTGTAAATTATCTACGCGTATAATTTCTTTTGCCATATTATTCGTACCTAATTGCTTCTACAGGCATCAATTTGGAAGCCCGATAGGATGGATAGAACGAAGCCAGCAAACTCAACAAAATGGAGATGGACGAAATCGCCGCAAAATCTTTCCATTCCATGACAATGGGCAATGAATTAATCAAATAGACATCCGGTGGCAGAGAAATAATATGGAAATGCAATTGCAGAAAACCTACCCCGTAACCGATAATACAGCCTAAAACCGTGCCGATCACGCCCACCAAAAGGCCTTCGTATAAAAAGATTTTCATAATCGACGACGACGAAGCCCCCATGGATTTCAAAATACCGATTTCTCTGGTTTTTTCCATAACCACCATTATTAAAGAGCTGATGATATTAAAAGCCGCCACCATGATAATCAAACTAAGGATGACAAATGCACCCCATTTTTCAATTTCCATCCAGGAGTACAGCGAGCGATTGAGTTGGAACCAAGTTTCCGTAGTGTATGGATATCCGAGTTCGTCTTCCAATTGTGCGGCTACCTTACCAGCCAATTCATAATTATCCAGTTTGACTTCAATCCAGGTTACCCCTTTAATGCCGAACAGATCGCGCGCATCTTTTAATGAAATGTATGAAAGGGTTTTGTCATATTCGTAATAACCGATTTCCACCAAACCGGCCACATAAAATTGCTTAACCCTTGGCTGAGTAAATATGCCACCCTGTTTGGGCATTGTCCACAAGGTAACCACATCGCCAATATGCGTAGCATAAAGGGCATCGGCCAGATAGCGGCCGAGCACAATTCCGGGCAGCATTTTGCCGTGAATGAGCATCGGGCTGAAATCCAAATCACCTAAAATGATCTTGTTTTTAATATCCGTCACATCGGTAGCAAATTTAGGATCAATGCCTTTGACGATCGTAGCATATTGACGCTGTTTACCCGAAATCATACCCTTATCCACAATGACCGGGGAAGCGCCCACCACATGCTTAGTGTGCTTTATCAGATTCATCAGCGAATCGGTACGGGTGATCGGCTCTAAATAAAATTTACGCACACGCAAATGGGCATCGGCGCCCAACAGCCTTGAGCGCACTTCCTGCTCAAAACCGTTCATCACCGAAAGCACCAAAATGAGCGCCGTAACGCCGATCATCACACCCGCAATAGAAACATAAGTAATGATGGAAATAAATCCTGTACGCCGCTTTGCTTTAAAGTAGCGTTTGGCAATAAAAAATTCGAACGATTTCATTTGTTCTCCGGCCGCATTTGCGGGAATAAAATAACATCACGAATGCTGGGCTGGTTGGTTAGCAGCATAACCATGCGATCGACACCGATACCCAGACCGGCAGTTGGCGGCATGCCAATTTCCAGGGCACGAATGTAATCTTCATCCATCATCTGCGCCTCTTCATCGCCGCGTTCGCGTAATTTCAACTGTTCCAAAAAGCGTTGTTTTTGGTCAATCGGATCGTTTAATTCGCTAAAGGCATTAGCCACTTCCTTACCTGCAATTATCGGCTCAAA
>Ga0256842_1002975_pt1 | contig 11666 bp, 20 predicted proteins | sample 4559240metaG_FD_185973 | JGI IMG/M metagenome (GOLD analysis project Ga0256842, IMG submission 185973) | Hydrothermal vent microbial communities from Guaymas Basin, Mexico - 4559-240 | ecosystem: Environmental > Aquatic > Marine > Hydrothermal vents | place: Mexico: Guaymas Basin | collected...
TATGAAAGTTAAAGGAGGCAAAATGAATGACAGACTAAAAAAGTGTATGGAATATGCTCAAAAATGTTTTAAGGAAAGGGTAAGTGTAAGCGACAATGATTTCATCGGAGGGCGAGGACTACACTACATAAGACTGGAAAATAATCAAGCGGTTGTGGTAGACAGAGATAAAAATGTTGTGGTAAAGTTTTGGTTCAACAGCGACGGCTCGGTTAAAAAACTAAAAACTTTAGAGGAGTAAATAATGACACAACAGGAACGACTTAAACTTTTGAACAAAGGCTTCGCCTTTAAAAACAAACGAGGAAAAAGAAAGCCATTTATTTTTAAATTCTGTGGCACTCAATGGACAACTAATTACAATCGTGACCATCCATATTCAATGGATGATAAAAGATGGAGCAATCCTATAAAAATTTCAAGAAAAGAAAAGTTGAATTTAATTCTCAACCAAAAGGTAAAACCGGTAGAAGAATTGTCAAAAAGGTGCCAATGGCTGCTATGTATTTTATGGAAATTGAAAGGAGTTTTAAAATGAAGAAAAAAATTATTATTTTAGGTTTAGTATTAGCAAGTTTATTTTCTGGGTGCAGTAGAGAATCAGAAAAAGTTTCATATAATCTGTCGTATAAAGCAGATAATTTTCAAGTTTTAAGAAGAGTGGTATTTTTTAACGGTATAACAGACAAGTATCTTTTAGAAATTAGAGGATACTGCAGCATAGAAAGCGACAATTATGATAAGCAACTTGAAGTGACTTGCAAAGTGGGGCCAAATAAATATATCAAAGACTATTTTGGACTGTCCGACAATACAGCCTATTTTGTAGAACAACTAGAGGCTAAAAATGTTTCAGCCTATTACCATAAAATTATATTCAGGCCGCAGGCAATCTTGCCAAGCTTCGATGTAAAGGTCACCGATAAGCTACCGGAACAATCTGTAAAAATTGAACACAAAAAATAAAAGGAGCTTAAAATGAAAAGAATTTGGCTATCAGCAAACAGCTATGATGAAGTATGGGATGAAATTATAGAGCACGCAGAAGAAGTTCTTGATGCCTTTTTATCCAGCAAACAGTATTCGATTATTATTGAGTACGGAAGGTGCAAAGCGTATAGTCGAGATGGCTACGATGTTGATTATGACTGTGTCGCCACTGGGGAATTTGAATTAGATTGGGAAGAGTTTTTAGATACGTTCGGACACTACGAATTGCTAGACTTACTTAAAGAGATAAACGATGTTTAAAAAAGAAAAGCAAATAATCCTCTACGAAAAAGGGGAAAATAATATTGAAGCATATTTCCGTGCTATCGATTGTCTATTAAACGACAAAAAGCACTCAGTCTTAAGCATTGCATTTTCAATTTTCGGGAAGACAGGACTAGATGTAAAAATAGACGCATGTAAAAAAAGTAAAATTCTAAAATATCAAATTACAAAGAAAAGGAGTTAATTATGAAACTTGGACAAGCAAAAGAAAAAGCATACAAAGAATTAAAAATAGAAATAACACCGGAACTTAGAGAAAAATTCATAGATATAAAAGATGTAAACACAAAAGCAGAAACATTTACAGAGGCATACCATATATCTGATGAATTATTACGCGAGTACATTGAACTACCTGCCAAAATTAAAGCAGCTCTATTTTTAGAAGGCAGCCCTATTGCTGTCTTTGACTTTATAAAAACTGTTTCAATGGAATTACTTGAACCTCTTATTATGATAATTGAAGAAACAGAAGAAGTTGAAATTGAATACTTGTTTGACTTGTTAGAAGTAATTAGAAATACAAACGAAGAAAGTAGAGTAAAATACTTAACAACATTAACTATTCTTCTGGAGGTGTTAGATGCTGATACTATTAGTGGGGAATAAAAGAACTGGAAAAGATACAAGTGCAGCTATTATACAAGAATTGACAGGCTATCAAAGAATAGCTCTGGCAGACCCTATAAAAGAAATAGTCAGCCAAATTACAGGGCTAACAAGAGAGGAGCTGGAAGAACTAAAAGAAGATGACAAATTTAAACTGAACGGAAAAACAATCAGACAGATTTTGCAAGACGTCGGACAAGGAATGAAAAAACTTTTTAATTCTGAATATATTTGGACAAGCATAGCATATAGAAAAATTAAAAATTCTGATGCTATCATTTCTGATGTACGGCTGCAGTCTGAAATAGACTTTTTTGAAGAAGCGTTACACGGGCAGGTAATTACTATCAAACTTATAAGAGACGTAAGTAAAAACGACCAGCACATAACAGAGCAAGCTGATAAATTAAAAACAAAATACACAGTAGAAAACAACGGAACTATTGACGAACTGAAAATAAAACTGTCAAGAATTCTTATTCAAGAAACCATACCAATTCAGTTTGGTTTGTTTGACAAAAGGAGTTAAGATGAAACCGTCAGAATATTTATATGGGGTCAACTCGAAAGAATGGGCCGACCTTAAATGGAAAGACGCCCTAAAAAAAAGAATAAAGCTGAGCACAACATTGTTGGAAAAACTTTCAACTAAAAGCACTGAAATTTTTGGAAAACCGGAATACAAAGAAGAGTATCAAAAACTTACAGTTAGAATGACAGAAATTATAAAGGCAATTGAATTTAACAAAAATTTATTAAAGGAACTGCAATGAACGTCTTAAGATACTTAGGCTTTCCTGGCAGCTGGGAAAGCCCTTTACAAGAAACCGTTGCACAAAAAACAAGAAATGAAATGTTCTTTAAAGAGCTTGTCAAAGCCGAGCAAAAACCCACAGTCTATGTTGAAGGTTTTGGTGGGAACTTGATAACTTATATTCAAAACTTTATCAGTGCCGATTATCAACTTTTGCAGGGTATTGATTTTGTAGAATATTTTTCAAACTCTTTTGAAGATAAAGAACCTGTCAGGCTAAATATTATCAATGTAATTTATAACGTAGGGCTAGAGCCTGCATTAAACTTAAAATTCAGTGCACAGCTTTTAAGGTATATAATTGCCAAAGCAAAACAAGAAAACGTTTATCTGTTTTTAGTTTCTGATTTTCCTTATACAAACTTCAAGGAAAAATACGACATTGAAGTGGTAAACAGAATTAAACTTCCCAAACTAAAAGACGAACAATTAATTTAAAGGAGGCAACAATGCACGACAATTTAAAGACTTCACTGAAACAATTAGAATTAATTATTATTGAACTATATAAAACCAGAGAATTTTCTATAATCCAAAAGCTAGAAGAGGCAAAAAAGGAATTAGAAAGGAAAATAAATGAAAGCTAAATTACACGGAATGATAGAGCTACCAAGAGAGTATCATCACCTGATTAAATACTATACATATAATAGGCCGCTAGGCCCTAACGGTTTTGAAAGAGTTACATCTGTACAAGTATCAGACAGAGGCACATTATTATTTCCTCGCTCAATTCAAAAACTAAAAAAATATACAAGCTTTGAACTTGAAGATTTAAGAACAGGTAAAACCTTGGAACAGCCTTTTAAATTAAATCCAAAATTCAAACCTTATGAATATCAAGAACCGGTCATAGACAAAGTAGTTTCATTGCTACAAAATTCTCAAGACGGGGCAGGGATTTTAAATGCAGAAACAAGCTTTGGAAAAAGTTTTGTTATTCCTTTTATAGTGGAAAAACTTAAACAAAAAACTCTTATTATTACAGACAGAGATAATTTAGTCAGACAAATGTACGGAGAGTTCCAACAAAATGTATCTGAAGGGGACTTTCAAATTTTAAATAAAGACACTAAGAACAGAATTGCAGATGTGAACATTACTACATTTCAATTTTTAAATTTGAACAGGAACTTACTAGAAATTTTAAAAAATGAAATAGGACTGGTAGTCGTTGACGAAGCACATACAATCGGTGCCAAAGTTTTTACAGAGCTTGTCACTGAGTTGCCAAGCTTATACAGATTAGGACTGACGGCAACGCCTACTCGTAGTGACGGTTTGACAGAATTATTACACGAAACTTTTGGACACAACATAATAAAAGGTGCAAAAGAAAAACCGGTACTTGTAAAGCATTTGCTTGTAAATACAGGTATGAACGCAGACTGGTTAGTGGGAGAGGAGGCGTTTTCAAAAATTTTTATATACAATTATTTGAGACCGGACTTTATGAAATTAGTTCTGGATACAGCAGAGAGTGTTTTAAAAAGAAACAGAGCGCCTTTGCTTTATATCAACTATCAAGATTTAAAAAGCGCTTATGCAGAAGCATTAAAAACCCGTGGATATTCAGTTGCAATTATTGATTCAAAGACTCCAGCCAAACAAAGAAAACAAATTATAGATAATTTTCAGGCAAGGAAATTAGATTTCATAATTTCCGGCGTTATCCTGCAAAAAGGAATTAGTATCCACAGGTTAGATACAATTTTAAATTTACATACACACACAAAAGAAAGTCTCGAACAGACTGTCGGAAGGTTGCGCAGAGACAATGCAGAAAAACAGGAATCAGTTTTTATAGACTTCTTATGGGGAGGCGTCCTCAGAAAAAACACCAACGAAAGGGTTGACAACCTTAGAAGAATTGCGTTAAAATACGGAGACAAAGTTGAAAGGTATGAAAGAGCAGAGTGGGAAAGCATCATTAAACAAATCAAAGGAGTTTAAAATGGTAGGAAAATTAGTAGAATTAGTACAGGAACTAAGCAGCAGAAGAACTAAAGTTGCAGATTTAAAACTTACACTAAGCAGAAAAGAAACAACTTCGTATTTACAGTGGAAACAAGAGAACCCAAAAGACAGAACAGCTATGGATAAAGTTATAGCAGAGTTGAAAGAAAATGACAAGCAATGGCAAGAGCTGGAAATCGAATACCAAAAAGCTGTCAACGATTATCAGAGGTTGAAAGATTTTTACAATTTACTAGAGGGGGCTATGAAAAATCCTAGCTACGAAAAAGCATTCGTTGAAGATATGATTAAAGCAGGAGGCGAGCTATGACAGAGATTGTTTGGCTAGTTTATTTAGCCGATTTATTAGACAATTTTAATGACTTTTTATCTTTAATGGTAGGGGCGAGCATTGCTTTTACTTTATTCTGGCCTTTTGCAGTACCTATTTTCCTATGTGAAATTGAAGGTCTTTGCTATGAAGAAGGAGAAGAAATAAGAAAAAAGAAAAAACAATTTACTTTAAAAGGTTTTAAAATTCTTGGCAGTGCCACTCTTATTTTTACATTGTTGAGTATCGTAACACCTAGTAGCAAACTTGTTTACATTTATGCAGGAGTTGAAGCAGCTAAAGAACTCAAGCTGGACAAAGAGTTACCAAAAGTAACACAGAAAGCTTTCAAACTATTGAACAAAAAACTTGATGAAGCTTTATCAGAAAAGGATAAAAAATGAAAGATTTCATTTTCTCTGTTGAAACAGAAATAGGAGAGATGAGTTTCTCTGCCTATGCTGCCTCAGAGCAAGAGGCCCGACAGAAAATAAAAGACAATCCTGAAAAACATTTTTGTGAATTATATGCAATTGACTGGCACAGAATTTTCGAGCCATATTTTTCTGTTGACAAACTAAAACTAGAAATGGAACAAAACTGGGAGGATATAAAATGAGAGACCCAATACTACTTTTAGAAGATTTAAAAAACATTTCAAGTACAAACGAAAAAATTGCATTTATTCAAAAGCACAAAGACAACAAAGAATTTATGCAGCTGTTAAAAATTGTTATAGACACGCCGCTTAATATTAGAAGCCTGGACTACGAAAGAAAAACAAAGGACGAACCAATTAAACATAAAGCAAGTGAATTTATTTCTCTTGCAAACTACTTGGCAAACAACAGCCGCTCACACGCAACGATTGACGAAGCCATTAAGTTCTTGCAAAGCTGTTCTAAAAAAGAACAAGAACTTTACGAAGCAATCATTACTCAAACGTTCAGGCTAGGTATTAAAGCTAAATTAGTAAACAAAGCCTTAGGTTATAAGTTTATCGAGACTACCAACCTAATGAAAGCAGAAGCGTATCAAGGGCAAGAGCTTGCCTTTCCTATTGCAGTTGAAGAAAAACTGGATGGCGTTAGACTGGCAGCGTTTGTTAGGGACGGACAAATAGAGTTCAGAACTTACAATAACAAAGTAGTGTATCCACAAACTTTGAAAACGGCTTTATTAAAATTTATAAATAAGTTTGGACTAGACAATGTATTGATTGACGGTGAAGCTCTAGCTTCAATAAGAACAAAGACGTCAGGCATTATCAGAAAACTAATGTTTAAAAGGCCGGACATTGTAGATACAGATTTAACCTATCATATTTTTGATATTATCCCTATTGCAGACTATGACAAAGGGATTTGCAAAACAACATATAAAGAAAGAAGACAAATGCTTGACAGCATATCACATAAAAATACCAGCAAGAAAATAACAATTGTGCAAGCATATATCATAAATAGCTCTGAGAAGCTCTACGAAGCCTTCTATGCAACGAAAGCGGAAGGTAAAGAGGGATTAATGCTAAAACTATTAAACGGCCTCTACGAGGCTAAGAGAAGCAAATTCTGGTTAAAGATGAAAGCAGTATATTCTGCTTCTTTAAAAGTTATAGATTTTGAATACGGCATCAAAGGTACTAAATATGAAAATCAAATAGGCGCATTGGTTTGCCAAACCAGTGACGGGGAAATTATAAAAGTTGGCAGCGGATTGCCAGACGATGTCAGAGCCTTGCCTTTTGAGAAACTAAAAGGTAAAATTATAGAGGTGAATTTCACAGACGTGTCAGTCGATAGCGAAGGAAAACCATTCATTGACTTCCCTCGTTTCAAAGAGTTCAGAGTAGACAAAGAAGAAGCTGACAGCTTTGGCAAAATACTGACAGAGACTGGCAGGAATTTGCTGTGACATAAGGAACTATACAGGAACAGACAAGAGATATAACTCTATAGATAGGAAAACAACCTGATGGTTTTTTTACACCTACTATACAAACTTAAGAAAAGCCCGAGATTTAGGGCGTGAAACATCGTGAAACATTTTAAAAGGATTTGGTATGAAAACAATTAGAAAAGGGCAACAATATAAATGCAAACAAGATATATTCTATGTTAATAACTATGAACTTATTTCCGAAAATGGTACACAAAAATTAGATGGGTATCTTTCTGAAACAGAAATTAAAGCAGCTATTATAGAACTGAAAAAAGTTCTATTGTATCCGCAAGTAAAAGCAGGAGAAATTCTAACAGTTGTATACGCAGAAAACTATTATGGCGATTATCTTTCTAAAGACGGAGATACTATTCGTCCAGACGAAGATGGTGAGATTAACTGCGTAGAATTTGATGGAGAAAAAATATTTATGAATTTTCCTTTCTTTAAATTTTTTGAGGAGGTTTGATATGAAACCAACAGCACAAATTAGAATTGTCAAAACCTTGCAACAGTATCCAAAAGGTTTTGAAGGAACGTATCAAGACTTGGCAAAACGGGCAGGCCTATCTTGGCCTAGCGCTCGAGATGCTTGTATTAGACTGGAAAGAAAAAATATTTTAAAAATTTCAAGAAGATACCAATTCAAGTCTATGTACCATAAATTTTTTATATTGGACTTTTCAGAAGCTGAAAAGTTTCTAAAAAATTTCGCCTGACATAAAGAACTGTACAAAAATAAACAAGAGATATAACTCTATAGATAGGAAAACAACCTGATGGTTTTTTACACCTATTGCATAAATGCAATGAAAGCCCGGGATTTAGGGCGTGAAACATCGTGAAACATTTTGAAAGGATTTGGTATGGCGAGACCTAAAAAAACAGAAATAAATAAAATTCAAGAAGTAGCTCTGCGTGCTCAGCTAAAACAAAAATTAAAAAAAGAAATGCAAGAGAAACTTAAAAAAGCAGGCTATGTTAACGGAATAAAAGACACAGGATTGGATAAGATATGAAACAGCTATTGAGATTATTTGTGGACTTTAAACCTGTCGAGTATGATGAAAAAAATAAAGTTCTTATTATTGAAAATTTACTCAACGGAAAAAGAACAAAACAGAAAGTTTTAGACTGGTGGAAAAAAGGAAAAGATACTATATTTGAGCTGCAATATTTGTCACTCGTTTGACATTCTGTTATAATTACAGAAGTTCTTTGACAATTTGTTGTTACGTTTTAAATAAAATAAAAGGAGAATAATATGACAATATTTACACTGTCACAACAAGCAGAACCTTCAGCACTTATTATACTGCCGGAAAAAATCTGTAATCCTAATAGAGCTTTTTTCCTCAATGCAAAAGTGCTGACACCTGCTAAGTTAAAACCTGAAGAAGTAGCTTTTGCCGGGATACCAGACCCAGGTAAATCAAGTTATAATAAAAGCGAGCTCACGGAATACCTGATAAAAATACATCAGTATGTAGAAACAATGGGTATCAAAGTAATTGCAGTCGGTATCTCTGCTTTTTGGCAGGCACTGACTGATAATAAAAAATTCACTTTATATTTTGGAAGAACTTTAAATGGAACAGTTTTTAAAAACTCAAAAGAAAAACTTGAACTTGATTTTTCAGAATATAAAATTTGCGGGTTTTTAAATCCGATTCTTTTAAACAAATATCCAAATAAATTAAAAGAAGTTGTAAGAGGTTTGTCTGTTATTAAACCTCTGATTGACGGCGAAGAAATAAATAGTGAAGAAAAAGTTTCAGACATTTTAAAAATAAACAAAATTCTGACAGACCCCGACGAAGCTTATGAAGTCCTGGTGAAACTATTTTATGAGCCGCAGTTAACCTGTGATATAGAAACAACAGGGTTACGGTGGTATGCCGATGAGATGTTAACTCTATCTCTTAGTCCTAAGCCGGGAGAGGCATACTGCTTTGCAATTAATTACAGGTACCATAACAAAAACACTGAAGAAAAATTTATAGATATTCTCGGAAGATTTTTTAAAAAGTATGAAGGAGAGATTATTGGACACAACTTTACAGCATTTGATACCGCTTTTATTGTTCATTATATTATGCGTGGTCGCCTATTTACGGAGAGACACGAACCGTTAATTGATAATCTTAAATTGACGGACACAATGTTAATGGCCTATTTGCTGCAAAACAGTACAGAGCGTCCGTCAATAGGATTAAAAGAAATAACATTCAAATGGTTAGGCGAATATGATGCCGACGTTGACCAAAGGTTCTTAGAAAGGTACCCGTTAGAAACCGTTGCAACGTACAACAACCTAGATGTACACGCTACCTGGTTAGCATACAATGAACTCAAACCGAAGATTGACAAAGAATTTCCAACGCTTAACAAAGAATTCCAGGAAATAGCAGTCGATTTATTGAAACTGAAAATGAATGGTATTCGTGTAGACAGAGAGGCTGCTTCTAAATTTCTTGAGGAACTGTCAGGCTTTATAAAAAAAGATAAAGAAACAATGCTGAATAATAAATGGATTAAACTGGCACAGAGAGTCTGGGCGGAACAGAAGTTACAAAAATATAATGAGACGCATAAAAACAAAAAAGAAAACTGGGAAGAATTTATAGAAGAATTTAATCCAAATTCGCCTAAACAAAAATATCTATTGTTTTTTGAATTAATGGATTTGCCACCTATTAAACACAGCAAGAAAACAAAACTTCCGAGTGCTGACCAAGAGAGTCTCAATACCTGGATGGCGGATGAAAACATTCCGGAGGATAAAAGAGAAGCAATAGTCGCCATCAGTGAGTACACACTGGCAACTAAAATCCTCAACTCTTATATAAAAATTATGGCACAGGATAGTATTGAAGTTGCACCAGGTGATTTTAGAATATTCGCAGACTTTAATCAGACGGGTACGATTTCCGGCAGATTGAGTTCGAGTGGTATGATTAACCTGCAGACGATACCATCTAAAAGTAAGTATGCGAGTTTTGTGAAGAAGATGTTGATAGCACCTGATGGGTATGTTATCGCCACGGCTGACTACAGTGCCCTTGATTTTCGGGGGTCGCACAGAGAAATCTGTGCGTAATAATGAGGGTTAATTCAGGGAAAGCTAAGTGCTAGTGTTTGCTAGCATATGCCAATCCTGAGCCAAGCCTTGTGTTCCCAAAAGGAGAAAAATTGAAAGAAAAAATAATACCAAATTTTCCAGAGTATAAAATAAGAGAAGACGGAAAAGTATTTTCAAGATATAAACCTAAAACAAATAAAGTGTGGGATAAATGGACAGAGTTAAAGCCTGTGTTAGATAGAGGAACTGGTTACTTGCTAGTTACGTGTGTGAACAGAAAGACCAAAAAACGTAAAAATTGTTTTATACACAGGCTATTAGCAGAAGCCTTTATCCCAAATCCTGATAATAAGCCACAAGTTAATCACAAAGATGGTGTTAAAACTAATAACGCTTTGAATAATTTAGAGTGGGTAACTGCACAAGAAAACACGAGGCACGCAATTGCACTTGGATTGTCAGACCCAACTCAGACAAGTAAAGCTGTAATACAGAAAACTTTATCAGGAGAAAAAATTGCAGTCTACTCGTCAATTAGAGAGGCGAGTAAAATAACAGGAATACAAGCTCAAAATATTTGTAAGGTTTTAAAAAAGAAAAGAAAAACAGCTGGTAATTTTATATGGGAATACAAGGAAGGTGCAGAGACCATTCCCGTACGGGAAGTAGGAAAGTAAGCGTCTGACTTTCCGAAACACCCTCTACCCTAACAGGTAAAGCTGAGGGTAAAGATATGGTCCGACACCGCCCGAAAGGGTGGAGAAGGAGTGGCGTCCTTCACAACTGTTTGCGAAGACAGATTAATAGCTAACGCTAGTGGCGATACAAATAAAATAAATACCTTTGAAAAAGGCATCGACGGTCAAAAAGCTGCTTAAAGTATAAACAGTGGCCGTCGTAGAACAGAAATGTTCTACTGGAAAACCCTGTTAATTCGGGGAAGCCCTAACAGGTAAAGCTGAGGGTAATCCCGAGCCAAGCCTTGCTTATGCAAGGAAGGTGTAGAGACCATTCCGTAAGGAAGTAGGGCAACAAGCGACCGGTTGCTCGAAACACAGGGCTCCTAACGGGTAAAGCCGAGGATGAAGAGATGGTCCGAACCTGTCCGAAAGGGCAGAAGAAGGGTGGCGCCTTCAAAACTAAAGCACTGTTTAAATTCCTACTTTTATTTTAAACAAGAGTTTGAAGAGCGTGGGATTATCATTGAAGATTTGAATGACCCGGAACAAGTAAACAAAATAAAAGAACTGGCTCCGGATTTAAGACAAAAAAGTAAACCGTATACCTTTGGGTTAACAGCATAGCCCCTTTGTCCGGCGACGGGCAAAGCAAAGAGGGTTAATTCGGGGGAAGCCCTAACAGGTAAGGCTGAGGGTAATCCCGAGCCAAGCCTTGCTTATGCAAGGAAGGTGTAACGACTATCCCGCACGGGAGTAGAGAGGAAGCGACTGCCTCTCGAAAAGCCCTCCATCTCTAATAAAAGAGATGAAGATATAGTCTGCTCTCATAGGAAACTATGAGCTGGGTAAAGTCCCGCAAGCAAGTGTGGCGCCTTGCTTGGAACGTAAAGGTTAGTTATGGAGCCGGTCCTAAAAAATACGGGGAAGAGTTATACAACGCCTATTGGCAAGCATACTCAGGTATTAGAAACTATAAAG
>Ga0256842_1002976_pt1 | contig 11663 bp, 9 predicted proteins | sample 4559240metaG_FD_185973 | JGI IMG/M metagenome (GOLD analysis project Ga0256842, IMG submission 185973) | Hydrothermal vent microbial communities from Guaymas Basin, Mexico - 4559-240 | ecosystem: Environmental > Aquatic > Marine > Hydrothermal vents | place: Mexico: Guaymas Basin | collected...
GTTGTAAAGAAAATGGCAGAAGCCATAAGTAAACAATTATAAATAAGTAAAATAGAAAAAGCCTCATTCTCAATAAATGAATTATTGAAATGAGGCTTTGAGTAGTTAAAACTCAGGAAGTTAACAATTAATTATTGCTAATTTCTTTGGGGCTTCATATTTCCAAGCAATATATTATAACTTGCACAATAAAATGATTACAACTTGCACAATGAAAACGTTACAACTTGCACAAAAGAATTGTAAAAATTCATATATCATGATATTATGGATACGGTGATAAATATGAATGAGTATATTAGTAGAACTATGGATAAGGTAATCAAATATGAATTGGAAGCCTTTGGGGCAGTTGTAATAACTGGTCCAAAATGGTGTGGTAAAACTACCACTGCAAAGCAAATAGCGAAAAGTGTTTTATATATGCAACATCCAGATAAAAAAGAATCTTATTTAACGCTTGCAAGAATACAACCTTCAAAATTATTAGAGGGAGAAAAACCAAGATTGATTGATGAATGGCAAATGGCTCCACAACTTTGGGATGCTGTAAGATTTGATGTAGATGTAAAAAATGAAACTGGACTTTATATTCTGACAGGTTCCACTACAGTTAATGAAAATGAAATATCACATTCTGGTGCAGGAAGGATTAGTCGAATTAAAATGAGAACGATGTCTTTATTTGAATCATTAGAATCAAATGGCAGTGTAGGGCTTGAAGACTTATTTGATGGGGATAATGATGTTAATGGAGTTTCAACTTTAAGTATAGAAGATTTAGCCAAACTTATTATAAGGGGGGGTTGGCCAGGCAATTTAAAAAAGCCATTGAAAGTAGCTATGAGATCAGTAAAAGGTTATTGTGATATAATTGCAACTTCGGAGATTAAAACTGTAGATGGCATCAAAAGGAATGAAGAAACTACGAAAAGTATTTTAAGATCATTAGCAAGACATACATCATCAACAGCATCAGATTCAACAATATTAAGTGATGTTAAAGTTAATAATTCATCAATACATAGGAATACTTTGTCAGATTATTTAATTGCATTGAAAAAACTTTTTGTAATAGAAGATCTAAAGGCATGGAGTCCAAAATTAAGATCGAAAACTATCATAAGAACATCTAATAAAAGACATTTAATAGACCCTGCAATTGCTGCGAATATGTTAAATGCATCACCAGAGGATTTAATATATGATATGAATACCTTTGGCTTATTATTTGAATCTTTAGTTATTAGAGATCTAAGAATATATTCACAGGTTATAGGAGGAACTGTATTTCACTATAGAGATAATACAGGTTTAGAAGCAGATGCAGTCATACATTTAGATGATGGAAGATGGGGGCTAGTAGAGGTTAAATTAGGAGATAATCTAATAGATGAAGCTGCTACAAATTTGAAAAAATTAAAAGATAGAATTGATACTAATATGCTTAATGAACCTTCATTTTTAATGATTATTATAGGAACAGGGTATGCCTATAAAAGAAAAGATGGTGTACTTGTTGTCCCGATTGGATGCTTAAAGTATTGATATAGAATAATTCAAGAATTAATCCTGAATTTCACGTGATTTCAATCGTGTGAAATTCAGTTCATTGATTTAAATTATTTAGCTAAATTAGGAAGAGTGTTTAGAATTGTTAAAGAGAGTTATTATAATTATAAAGAAGATTTTTTAGAATCCAATGCTACAGATGATATTAGGTATAAAGTAATGGAGCCTTTTGAAATGATTTTTAACATTGAGAAGTGGACTAACGAAAAAAAACAAAAGACTGAAGACTATAAGAAAGTAGCAGAAATTTTATATTATATTAAAGAAAATATTAATGAGTTATTAGAGTTTAATGTGTTTATGTGGGAATTAGAAGCAAGAAATATTTTTGGTGAAGCTTTTTCAGTTTTGTCTAATGAAGATAAAGAAGAAATTATTAAAAATTTTAAGATGTTCTTAAACTTAACTTATTGGAATTAAAAAATGAGTTTAATCATCATAATAAAATAGATGATTAAACTCATTTAATAATTAATATACTAATAACTATATAAAACAGATAATTCTCCATTTTCATCTTCAAAAACTATGAATGTATATAGAGTATTATTATTATCATCTTCAGGTGGTGGACCATCATTTCCTTCATCCATATTATTATCTTCTTTTGGCATATAATCCATTGTGTTTATAACAAAGGTTTCTATGTCATTTGTGCCCTCTACATTAAATGAATCATGAATAACAATATAAGGCATATCTCCCATCATCATTCCTTCACCAGCACTTATTCCATCTCTTACTTTTTCAGGAGAACTTCCTTTTTTAAAAACCTCATCCGCTTCAACTAGAAAATATAAAGTACAAGCACGATTTGCTTTTACATTAATTGTAATATTAGGCATATTTTTAGTTACTTTTGGATAACCTTCAAGAATTAAAGGAAGATTAAGGTTTTCATTGCTAGTATTTTCAGTTGCTTCAGCAGTTTTGGTATCAGATGGTTTTTGTTCTGCATCATTAGATGTTTCAGTTTTTTCTTCCTTATTTTCTTCATTTTTTTTGGTTTCAGTTGTCTCGGAATTAGAATTATTTTCTGTTTCAGTATAACTTTCTTCTTTCGTATCTGTATTAGTTGGAGCTTCTTCTTTATTATCTTTATTATCATCATTTTTTTCATTATCTTCATGAGCTGTGCTTTCTTTAGTTTCAGTAACTGGATCTTCTTCAGTATTATTTGATATTATTTGAATATCTTTTGATCCTACTTTAACATTAGCTATGCCTACTTCACTTTTAATTGTTTCTGTATTAGTAGGAAGAGAACAATATTCAGCATTAATCCAAGCTTCAACAATAGTACCACCGCTTATAGTTACTGATTTTCCATAAGATGAGTAAAAATACATTTTAGAAGTGTCTACCATATTTATATTAGATAAATTTGCATTTTTTAAAACAGACATTAATGAAACGCTTCCATCAATTTTAACATTTGCTGTAGATTCTAAAGATACTTCAGGATAATTGCCTTTTAAAAGAACATTTACAGCATCTGATGTTTTTTTATTATTAATTACAACTGATTTAGTATTTTCACCTTGTGATTCTACTCTACAATCACTCGCAATTTGTATTCCTTCAAAGCTAGTATTTAAATCTAAAACAAGGTTTGGATTAGTTTTACTTTCTACAATTAATCGTTTTCCAACAACATTAATAAAATAGCCAGAATTTGGACCGCCACCATGAATAAATATTGTTCCATTTACGATTACATTTTCAATATAAAATTCTCCGTCAGCTACGGATTCATCAATATATAAATCACCTTTAATTGTCATTTCTTTTATTTTTGTACCACTATCAGTAATATGCAAATCATCACCATTTTGTATATAACCAACAGAAATTTCTTCAGTAGTTTCTATATTTTCTTTTTCTTCTACAGCAACTTCAGTTTTTTCTTTAGTTTCAGTAGTTTTTTCAATAGGCTCAGTTTCAACTGGTTGACTACTACAGCCAGATAGAATCAGAATAAATAGCATAAATGTTATAATTAATAAAGTTTTCTTCATAAAATCCCCCTTTTATATGTATAACGATATTATTAGTTATTAAAATTATACTATTGATTTGAAAAATTTTAAAGGAAAAGCTTGTGAAAGGTAGTTATTTTAATGTTTTTATTATTTTATTCTATATATTTTTTTATCAGCAATATATGGTAAAATATTAAAAACGGAATGTGATAGTATGAGCTATGCTAAATTAAAAGATTATTATGCCAAAATAAAAAATGAAAATGTAAATATTCGTAAAGATTAGTGTTATTGCAGTGTAGGTTTTGCATATATTTAGATTAAAATAACGAATAGTTTCAGTTATGTTTAATTGGGTAAACATAATTATTATTAATTCTTGGAATAGAAGGAAAAATTGAGGAGGAAATATGTTTAATTGGGTAACATTACATGTTAAAGATTTAGATGCATCAATAATGTTTTATCAAAAAATTATAGGATTAAAATTAAATAGACGTTTTGAAGCAGGAGCTGGAGTTGAAATTGCATTTCTAGGAACTGGCGAAACTCAAGTAGAATTAATTAAATTAGGAGAAAATACTTCGCCAATATTTGGTAAAGATATTTCTTTAGGATTTGAAGTTTCATCCATTGAAGAGTTTATTAAAATTAATGAAGTAAAAAATTATAAAGGGCCAATACAACCAAATTCACAAATTAAGTTTATTTACATTCAAGATCCAGATGGATTAAATATTCAATTAATTGAAAGCATAAAAAAATAGTTTTTAATGAAATACCTCCAAATATAATAATAGGTGGTATTTTTTTTTGCAATCTATTGACAATTATTCTTAACGAATATATAATACCCATGAAAGGAAGTGATGGGACATGAAAGGACGATATTGTACTGTACAAGAAGCTTCAGAAACTATTGGAGTTCATCCAAAAACAATAAGAAGATATATTTACGATGGTAAATTATCTGCTAGAAAAATAGGTAGAGAATGGCAAGTAGATATTGTTTCAATTGAAGAATTATTAAAAAATTCTACTAATAGCTGTTGCTCTTCATCATCAAGTGAAGATGATTATTGTGTGTTTATGGATAATGATGGTTTTCAATCGGATGATGAAATTCAAATTTGTTCTATAATAGACATATATATTGAAAATAAAAACATTTTAACTGAAATTTTAAATGGAATAAATTTAAAGGTAAATAATTATGATGAAACAAAGAAATTTAAATATAATTATGTATATGATAATGCGCTTAAAAAAACAAGATTAGTTTTTTGGGGATCTGCTGATTTTATGTCACAAATTATAGATTTCCTTAAAAAATATTCTTAAAAGGGGGTATATATGCAAAATAAGATTATCATAATTGATGGAATGAGTTGTTCAGCTTGTGCAAGCAATATTGAAAAAAAATTAAATAATAATGAATTTGTAGAAAAAGCTGTAGTTAATTTAACTACTAAGAAATTATCTATAGATTTTAATGAAATGAAAATAAAATTAGATGATATTGAAAATATTATTGAATCTCTTGGTTATATACCACAAGTTGAAAACAAAATAAAAGAAGTTAGAATTCCGATAGAAAATATTACATGTGCGACATGTGCTCAAACAGTAGACAAATTTATTAATAAATTAGATGGTATAAAAAGTACTAATGTTAATGGATTAACTAAAATAGCCACTATAAAATATGATATTGATAAAATTAGAATTAGCAATATAAAAAAACAAATAATTAAAGCTGGCTATAAACCATTAAATATCATTAAAGAAGAAAAAATAATTGAAAAAAAAGAAAAGTCTTTTTTTGGTATTAGATTTAAAGTTGCAATTACATTTGCAATACCACTTTTTTTACTATCTATGGGACCAATGATTGGTCTAAAAGTACCTAATATTATAGATATGTCATCTAATCCTATTAATCATACATTATTACAGTTTTTATTGTTAATTCCAATACTTATTGCAGGTAAAAGATTTTATATTAGTGGTTATAAATCGTTATTTAAAGGTTATCCAAATATGGATTCGCTTGTTGCTGTTAGTACATCAGCTGCGATATTTTTCGGAATATATGCATTTTATCAGATTTATAATGGTAATGTTGAATATGCAAATGATTTATATATTGAATCAGCAGGCACTATTATTGCTTTAATTATGTTTGGAAAAAGCCTTGAAGAAAAATCTAAGAAGAAAACTTCAAAAGCAATTGATAAATTAATAAATTTAAAACCAATAGAAGCAATAGTAATTGATAGTAATGAAGAAATATTAATCCCTATTGATGAAGTAGAAGTAGGAGATATAGTTCTTATTAAGCCTGGTGTAAAAGTTCCAGTTGATGGAGTTGTTATAGATGGTGAAAGCTATATTGATGAAGCAATGATAAGTGGGGAAAGCATACCAAAATTAAAAAAAATTAAATCACAAGTAATAGGTGGCACTATGAATAAAAATGGATCACTTTTAGTTAAAACAGAGAAAGTGGGGAAAGACACAGTACTTTCAAATATTATTCGTATGGTTGAAGAAGCTCAAAATACAAAAGCTCCAATTGCACGTTTAGCAGATATTATTTCAGGATATTTTGTACCAGCTGTTATTTTTATAGCTATAATATCTTCTTTGTTATGGTTTGTATTTACGCATGATTCTTCATTAGCAATAAGAATATTTGTAACGGTATTAGTAATTGCATGTCCATGTGCTCTTGGGTTAGCAACACCTACAGCTATTATGGTTGGTACTGGTAAAGGTGCTGAAAACGGAATTTTAATAAGATCTGGAGAAGCGCTTGAAACATTGCATAAAATTCAGGCTGTTGTATTAGATAAAACAGGAACAATAACTGAAGGGAAACCATCAGTAACTGATATTATTAAATATTCTAATGATAGTATTGAAGAAGAATTATTAATGATAGCTTCATTAGAAAAAAAATCAGAACATCCTTTATCTTTAGCGATAGTAGATAAAATAATTAATGAAGATACAGTTTTAATGGATGTAGAGTATTTTGAAAATATTCCTGGTAAAGGATTAAAAGGAAAAATAAATAATAAAAATATTTTAATTGGTAATGAGAAATTAATGGGCAATTTAGTATTAGAAAATATTAAAAAAGATGCATTAAAATTATCAAATGAAGCGAAAACACCTATATATTATTCAGTTAATGATAAAATAATATGTTTATTTGGTATTAGAGATGAAATAAAAACAAGTTCTAAAAAAGCAATTAAGTTATTAAAAGATAGAAACATTAAAGTATTTATGATTACAGGAGATCACATAAATACTGCATCTGCAATTGCTAAAGAAGTTGGTATAGAAAATGTAATTGCTGATGTACTACCTAGCGAAAAATTAAATGAAGTTAAAAAATTAAAAGAAAAAGGACATATTGTTGCTATGGTTGGTGATGGAATTAATGATGCTCCAGCATTAGCTCAAGCTGATGTTGGTATTGCAATTGGATCAGGTACAGATATTGCACTTGAATCTGCTGATATTGTACTTATGAAAAACAGTTTGTTAGATGTTACTAGTGCAATAAAATTATCTAAAGCAGTAATAACTAATATTAAACAAAATTTATTTTGGGCTTTTTTTTATAATATATTAGGAATTCCAATTGCAGCTGGAGTACTTTATATATTTGGTGGACCTTTACTTAGACCGATGTATGCTGCTTTTGCAATGTCATTAAGCTCAGTTACAGTTGTTTCAAATGCTTTAAGGTTAAGAAATTTTAAAATTGAAGATATGGAGGATAAAATTATGACTAAAGAATTATTAATTGAAGGTATGATGTGTAGCCATTGTGAAGGAAGAGTTAGAACAGAATTATTAAAATTAGATGGTTTAAAACTTATTAATATAAGCGCAGAAAAAAATAATGCAGTAATTAAAATAAATGAAGGTATTAAAAATGAAATGTTAATGAAAGCAGTTGACGATGCAGGATACAAAATAACTAAAATCATATAATATTATAGGGTTTATCATATTTATAAAAAAACCTTCTTATAATAATTTTTAAATAATTATCTTATAAGAAGGTTTTTTTATATTAATAATTTGTTTCTTTTATTTCAAAATATGCTTTAGCATGTGCGCATGCAGGGCATTTTTCTAATGCATTTAATCCCTCGTGAACATAACCGCAATTTGAACATTTCCATCTTACTTTTTCAGATTTAGTAAACACTTCATTGTTTTCAATATTTGCAGCTAATTTATTAAATCTTTTTTCATGCTCAGCCTCAACTTTAGCAATCATTTTATATACCGTAGCTATTTCATTAAAACCTTCTTTTTTAGCAACTTCAGCAAATTCTGGATATAATTCACTCCATTCTTCATTTTCACCCATTGCAGATGCTTTTAAGTTTTCTAGAGTTGTTCCAATTTTACCTGCAGGATATGAAGCAGTAATTTCTAACCCTTCGCCTGATTCTAAAAATTTAAAAAAGCGTTTAGCATGTTCTTTTTCATTAAGAGCAGTTTCAGTAAAAATTGCTGCAATTTGAACATAACCTTCTTTTTTTGCTACTGATGCAAAATAATCATATCTATTTCTTGCTTGAGATTCACCAGCAAAAGATTTTAATAAATTCTTTTCAGTTTCAGTACCTTTTAAATTATACATTAATACCTCCTCGTATTAAAAAAAATTGTTTTATAAATATATTATAACATAAATATAATGAACAAAAGGAAATCAACTGTTTTGATTAATTTCCTTTTGTTAGTGTACTAATTATGCTTTTGGTCTCATTAATGGGAAGAATACGCATTCACGTATTGGTCTATCCATCATAACTGAGAATAATCTTTCAGAAACACCGAAACCATAAGCAGGTGGCATACCATATCTTAAAGCTTCAATAAATGATTCATCATGATCATGAGCTTCTTCATCGCCTTCTTCACTCATAGCTCTTTGCTCATTAAATCTTTCTTCTAAATCTATAGGGTCATTTAACTCTGTATAACCATTACCCATTTCAGATCCTGCTAAGACAATTTGCATTTGAGCAACTTTTCTATCATCGCCATCTAAACGTTTAGGTAGTGGATTTAATTGTACTGGTTGTCCAACTAAGAATCCTGGACCAGCTAAATCTTTTCTAACAACTTTCCATAATACATCAACCATTCTCCAAAATCCGATGTTAGGATCAAATTCTACATGTAAAGAATCTAATTTATTTTCTATTTCATCTTTAGTTGTATTAAAAATGTTAATTCCTGTTTTTTCTTCAATAATAGTTTCAAAGTCATAAATTTCCCACTCTTTATCCATATCAACTTCAAATCCTCTAGTTGTGAATTTTGAAGAGCCCATAACGGCTTTAGTTACTTTTCTATATAAATCTTTAGTAAATTCCATTCCATCTTCGAAGTCAGCATAAGCCCAATAAAATTCCATTTGAGTATAGTCTTGTAAATGTTCAGGACTCATACCTTCATTTCTAAATTGTCTACCAATTTCAAATGTTTTCTCAAATCCAGCAACTAAAAGTTTTTTCTGCCATAATTCGCCCATTGAAATTCTTAAGAATACATCAAGATCCAAAGCATTATGATGAGTTTCAAATGGTGTTGCAGAAGCTCCACCAGCTGATGTTTCAAGAATTGGAGTTTCAACTTCTAAAAAGTCATGATTAATCATATAATTTCTAATTGTACTCCAAAATTTTTGTTTCTTTAAGAAAATTTCTTTTACATTTCTATCCATAATAATATCTAAATATCTTTTTCTAAGTTTAATTTCATCATCTTGAATTCCGTGGAATTTTTCAGGAAGTGGTTTTAAAGATTTAGTTAAATGATGATATCTCTTTGCTTTAACGCTTACTTCACCAGTTTTTGTTTTAAACATAATGCCTTCAATAGCAATAATATCTCCAATATCTGCTCTATTAAAAAGTTTAAATTCTAATTCAGATAATTGATCACTTCTTAAGTAAATTTGAATTTGACCATCATTATCTTGAATATGCATAAAACCAGCTTTACCTTTACCTCTTTTTGTCATTATACGACCAGCAACTGAAACTGCTATTTGTTTTTCTTCTAATTCTTCTTTAGAAAATGGTGCATAAGTTTCTTTTAAAATTTTAGAATGATGTGTTGGTGCAAATTTCTTTCCAAATGGCTCAACACCCATTTCTCTAAGTTCATCTAACTTTTGTACACGAATAGATTCCTGTTCGCTTAATTTTCTTTCACCTATAATTTCTTGACTCATATTTCTTTTCTCCTTTCATAAAATGCATTTATTTATCTAAATAAAAAAAACTCCCATGCTCAAGATTGCTCTTGAGGACGAAAGTTGCCGTGTTACCACCTCAGTTTATTAATATGTCGCCATATTAACCTTAATAAGTATATTATACTTTAGCTCTATAACGGGAGCACCCGATTTATTATCAATAATCCAATAAATAACTCTGAGTCTTTTTTCATTAATTTTTCACTATGCCATTTTCACCAAGTAGACACTCTCTAAAAGTTTTGAATTAATTACTTATCTCTTTACTGTCTTTAATACTAAAATTTTAAATCAAATTTAGTAAACTGTCAAGGTTTAATAAAGTGTTTGTAAAGGTTTTATTTTATAATATTTTAAAAAAAGAAACTTTTTTTCTGACTTAACTCATGACTGAAGTCAAAAGTGTGCAGTCAGGTTTTATCAACAACTGCTTTATATAAATACATTGATGCATTAGAAAATGCATTAATCATTCACTCAGCAAAACCATATGATATTAAAGGCAAAAGGTTATTAAAGCGTTCTGAAAAATTCTACTTATCAGATTTAGGATTAAGGCATACAGTTTTAGGATATAAAGAAAATGATATCAGTCAAATGCTTGAAAATATTGTATATCTTGAGTTATTGAGACGAGGTTATGAAGTCTATGTTGGCAAAATTAATCAATTTGAAGTAGATTTTGTTGCGAAGAAGGGAGATAAAATAAAGTATTATCAAGTATCTTATTCAATTTTAGATAAATTGGTAGCTGAAAGAGAATTCAGATCTCTTGAAATGATAGAAGATAATTTTGATAAATACGTTATTACAATGGATATGTTAGAACTAAAGGGTAGAAACGGGATTAAATGGTTAAACATCATTGACTTTTTAGAAGATATTGAAGGTAATAGTTAAATAGAAAAAAATATAAACCTCCAAGAATAAATACTTGGAGGCATTTTCAACTTATAAAATGTTACATTAGCCTACTACTTTTCTCTTATTTTCATATTTCTTATAATCTTCATTTTCCATAATGTTTTTTAATGCCATAACTACATCATATACTTCTTCATAAGATATATATAAAGGAACAGGTGCTAATCTAATTACATTAGGTTTTCTAAAATCAGGAATAATTCCTTTATCTATTAATGCTTCATTAATTTTTACTGCTTCTTTATGAATTAAAGCAACATGACCGCCTCTTTTTTTAGCATCTAGTGGGCTAGCTATTTCAAAACCATATTTAGTTAAATTTTCATTAATTAAATAAATAAGAAAATCAGTAATATGCATGGATTTTTTTCTTATTTTATCAATTCCGGCTTCTTTAACAATTTCTAAAGACCCTTCTAAAGGAGCCATGCTAAGTAAATTAGGAGTTCCTATTTCTAGAAAACTTGCATCATTAGAAGAAGTTAAATGTTGATCTAAATCAAATTGCTTATCTTTTGTAGAACTAAACCATCCGGCTAAACCGGGTTCTAAATTGAAAAATTTCTTATTTAAATATAATCCAGCTGATCCACCTGGTCCATTATTTAAATATTTATAATTTGACCACATTGCAAAATCTACATTGTTTTCTGAAAATTTATGATTTACTACACCTGCTGAATGACTACAATCAAATCCAATAATAATATCTCTTTTGTGAGCTTCGTAAGTTAATTTTTTAATATCCAATAATTGCCCACTTCTATATAGAACGGAAGGCAACAAAATTAATGCAATATCAGATTCCATTTGTTCAATAATTTTATTTTCATCAAGAAAATTACCATTATCACTTTCAATAACTATTAAATGAGTTTCAGGAT
>Ga0256842_1002977_pt1 | contig 11663 bp, 14 predicted proteins | sample 4559240metaG_FD_185973 | JGI IMG/M metagenome (GOLD analysis project Ga0256842, IMG submission 185973) | Hydrothermal vent microbial communities from Guaymas Basin, Mexico - 4559-240 | ecosystem: Environmental > Aquatic > Marine > Hydrothermal vents | place: Mexico: Guaymas Basin | collected...
TAGCAAAGAGATTGGGTTTAAAGATGGGAGAAAAGTTGCCAGAGCCAATTTTAGAGTTTTTCTATAAAAGCGATGAGCTTGATGACCCTATGATTAATGAAAATCATATAAGGGTATTTAAGTGGGCAGATGAAGATACGCTTGCAAAAATGAAAGAGATTGCCTACAAGGTTAACGATTGTTTAAAAGAGAGATTCGATAAAGCCGGCATTCTGCTTGTTGATTTTAAGATAGAGTTTGGTTTTGATAACGAAGGCAATTTGCTTGTTGGAGATGAGTTTACACCTGATGGTTCAAGGCTGTGGGATAAAGAGACTGGCGAAGTTTTGGATAAAGACAGGTTTAGAAAGGATTTGGGTGATTTAATAGAAGGCTACGAAAAAATTATGATGAAAATATCCAGGATATAAGATGAAATATACCGTTATAGTAAAACCAAAAAAGGCTATTTTAGACCCACAAGGTAAAGCTATAAAAAAAGTTGCTGAAAATTATTTAAATAAAGAGATAAAAAACATAAGAGTCGGGAAATATTTTGAAATAGAAACAGAAACAGATGATAAAGATATGATTGAAAAACTTGCAAAAAATATTTTATCAAACGATGTGATAGAAGATTATGAGGTAAAAGAATCTTGAAAACTGCAATTATTCGTTTCTTAGGAACAAATTGCGATATGGACTGTAAATATGCATGCGATGCCGTAGGCGCAAAATCGGAATTCGTATGGTATGAAGAAACAACTTTAAAAGGATTTGACATAGTTATTTTACCGGGCGGATTTTCTTACGGCGACTATCTTCGTTCAGGCGTTTTGGCAAAATTTTCTCCTATTATGCAGGCAGTTAAAGAGTTTGCAAAATATGGAGGAAAAATTATAGGCATATGCAACGGTTTTCAGATTTTAACAGAATCGCATCTTCTGCCGGGGACATTGCTTAAAAATAAAAATTTAAGATTTATACATAAAGAGGTTTATCTTAAAAAAGAAGAAAGTAACTGTTTTTTTACTCAGAAGGTAGAGAAAAACATACTAAAACTGCCTATTGCTCATGGTGACGGAAACTATTTTTGTAGCAATGACGAACTTAAAACCTTAGAAGACAACAGTATGATAGTTTTAAGATATTCATCAAAATACGCCAACACAAATGAAGAATTTAATCCCAACGGTTCTATAAAAAATATCGCCGGAATATGCAACAAAAACGGTAATATTTTTGGTCTTATGCCTCATCCGGAAAGAGCAGTAGGGGATTTGGGAATCGAAGGTGAAGAAATTTTTAGAAGTTTTATTTAAAATGCCTTGTCGGAGAGAATAATGTTTGAAAAAAGCAAAGAACTATTTAAGGAAGCAAAAGAATATATAATCGGAGGGGTTGACAGTCCGGTTAGAGCCTTTAAATCAATTGGCGAAGATCCGCTTTTTATAAAAAAGGCAAAAGGCTCAAAAGTATATGATGAGGATGGAAATGAATTTATAGATTATGTAAACAGCTGGGGTCCTGCAATAGTAGGACATTCAAACGACATTGTATTAAAAAAAGTTATAGAAACCGCTCAAAACGGTTTAAGTTTTGGTGCTCCATGTTCCTTGGAGACTGAGCTTGCAAAGAGAATAGTTAATGCTTTTGATTCAATAGAGCGCATAAGATTCGTAAACTCAGGAACAGAGGCGGCTATGAGCGCAATAAGGCTGGCTCGGGGCGTAACCGGAAGGGATAACATTTTAAAGTTTATAGGATGTTATCATGGGCATTCAGACGGGTTACTTGTCGGTGCAGGCAGCGGAGCAAGCACATTTGGTGTACCTTCCAGTAAAGGCGTACCGCTGGATTTTGCAAAACACACTCTCCTTGCTGAATATAATGATTTGGATTCGGTAGCAAAAATATTCGAGGAACACTCAGATACAATAGCCGCAATCATAGTTGAACCGGTTGCAGGAAATATGGGTGTAATTACGCCGAAAGATGGATTTTTAAAAGGATTACGCGAAATATGTGACAAATACAGAAGCTTATTAATTATAGATGAGGTTATGAGTGGATTTAGATTAACTTATGGAGGCGCTCAGCATATTTATAACATAAAACCCGACATTACAATACTTGGTAAAGTTATAGGCGGAGGATTCCCGGCTGCGGCTTATGGAGCAAATAAAGATATAATGAGCTATATATCTCCTGAGGGAGATGTTTATCAAGCGGGAACTTTAAGCGGAAATCCTGTGGCGATGGCAGCAGGAATTGCCACTTTGGATATTTTAAAGCAAAAAAATCCCTATGATAACCTTACATACAATGCTCAAAAACTTATATCAAGACTTATCGGACTTGCTGTAGAATACGGCATACCACTAAGCGGAAATTCAGCAGGCTCTATGTTTTCCGTATTTTTTACGGAAAAGACTCCTGAAAATTATTCAGATGTGCAAAAAAGTAATTTAAATCTCTTTAAAAGTTATTTTATAGGTATGCTTAATGAGGGAATATACCTTCCACCATCCCAGTTTGAGGCAAATTTTATAACAATGCAGCACACACTCGCAGATATAGAAAATACCCTCGTAGCTGCCGAAAAGGTCTTTAGCGAAATAGCATCCGGCAAACTTTATGTATGAAAAAAGATAAGAAATTTTATCTTGATTTATACAATGCAAGCAGCATTGGATTTAGTGTTGTTTTTTCAATTTTAATAGGTGGTGGCATTGGCCTTTGGATAGACAAAAAATTTGATACCTCACACCATTGGGCTTTTTTTATATTTTTAATTATGGGCATAGTCGCAGGATTTGAAAATATGTACAGGGGTATTAAAAAATACAAAGATGAAAATAACGATAAAAAAACTTGAAATTTTTTTCCTTATAGTGTATTTTGTTATAGCGGTTTTTTGTTATTTCTTCTTTGGCGTTAAATGCTTGTTGGGTAGTTTTTTTGGTGCATTAATCTCAATATTGGACTGGTTCTTAATTAAGTTTATGTCCGTAAGATGGATTAAGCATCGCAAGTACTCGTTTGTACAAAATTCTTTAAGGTATGTTGTAGTTGGATTTAGCATCTGGGCTTTATTCAAAATGCATTTAAATGTTCTCGGCATTGTTGCAGGTTTATCGGTAGTGCCCATTACAGTAATGGCTGTATCGATAATCACTTATTTTAAAAAAGATGTTAATGTAGAGTAAGGAGGTTGCATGGAATCCCCAAGTTTTTTAGATTTCATTATTCACGCTACCGGATTACCGGGTTTTTTGGTTTTTACATGGTTTATAATGTTGGTCATCATAGTTCTTGCACTGATAGCAAAGGCGTCTTTAAAGATTGTGCCTACAGGAATACAAAATGTAACAGAGGCAGTAGTTTACGGTCTTTATGAATTTGTCGAAGGAATACTTGGAGAAAAGGAAACGCCAAAACATTTTCCTTTAATCGCAACACTCGGCATATTTATATTTTTTGCAAATATTGTAGAACTTATTCCCGGCTTTATACCGCCCACATCCTCATGGAATACAACTATAGCTATGGCATTAATAGTTTTTGTTTATTATCAATATTTGGGAATAAAAACTCATGGGTTTAGGTATATAAAGCACTTTTTAGGACCTGTTTGGTGGCTTATGCCGTTAATGTTCCCTGTCGAGGTTATAGGTCATTTTGCAAGAATTTTATCTTTATCTGTCAGGTTATTTGGAAATATTTCAGGTGATGATATTCTGCTTGCGGTTCTATTCTTCTTAGCGCCTTGGCTTATTCCGTTACCTGTCATGGCATTGGTTCTTCTTGCCGCAACGATACAGGCTTTTATTTTCCCTCTGCTTACAACTCTTTATATAGCTGATGCTGTAAGCAAGCACGAAGATTAATATTGTAGTTTTTTTAAATTTTTGATTTTTTGTAAGGAGGTGGAGTTATGAGAAATTTTAAAACTTTAGCGATGGCATTTGTTGCTATTGCCGCTGCTGTACCGGCTTTTGCAGGTGATGCAGGAAGCTCGTCTGTTGTATTAAAACAGTACTATATGTTTGTTGCTATGGGTGCTGCAATAGGTTTAGGCCTTGCCGCAGGTGGCGGTGGCATAGGTCAAGGACATGCAGTTAACGGAACTGTTCTTGGTACTGCAAGAAATCCCGGACTGTCCGGAAAATTGCTTACACTTATGATGATTGGTCTTGCTATGATTGAATCTCTTGTCATCTATATGTTAGTTGTTGCACTTATTATTCTCTACACAAATCCGTTCCACATTTAATTTTCACTTACAAACACGATTTAAGGGGGCTTTTAGCTCCCCTTTTTTATTTAATCTCATTGACTGCCACATAATGATAATACATTAATATCTTTTCTTAATGAATTTTTAAAAGAGGTATGCCCACAGCATATTTTTATATTACATTAAGCATTTTGCAAGATTTCTTTTATTGTTACACTTTCTAAAAAATATTTTTATTATTCATCATTCTCTATATAATCGCAACCCTTTGCAGCACAGTGCCATCCGTCTTTTTTCTTAACAAAAAGAGTGTATCCGCATTTTGGGCATTTTGAATTTTTAACTTCTCCCCTTACTGTAAATTTACAATCGGGATAGTTTGAGCATCCGAAAAATTTACCTCTTTTTGCATTATACTCAATTAAATCTCCTCCGCACAAGGGACATTTTAATCCTGTAGGAAACGGTTTCGTATTTTTACAATCAGGGTAGTTTGAGCAGGCTAAGAATTTTGAACCCTTTTTTGAATATTTTACAACCATATTTGCGCCGCATTTTTCGCATTTAATATCGGTTTCATCCTCTTTTAAAGGTTTTGTATTTTTGCATTTCGGATAATTTGAACAGGCTAAAAATTTACCGAATCTGCCTTCCCTTATAACCATATTTGCGCCGCATTTTTCGCATTTAATATCGGTCATTTCAGGTTCAGGTTTGATTGTTTTCATATTTTTATAGGCATTATCAAGAAGAACTTTAAATTTATTGTAAAAGCTTGCAAGAAGCTTTACTTTATCAATCTCCTGTTTTGCTATTCTATCCAAATCGTTTTCCATTTTTGATGTAAACTTCACATTAATCACTTCGGCAAAAAATTCATCCAAAATTTTACTCGTAACAATACCTATTTCTTCAGGATAAAACTTTTTCTCTTTTAAAACAACATAGCCTCTTGAAATGATAGTATCTATAATGGAGGCATAGGTCGAAGGTCTTCCTATTGAATTTTTCTCCATCTCTTTCACTAAAGATGCCTCTGTATATCTTGGAGGAGGCTCTGTAAAATGCTGTTTAGGCAAAACTTTTGTCAAAGAAACACTGCTGTTTTTGGTTAATGACGGCAATGTTGCATTTTCTATTTTTGTGTAATCCCAAATTTTAAGATATCCGTCAAACACAAGCTCTCTGAAGTTAGCCTTAGCCTCAAATCTATCTGATTTAAAAGTCAAAGCAAGTGAATTAAAAGTAGCGGGTTTAATTTGAGTTGCAACAAACCTTTTCCATATCAGAGAATAAAGCCTGTATTCATCGCTGTTTAAATAAGGTTTCATCATATCAGGTAGTCTTTTAGGATCGGTGGGTCTTATTGCCTCATGAGCCTCCTGTGCAATCTTTGATTTTGTTTTATAAAACTTTGCCTTTTCAGGAAGATAGTTGCTTCCGAGTGCATTTGCAATAAAATCTCTTGCAGAATTTACAGCTTCGCTCGATGTATTAAAGGAGTCTGTTCTCATATATGTTATTAAACCGACTCTTGTTTTGTCTATATCAACACCTTCATAAAGTTTTTGCGCAATTCTCATAGTTTTTTTGGGAGAAAAACCTAAAAGTCCCGATGCCGTTACCTGCAAAGTACTTGTAATAAAGGGAGGATCAGGTCTTTTATATGTTTTTCTTTTTGTTGAAGATTTAACAACAAAATCCTCTTCTTTAATTGCTTTGACTATCGCGTCAGCATCTTTTTTATTCTGTATAAAAAATTTATCAACGGTATTACCGTCAATTTTACTTAAAACAGACTCTATAGTTTTTTCAAAGATAAGATTAATGCTCCAATACTCCTGAGGATTAAAATTATTAATTTCATCTTCTCTATCAACTATAAATTTTAAAGCCACAGACTGAACCCTTCCGGCAGACAACCCCCTTCTTATTTTTTTTGACAATAAAGGAGATAATTTGTAGCCCACTATTCTATCAAGAATTCTCCTTGCCTCCTGCGAGCTCACCATATCCATATCTATGTCTCTTGGAGATTTAATAGATGCTAAAATTGCCGATTTCGTTATTTCGTGGAAAACAATTCTTTTTATTTTATCCTTGTTCATTTTTACGGCATTTACTATATGCCAGCCTATAGCCTCCCCTTCCCTATCTTCATCAGTCGCTATATAAACGGTATCAGCATCTTTATAAAGTTGCTTTATGCTGTTTACAATAGGTCTTTTATCTTTGGATACAACATATTTCGGCTTAAAATCATTTTCCATATCAACTCCAAATGATGTTTTCGGCAAGTCTCTAATATGTCCGTAAGATGCTGTTACTTTATATTTTTTTCCCAAAAATTTTGTAATAGTTTTAGCTTTTGCAGGTGATTCCACGATAACAAGATCCATATTTTCTCCTTTTTTTAAACTTTTTCATATCTGTCTGAAAAATTTCTTTTAACAACACCCTTCATTTCAAGGTCAAACAAAATATCATTTAATTTAGATATATCCAAACCAGATTTAAGAGATATTTCATCTATGGACATATCAGCTTCTAAAATATCCATTATCTGCTTTTCGTCTGTATTGAGCTCGATTGGCTTTTCTTTCTGCATTTTTGACAGCTCTTCCTTTAATTCTACATAAAAATAGGACAAAATATCGTCAATATCCCTAAAAATATATGCACCGTCACTTATTAATTTATTTGTCCCTTTACTTCTTTTTTGAAATATTTCTCCAGGAACCGCAAAAACCGGCTTTGACTGCTCTTCTGTTAGTCTCGCCGTGATTAATGAGCCACTTTTTATATCTGCCTCAATTACAAGAGTGGCTTTTGACAAACCGGCTATAATTCTATTTCTTCTTGGAAAATTCTGTCTTAAAGGCTGTGTATGAAGGGGGAACTCACTAATAATACATCCCTTATTTTTAATATCCTCATACAAAGACCTATTTTCCTTAGGATAGATTTCATCTATTCCCGTACCTAAAACTGCAATTGTATATCCATTATTTTTCAAAGTTTCTTTATGCGACAAGGCATCTACGCCTTTAGCCATACCGCTTATTATTGAAAATCCTGATTTTACAAGATACGGAAGAGTGTATTTTATCACTCTTTGACCATAACCTGACGGATATCTTGTACCAACAACAGACAACGGCAACTCCATTTTTTTAAGTTCTCCAAGAACAAATAAAACCAAAGGCGGATATTCTATATTTTTTAAGGATTTAGGATAATCTTCACAAAAATAATCAATAACTTTTATGCCGTTTTTTTCAATAAATTCCATATCATTATCTAAATTTGAAGTATGTTTTGATTTTTTATCTTTATATTTATTGTATATATCTTCCAAAGATGCAAATTCTCCGGGATTTTTTATACCTAAACCCGACAAAACCAATCTCATCTTATTTATATGCAACAGCAAGCCTCACAAGGTTTGAATAGTAATAGCTATTTCTAAATTCATTAAAACCAAATTTGCTAAGTTTCTCTCTTAAGTTTATATTAATAAATTCACTTGCCAAAGGACATTCTCCATATTTAAAAACATACTTAATAAAAATATTTTTCTCATCTATATTAAATTCATTATAATCAAGAATGCACAACCTACCGCCCTTTTTTAGGTAATTGTAAGCATTTTTAATTATTTTATCCCTATCGTTATCCACAAAACCGTGCAATGCAAAAGATATGAAAACCAAATCAAAATCCTCATAAAATGGCGAAGGCTCCCTTATGTCATGATAAAATATCTTTACATTGCCATACGGCTTGCATCTCTTTTTACTCTTTGCGAGCATAGTGCTACCTTTGTCAAAACCAACTATGAGATTCTTTGTGTAATTATTCATAATGCAGATATTTTTACCGCTTCCGCTACCCAAATCCAAGATTTTCTCATTATTTTTTATATGCAAATCCTGCACAGCTTTATTTATAAATCTATTGTATGAAAAACCCGATAAAACCTGCATCAATTCATCATAAAAATATGCCTCAGCACCTTTAACTTCAACCTTGCTTAATTTTTTCATAGTCGTTACCTCACAAAAATGTGCTAAGTGTCAATCTAACACTAAATATATACCTTTTGCAAGTTTTTAATGATAAAAGGGGGAGGAAAAAAATATATAATAAACGATTCTTTTAATATCAAACTGAAAATATGTAAATAAATTTTAACATTACACCTTTGATTTCTTATCAAAAAGATACAAACCAAAAAAAAGCAGAACAAAATCAGGAAGCCAGATAGTCCAAATTATAGAGTAACTTTTAAAAATAGATTCGCCGATCATAAGCAGTATATAAAAGACAAAAAACAGCGACACACTTGCTATAACTCCTGCACTTTTACCACTTCTTGAAAAGGTAATACCAAAAGAAAAACCTATGAGAGACATCACAAACACACTTAATGCAAAAACTATCATCTTGTTAATTTTATACAAAAAATCTTTATTGTGCGTTTTTTTATACGCAGCCATCAGTTCGTTAAGATTCATATATCTTGGATCATTCTTGCTGTCTAAGCCTGTCATTTTTGGGCTATCCATTGATATTGTAGTTTTATATGACGCAAATTTGCCGTATTCAATGCCACCCTCTTTTTTGTCATATATATGAACATCTCTAAAATTAATAACAGTTCCAAAATCAGCATCCTGAAAATATGCATTTTTTGCAACAAGTATTGAGTTTTTTTTGGAGTAAAAAACATTGTATAATTTCTTGTGATTAGCCGATACGGTTTCAGCATAAAGCACAAAACCGCCAGGACCTTTATAGAAGGTTTTTTCCCTTAAACCTACATAAATCTTGTTTTTAAAGGCAGAGGCAATATCCTTTCTGTATGACAATTTTGATTTGTATACCATAAAAGATGTGTCATAGAACAGCATAAAAAATATGATTATCGTAAACAAAAATGCCGGGAAATAAATCCTTGCCAAGGATATGCCGGATGATCTTAAAGCCGTTATCTCAGAGTTATTTGACAATTCGCCATAAACAAAATTAATTGCGATAGTTAAAGCCATAGGTATTGTAAAGATTGATAAAAATACAGCCATATCAAAAAAAATTTTTGACATAAATTGGAGACTCACGCCCTTTGCAAAAAGTAAATCATATATTTTTACTATATTACCAATCATCATAACAAGTGTAATAATGGAAAAAGATAAAACAAAACTCGATATCAAGCTTTTCAATATATAAATATCAATTTTTCTCATTTAAAATCCATAAAGCATATAGATTATCTTGACACCTGCAAAAAGATAAACAATTGCAGAAACCGACAAAAAAGGACCAAAAGGTAATCTGCTTGAAATGTCCTTTTTGCCAAGCAGAATAAGAGTAACGCCTACAATACTACCTAAGAATGAAGCAAAAAAGAGTGTAAATAAAACACCTTTAATTCCCAAAAATGCACCTATTCCTGCAAGCAGTTTTATATCACCCCCGCCCATTGCATCTTTTTTAAAGATAATCTTACCCAAAACGGCAACAATATATAAAATTAAGAAACCAAAAACAGCCCCTAAAATAGAGTGCAAAACACCTATATCCACAAAATAGGAAGAGATAATTCCAAACAAAATCAAACCGAAACTTATTCTATCCGGTATTATGTAATACTTTAAGTCTATAAAACTTCCGACAATAAGCATATATGAAAGAATCAAAAAAACAGCCATTTGAATACTAAGACCATATTTTATGTAAATAAGAAGTGAAATAGTAGCCGTTAGAATCTCTATAAAGGGATATATTAAGGATATTTTCTCTTTACAAAACCTGCATCTTCCACCAAGAAACAGATAACTTAAAACAGGTACATTATCATACCATTTGATTCTATTTCCGCAATAAGGGCAGGAAGAGGGAGGGTAAACTATGGATTTATCCAAAGGGATTCTATATATACACACATTGAGAAAACTCCCTATCACAAGACCGAAGATAAAAACAACTGCAGCCATTTAACCTGCCTTTGTAGAAAAAAGATATGCAATAAGTATGCTGACTATGTATAAAATAATCAAAGGGCCGGCCATTAGAAACTGGGTAACAATATCAGGGGGAGTTAATATCGCCGCTGTTATAAAAATGGCAAGAAGTGCATAATCGAATTTTTTCCACAAATCCTTTGCATTTATTATCCCCATTCTGGACATAACAAAGGATATAGTCGGAAGTTCAAAAACCATCCCAAATGCCATAATTAACCTTAAAAACAAGGACATATACTGCTTTATGCTCGGCATAGCCGATAGGTTAACGCCACCGTATTTTAATAAAAATTTGAACCCTATCGGAAGAACTATTTTATAGGCAAATGCAACACCTGATATAAAAAAAATGCTAAACGCCAAAACAAAAGGAATCATATATTTTTTCTCATTATTTTTTAATCCGGGCTTTATGAAAAGCCATACCTGATAAAAAGTAAAGGGTATGCTGACTATTATAGCCGCAACAAGAGCAGATTCTATCCTTATCCAAAATGCTTCGGTAACCCCCGTAAAAATGATTTTACTTCCTGCTGGCAGTGCATATTTCAAAGGGGCTATGGCAAAATTAACTATCTGCTCTGAGTATGAATATGTAGCCATAAGAGCAATAAAAATACCGCCCAAAATCCAAAGCAGACGAATTCTCAACTCCTCGATATGCTCAAGGATTGTCATCTCGTCAGAATTTTTTTTGTTTTTCTTGATTTTCATCTTCCTCTATCAGTTGTTCCCACTGTTTTTTCAAATCTTCCTTTACATCAACCTCGTCTTCCAACCCCTTTTTTGCTTCATCAATCGCACTCATAAAATCCCTATATATATGAGCTATATCTCTTAAAAGTTCCGGAAACCTCTTTGGTCCCACAACCACCAAAGCTACAACCAAAATAACTACAAGCTCGGGTGTTCCGATAGAAAGCATACCATCTCCTTAACAATTTTTGCATATACCAAAGTTTTCTTTAAATAAATAAGTTTCAATCCGGTAAAACACATCAATTACGCTTCGGCTATGGTATTAAAAGTTTACTTTTTTGTCAAAGAATATAGATAACCTTAAAAGTAAATTCTATCAAACTCTCTTAATTTCAATATTCTTATTATTCCAACCTTCCACCTCGTGTGTGGCACTTCGAAAGGTGGAAGGGTTTTTTGAAATGGTACTTGGCATAGACATATTTACCACCTCTTGAAAATATATAAAGGTTAAGATATTTTTTCAACCACTCCATAGGATATGAGACAACACTTAAGAAATGCTCCAAGAGAAGCGTCGGGAATTTCATAATATTGTTTGATATCATCAGCCTGTTGAAAAACTCCTATTCACTTGCCCTAATCAACAGGAAATGCTATAATAACAGTGGTTTAAACCACTGTTATTTGTTTCTTTTATTTTATGTTGGTTAATG
>Ga0256842_1002978_pt1 | contig 11661 bp, 12 predicted proteins | sample 4559240metaG_FD_185973 | JGI IMG/M metagenome (GOLD analysis project Ga0256842, IMG submission 185973) | Hydrothermal vent microbial communities from Guaymas Basin, Mexico - 4559-240 | ecosystem: Environmental > Aquatic > Marine > Hydrothermal vents | place: Mexico: Guaymas Basin | collected...
TTTTTACGGTAATCAAACATGATAGTACTGTAAAAAGTCAAACCGATGGCTAAGTAAAAATCTTCATATACAAGGCATAGCGTTTGGTCATGCGTGAAGGCATACAAGATGTCTAACCTATGGCCAAACGCTATAACACAGTAGATGGAGACTTTTTACGACGCCATCAACACTAATGGCAGTCGAGTACTGAGGCCTTCATAATTACCCTGCACGTTTCGGCCACAAGATCCCCCGCAGTCAGGTTCTTCTTCACTTACAAGACCAGATTCCGTACAATCAAATCTTAAACCGGCATGGCCAGACTCAACAGGCCACCCACAGAAAAATAGAACATGACTTTTCAGCACGGGTGTGTGTGTTTTCACGGTAAAAAATGAAGTCCTTATCCTCCTTTCATTCCAAGTTTTTCCATCCTGTATCTAAGAGATCTTGTGTTAATCCCCAATAACCTGGCGGCCTTTTGTCTGGAACCATTAGCAAGATCAAGCGCCTTAAAAATATACTCTTTCTCAATGGCAGCCATTACCTTGTCAAGATCAATGCCATCCGGTCCTATATCAAACCTTCGCCTTCGTTTTTCAACCTCTCGTTCACGAAAATGTGACAAGGTCAGGCTTTCAGGCAGAATAATATTAGAAGTCTCAAGAGCAACGCTCCGTTCTATAATATTTTCAAGTTCTCTGACATTGCCTGGAAACCTGTATTGATGTAAAATACCCAAGGCATAGGTTGACATTTTATGGATATTCTTTCCCTGTTCCTCAGAACATTTTTTTAAAAAATGTTCTACAAGTAAAGGTAGATCCCCCTCTCTTTGACGTAAAGGAGGTAATGGGATCTGTATGACATTTAATCTGAAATATAAATCTTCTCTAAAGTTACCGTCTATCACCTCCTGCTCAAGATTTTTATTGGTTGCAGATATAAATCTCACATCAACATGTTTTTCTTCCACACCTCCAACAGCAGTAAAGGTCTTCTCCTGAATAACTCTTAACAGTTTTACCTGAATAGGCAAGGATAATTCACCAACTTCATCAAGGAATACCGTTCCACCATCGGCCACATCAAACAACCCCTCCTTATCCGTTACAGCCCCGGTAAAGGCACCTTTCTTGTAACCAAACAGTTCACTCTCTATAAGGTTTTCAGGTATTCCTGCACAACTAATAACGACAAAGGGCCTTTTACTCCTTGGACTCATTTCATGTATAGCCCTTGAAACCAGCTCTTTACCCGTCCCGCTTTCACCTGAAACCAGGATGTTAGACTTGGTCTTGGCAACACGTTTAATTAAATCATAGACCTTCCGCATTTCAGGGCTTTCACCAATCAAACGATTGAAATGATAAGGATTATCCCTGGAATCCTCCTCGATTACCTCCGCCTTGGATTTAGATTTGAGGGCATTTTTGACAAGGGCCTGAAAATCAGAAAGATCAAAGGGTTTGGGGACATAATCATATGCGCCCTCTTTCATTGCCTGCACTGCAGTATCAGCCGTTGCAAAAGCAGAGATAAGGATAACTATTGTTTCAGGATTGACCGACTTGGTTTTTTTTAACACATCAATTCCGTCAATATCCTTCATTCGTATATCTGTTATAACCAGATCAAACGTTTTTTGATCAAGGATTGAAAAGGCCTCTTCTCCACTGCTTGCAAGATCAACATCATAGCCCTCTTTTGAGAGCATAATATCCAGAAATTCACACATGCTCTCTTCGTCATCAACCACAAGAATGCTATGTTTTTCTTTCAAAGACAATATTACCTCCAACCATTGTCAATTCATTCCTGCCTTTCAGGATCCTGCCAACAAACGGTGAGTTTTTGCTCTTAGAGACTATATCCTCAGGCAAAAACTTATAGACACAATCCGTATCAATAATTGCCAGATCAGCATCTGAGCCTTTCTGTAAACAACCACCGGATACATGGAGAATAGATGCAGGATTACAGGACAACTTTGCAATTGCATCAGGAAGATCTAAGATCCCCTCGCGAACCAGGTTCAAGGTCAGGGGCAATGCAGTTTCAAGACCTATCATTCCAAACTCAGCCTCATCAAAGGCAACATCCTTTTCCATAGGGCTATGAGGAGCATGATCAGTCGCAATAACATCAATTACCCCCTCAGACAGGCCCTGTTTTACTGCAATGACATCCTCTTTTGTCCTGAGAGGTGGTTTAACCTTAAAAGATGTATCGTATCCTGTCAGTGCAGAATGATCCAGGGTAAAGTAATGAGGAGCAGTTTCAGCGGTAACAGGAAGACCATCATCTTTTGCCCTTCGTATAAGCTCAACTGATCCAGCGGTGCTCACATGTGCAATATGTACCGGACACCCTGTTAACCTCGACAAGGCTATTTCCCTGAAAACCATTATTTCTTCGCTGGCCGAAGGAATCCCCGGCAAACCAATACGAGTTGATACCTGCCCTTCATGGATTACTCCATTACTGCTCAAGGCCAAATCCTCAGAATGAGAAATTACTGCAAGCCCGTGGTAATTAGCATATTCCATGGCCCTTCTCATTATTTCACTGTTTGTCACAGGAAAGCCATCATCAGAAACACCTACTGCCCCAGCATTTTTAAGATCACCAAACTCAGTAAGAGATTCCCCCTTCTGTCCTACAGTAATGGCTGCTATGGGATAAACACGGGCACGCCCTGCCCTTTCAGCCTGTCTTAAAATAAATTCGGTAACAGCTCTGCAATCGTTTGGGGGCAAGGTGTTCGGCATACAGGCTACAGCGGAAAAGCCACCAGCTACAGCAGCCATAGTACCACTGGCAATGGTTTCTTTATATTCATACCCTGGTTCTCTCAAATGTACATGCATGTCAATCAGACCGGGGATGACAAATTTACCGGAGGCATCTATAGTCTGATCACAGGATACAGCCTCTAAAGAGGCAAGTGAAGGTACGATATCAATAATCTTCCCATGTTCAATCAGCAAATCAAGATGTTCAAGAGATCGTCTTACCGGATCTACCAAGATGCCATTCTTAATGCATATTATCACTGGTTTGACCTCCTATCAAAAGATAAAGGACAGCCATTCGAATCGCAACGCCATTTGTTACCTGTTCAAGTATTACAGAGGATTCAGCATCAGCCAGACTATTATTTATTTCTACCCCCCGGTTAATTGGGCCCGGATGCATAACAATGGCATCCTGCTTAGCATATTGAATTATTTCCTCCGTCATACCAAAGAAGGATGAATATTCCCTTAAAGTGGAAAACAGAAATTTGTTTTGCCTTTCCAACTGAATACGCAAAAGCATTATCACATCCTTATCTTTAACCGCTTTTCGAGGATCAAAAACAACCTTTACTCCTAAATCTTCAATTTTTACGGGGATCATAGTCGGCGGGCCAGAGACCGTAACGTCTGCACCAAGTTTAGTAAGGCCAAATATATTTGACCTGGCTACCCTGCTATGGGCAATATCACCTACAATAACAATTTTCAATCCATTAATTCTGCCTTTTTTTTCCTTTATGGTCAGCATATCAAGCAACGCCTGTGTAGGATGCTCATTTATTCCGTCGCCGGCATTTACGATACCGGCACTAACCTGGCTTGCCAAAAGATGAGGAGTTCCGCTCGATGGATGCCGAATCACTATAATATCAGGGTGCATGGCCTGTATATTATGAATAGTATCCGTAAGGGTTTCCCCCTTTACTATACTGCTCGAAGAGGCAGTCAAATTAAAGGTATCCGCACTCAACCTCTTGGCAGCAATTTCAAATGACATGCGGGTTCTTGTACTAGGTTCATAAAAAAAATTAACAACTGTCTTCCCCCTCAAGGTAGGAACCTTTTTTATGTCCCGCTCAGATATATCCTTTAAAGACTCAGCCGTATCAAGAATAAGCTGTATATCATCTACAGATAATTGCGCCATGCTAATCAAATCTTTGCAGGCCAAATAACTCATGATACAATCTCCCTTCAAAAAAAAACCTCCTTACTGTTAACCAGCAAGGAGGCTATATCTTTGTTTATAGATAGATCCATAATTAATCATGTGTAAGGCAGATATCTAAAAAATTTTATTTTCAAGGACATACAAAAAATCGTTGGTTTTGCTACATCTCTACCACAGGGCAAAATTTTACTCCTGGAAATATATTTCTCCGGTTAAAAATTTCGTCTTCCTCGTACCTGAACAAAAACACACATCATGTATAATAACCCATAATGTTACAATATAACATCGATGAACCCGTAAAAAGTAGAACCTATGGCTAAGTAAAAATCTCCATATACAAGGCATAGTGTTTGGTCATGCGTGAAAGCATACAGGTAGTATGTTGAACGTATGACCAAACACTATAACACAGTAGATGGAGACTTTTTACGACGCCATCAACATTGCAATTTTTCAGGAACGATCCTTCCGAGTAATAAAGGTAGACATAAATGAAAAATCATACCGACACTCAAGCAGTTTATGCCGTTTCAGAGTCAGAAGATTCGGGATTATTTACATTCTCTATATCATCAGATGCCTTTTCTTCCGTCTCTGTAATATTGTCATCTTTTACAGTCAACTTGCTGTCTTTCGTTGATATTTTCTCGGGAACTGTTTTTTTCTTAGAAGAGGACAGATCATCACGAGGTATCAATTGAACTATAGAAACAGGAGCGGCATCACCTTTCCTGACACCCTTTTTAATTATTCGAATATATCCCCCCTGTCTTTCAAGATAACGATCCTTTAATTCCCCGAAAAGCTTATAAGTCACAGGTTTTTCTCTAATGTAGGCCATAGCGAGCCGTCTCGAATGCAAATCACCTCTCTTGGCTAAGGTGATCAATTTTTCAGCAATTGGCCTAATCGCTTTTGCCTTGACATCTGTAGTTTCAATTTTTTCAAATTTAAACAATGAAGTCACCATATTTCTGAACATGGCCTTACGATGACTTGGATTTCGGCCAAACTTTTTCCCAGCTTTCTTATGCCTCATTAGCTTAAATCCTCTGTTTTTTTCTTTTCCTCTGTTTCTGTCTCTTCCTTTGTTTCTGCCTCTTCTGCCTCATTTGACGTGGCAGCCGGTGGAAAATTATCTAACTTCATTCCTAAGGATAAACCCATTTCAGCCAAAATTGTCTTTATTTCATTAAGGGACTTCCTGCCAAAATTTTGTGTTTTCAGCATTTCACTTTCTGTCTTCTGTACCAATTCTCCAATCAGTTTGATGTTTGTATTCTTTAAACAGTTGGCTGAACGAACAGACAATTCAAGCTCTGAAACGGGCCTAAAAAGATTTTCATTTAATTGTTCTTCTTCCTCTTCTTCCTCTTCCGGCTCAGGTTCTTCATCAAAATTAATAAAAGGATTCATCTGTTCCTTTAATATCTTTGCAGCATAGGCAACAGCATCTTCGGGAAGAACCCCTCCGTCTGTCCACACCTCAAGAGTCAACTTATCATAATCGCTGATCTGACCAACCCTTGCGGTTACAACATTATAATTAACCTTGATAATAGGAGAAAAGAGTGCATCTATAAATATAACCCCAAGTTCATGCTTAGAGGGCTTGTTTCTCTCGGCAGGAACAAAGCCTTTTCCCAATCTGACAACCATTTCCATATCCAAAGCACCATCACCAGTAATAGTAGCTATATGGTGATTCGGATCCAGAATATCAACCAGATCATGAGTATCAATATCAGCAGCCGTTACCTCTCCCTCCTGATCTTTATGTATATGTATTACTGCCTCCTCCGAGGATTTTAATCTAAGCCTCAGGCTTTTAAGGTTTAATATGATATCAGTCACATCCTCCAGCACACCTGGAATAGAAGTAAATTCATGTATAGCTTGATCAAATTTAACACTAACAACTGCACTGCCTTGAAGAGATGAAAGTAAAATTCTCCTTAATGAGTTTCCTATCGTTATACCAAAACCCTTTTCCAAGGGCTCACAAACAAATTTACAATAAGAATCCGAATGAGTACTCTCATCGAGTTCTATCCGTTTTGGTTTTATTAATTCTCTCCAATTCCTGCTTATTAAATCTGCCAAAAATACTGCCTCCCATTATCCGGACAAAAACAAAGCTGTGAAATATTCGATATTTATCTTGAGGATTTCTGCCAATTAAAACAGAACAAAAACCTGTTGGACCTGAAAAGCTGTCATTTATAACGTACTGATATTACAAAAATGTTTCTCACAGGCAAAACGCCACCCCTCGATATCAGATAGTTACGCACCAGATCCCACAGGCTTACAGACGCTATTTGGAATATAGTTCAACAATAAGCTGTTCATTAATGGGCATGGTCAGGCCCTCACGATTCGGCAAACTCGTTACTGTTCCTCTGAACTTTTCTGGTTCAAGAGTTATCCAATCCGGAATTCCCCTTCTCATTACAGTTTCCATTGCTTCAAGGATCTTTGAATTCTTTTGACTGGCTTCCTTAACCTGTATAATATCTCCCTGCTTCACAAGATAAGACGGAATATTTACCTTTCTATCATTTACCCTGAAATGATTATGTCTTATCATCTGTCTGGCCTGATTTCTGGAAGAAGCAAAGCCCATCCGATAGACAACATTATCAAGACGACGCTCAAGCATAATAAGCAGATTAGCACCTACAATTCCCTTTTGCCTTTCAGATCGATAATAATAATTTCTAAACTGTTTTTCAAGAAGGCCGTAAATACGTTTTACTTTTTGTTTCTCCCTAAGCTGAACCCTGTAATCAGAATATTTTTCCCTACGTTGTCCTTGCCCATGTTGTCCCGGAGGATAGGCCCTTCTTTCAAAAGAACACTTATCTGTATAGCAACGGTCTCCTTTTAAAAAAAGCTTGAGATTCTCACGTCTGCATAATTTACATGACACACCGATATGTCTGGCCAAAGTTTACACTCCTTATTCAGCTAATAAATATAAGATGTTATACCCTACGTCTCTTGGGAGGACGGCATCCATTATGAGGAATCGGGGTTACATCTCTAATCACCGTAACAGTAAAACCATCTACCTGCAAAGCCCGTATAGCTGCCTCTCTCCCAGACCCAGGACCTTTAACACGAACCTCCGCAGTTCTCATACCATGTTCCATAGCCTGTTTAAGAGCACTTTGTCCTGCTAATTGAGCTGCAAAGGGAGTACTTTTACGAGACCCCTTGAATCCAACACGACCAGCACTCGACTGAGCTATCACATGGCCAGCAGGATCTGTAATAGTAACTATGGTATTATTAAAAGTAGATTGAATATGAACAATACCTGTTGGAACATTTTTCTTTTCTTTTTTCTGCCTTCCTCTCTTTCGTGCCTTCTTTGCCATAATAAAATTTCCCTTAGTATATCTTTATTTTCTTTTTCCCCTCACTGCCCTGCGTGGACCCTTCCTTGTCCGTGCATTTGTACTTGTCCGTTGTCCTCTTACAGGAAGGCCCCTTCTATGTCTCAAACCCCTATAGGTACCTAGATCCATTAGCCTTTTTATATTCATGGAGACTTCACGTCTTAAATCACCCTCAACTTTATATTCCCTGTCAATCACATTGCGTATTTTTGTTATATCTTCTCCGGAGATCATATCTGACTTGATATTAGGGTCTACACCAGCTTTATCAAGTATCTTCCTGGCAGAAGTTCTCCCTATACCATATATATAGGTTAAAGCAATCTCCATTCTTTTCCCTCTTGGCAAATCAACACCTGCAATTCTGGCCAATATCCAACTCCTTTATTAAAGTAAAAATCGGTTTCAAAATGTTCTACCCATGTTGAAATATATATATTTCCCTATTTGTTTAGAGATCTGCCAATTTTCCACACATGGAAAAACTGAATGTTCACCTTTATCATAAGATATAAATAAGCAAAACCATATAAAGGCGAAGAATTTAAAACCTACATAATTATTTTCAAAAAGAAAATTATACTTTTAATATTGATAAACCTGTAAAAAGTAGAACCGATGGCTAAGTAAAAATCTTCATATACAAGGCGTAGTGTTTGGGCATGCGTAATACGCATTGATTTAAATGCAACCATAAAGGTTACACGATTTTACCAAATCTGCAACATTGGTAAAGGGTTAAAGTATCGGAGTACATCTGCGCCTTTGCTACCTTGCACCTGCCTGCTGCAGGCAGACCTTCGGCAAACTTGACAGTTCTTATAATCAGAAAATTTCTCAACCCTGTCTTTGTTTATGACGTGGATTCTCACATATAACACGAACCTTTCCTTTTCGCCTTATAATCTTACACTTATTACAAATTTTTTTTACAGAAGGTCTGACTTTCATGGTTAAACCCCAATCCTGATTATAATAGTTTTATACAGCGTGATCAGTGCTGATATGTAAAGGTATCAATATTCTGATCCGCATCTATTCAGCACCCATCCATAAATGAAAAAGGAACTATATCATAAGACCTTTCTTCATAAAACCATCATAATGTCTTGTTAACAAATGAGCTTCTATCTGGGTCATGGTATCCATTGCCACACCAACAACAATCAAAAGAGCTGTGCCCCCAAAATAGAAGGGAATATTAAACTTATATATCATTATCTGAGGAAGGATACAGACAGCCGAGACATAAATTGCCCCGGAAAAGGTCAACCTTGTCAAAACACGGTCAATAAACTCAGCCGTGTTCTTTCCCGGACGAATCCCTGGGATATAACCTCCCTGCTTTTTCATATTATCAGCCACATCAACAGGATTAAACTGAATAGATGTATAAAAAAAGCAGAAAAAGAAAATTAAACACACATACAAAAAACTATAAACAATATGGCCTGGGCTTAAAAAAGTAACTATGTACTGCAACCAGGGAATATCTTTTGTATTCATAAAATTGGCTATAGTCGCAGGAAACATCATAACAGACGAAGCAAAAATCGGAGGAATAACCCCAGCAGAATTCACCTTAAGCGGTAAATGAGAACTCTGTCCCCCATACATCTTTCGGCCAACCATTCTTTTAGCATATTGAACAGGGATCCTCCTTTGCCCACTTTCAACAAAAACGATAAAGGCAACAACAACAACCATAAAAAAAAGAATAATAACCATAAAAAAAGGAGAAAGCTCACCTGTACTCATCAAACGAAAAGTATTGGCAACAGCAACAGGAAGTCTCGCAACAATACCTGCAAATATAATAAGAGAGATACCATTACCTATTCCACGTTCGGTAATTTGCTCACCAAGCCACATTAAAAAACACGTTCCTGCAGTCAAAGTTACTGTAGTTAAGAGCCTGAAACCCCAACCCCCTACAGGAACAATCATAACACCACCAGGACTGGACATGTTTTCAAGTCCAAAGGCTATACCAAAACCCTGAATAAAACATAACAAAACAGTACCATAACGAGTATACTGAGTTATCTTTTTTCTTCCCTGTTCCCCTTCTTTTTTTAACTTATCGAGATGGGGAATAACCATAGTTAAAAGTTCCAAGATAATGGCGGCACTTATGTATGGCATTATCCCCAATGCCATTACAGACATTCTTTTTAAGGCACCACCAGTAAACATATCAAAGATACCAAACAATGTTCCCTGCTTAGCCGAAAAAAAAGCAGATAATGCCGTACCATCAATCCCGGGAGTAGGAATATGACAACCCAAGCGATAAACAGCAAGCATAACAAGGGTAAACAGAATCCTTTTACGCAACTCCGGAAGCTTGGGAATATTTTGAACGCCACGTATCACCACAGATCCCTCTATCTATAATAGCTTAGCCCGCTGATATAACCTAAAACCTGCATAAACCATTTTTGATGGATAGGTAAAAATCTTCCTATACAAGGCAGACATACAAAGTGTCACACATATAGCCAACCGCTCACATTATATGGAGACTTTTTCACCATCAATAACGACAAAACGGCCCGTTAAGTAACGGCTAAACCAATTCAACCTTACCTCCCGCCCGCTCAATCTTCTCTCGTGCCATTGCACTCACCTTATGAACCTTAACAGTAAGAGGAAAGGTAATATCACCAGTAGCAAGAAGTTTAACTACAGAGTCTCTTTTTTTAACAAGGCCTGAGTCGATCAAATCGTGCAAATCCACAGTATTCCCTGATGAAAACCTGTCCAAATCCCTTAGGTTTACAATTTCAACAGGTTTTTTAAATATATTAGTAAAACCTCGTTTAGGTAAACGCCTATGTAGAGGCATTTGCCCTCCCTCAAAACCAGGCCTTATCTTACCTCCCGATCTCGACTTTTGCCCTTTATGACCTCTGGCCGCTGTTTTACCATGCCCTGATCCGGGTCCTCTACCTACCCTTTTTCTGTGTTTCCTTGCCCCTCTTGCAGGGGATAAGTCATTTATCTTCATAGGTATTGCCTTATTCTTCCTCAATTCTGACAAGAAATAAAACCTTGTTGATCATTCCTCGAACAGGTGCTGAATTATTCAAGACTACCGTTTTATTAAGCTTTGTAAGCCCTAATCCTTTTAAGGTATTCTTTATCCTTTTACTTTTACCAATACCACTTTTCACAAGAGTAACTTTTATCGAATTAGCCATAACTAACTCTCCTAAGAGTTCAGTCCTCTTCGTTTCCCTAATTCTTCTGGTAAACGAAGTGAGCGCAAACCTGCTATTGTAGCTCTGACAATATTATGTGGGTTATGTGAACCAAGGCACTTAGTAAGTATATTTTGAACTCCAACTGCCTCGAGAACTCCTCTTACAGCTCCACCTGCTATTAATCCTGTTCCTGGTCCCGCAGGTTTTAAAAGAACACGGCCTGCTCCGGCACGTCCTATTACTTCATATGGCACTGTAGTTTCATAAAGAGAGACCTTTTGCATATCCTTTCTTGCTTTTTCAATCCCCTTTCTAATAGCTTCAGGGACTTCTTTTGCCTTTCCAAGTCCAAAGCCAACCATACCCTGGCCATCTCCTACAACAACTATAGCACTAAAACTAAATCGCCTTCCACCTTTTACAACCTTGGCTACACGATTTATATGCACGACCCTCTCAATTAACTGTATATCTTCTTCAGGCTTGACCAAGAGCTTCTTCTCCTCTCTTATCTATTTTTATCCATAACAGATTTTCTTGTGCAATACCCGGATCTAATCTGTATCGAACAAAATAGATCAATTTAACGGATCAGTTGCGCAGTATATACACATCAGACTTAATATTGCACAAAAAATTTTCCTCTATGAACTACAAACTCTACACTACCCAAAAAAATTGATTTGCGGATAGACTTTATCCAAAAAGTATTACACCTAAATCCTGCAAGCGTCAAGTTTACCGAAGACCTGCCTCCTGCAGACAGATACAAGACAGCAAAGGTGCAGAGGTACTACGATACTCCAAATCCTTGCCAATGCCACAGATTCGGTACAACCGACGCTGCCCTAAGGGTAAACTATTTTCAAAAACCGCACAGCCCTTATGACCACATTCAAATCGGTATGTGTCATACAAACACAACGTTCCTCTACTTCGCTGAAAAATATAATTTCCTTTTTGAAAACAGTTTATCCAGGTTTCAGGTTACATAATTTTATTAAAACTGCAACCCATTCTTTCTGGCAGATTCTGACAATGCCTTTACACGACCATGATATAAAAACCCGTTTCTGTCAAAAACAACGGATTTG
>Ga0256842_1002979_pt1 | contig 11659 bp, 10 predicted proteins | sample 4559240metaG_FD_185973 | JGI IMG/M metagenome (GOLD analysis project Ga0256842, IMG submission 185973) | Hydrothermal vent microbial communities from Guaymas Basin, Mexico - 4559-240 | ecosystem: Environmental > Aquatic > Marine > Hydrothermal vents | place: Mexico: Guaymas Basin | collected...
TTATGATGATTTGAGTAAAAAAGTAGGGTAAGGTAGAAAATTTGAGGTAGAATTAGATTATTTTTTTTATTGTCTTGACTTTTGGGGTAGAATAATCTAACTCTTTTTGTATAGAGTTATTATTATTTGCACTAAAGGCACTTGCTACACTTGATAATAGGTCTTTATCTAAGAACTCATTTATCTCTTTGCTTTTAGAGTTCATAATACGATAAATCCCAAAGTCCAAATCACTCTGGTCTAATTGAAATATCTCGTTTAGTATATTTAGTAGTTTCTTTTGATTTGGTGTCATCTATATAATCTCCCATTGTATTGTAAATAATTCATTTGTTGTAATTGTTTGTTTTTTTGATATTTTTCTCTTTGAACTCCATAGATTAGTCATTTTTTATCTACCAATTCAGCTGGATTTATTTTAAATTGTAACATATTTGCTGTTTCTCTTCCATTATCACCACCTTTTCTTTGAATAGTAATATTTCCAATTTTAAAACTACCTCTTGGTGTTATTCTTATCTCTCCATTTCCAAAGTGATTTAATACTTTATTTATTGGCTCTAATGCCCAGTTAATAGTATCTGTATCTTTTAATTTTAAAATTACCAACATCCATTCAGCAGAAAATTTACCCCTACCTTTTAAAATATCATTTACTATTAGTGTTTTATTATCATTGAAAAATTTTAATAATATCTGTTGTTCATTTTTTGAAAATTCATCTGCAAACATTCTTCTTTTATCTCTTGGATTATCAATTTTAGGTTTTTTCTCTCCTGTAAAATATTGCAGTAATTTATATATATCACTTGGAATATCCCAAAGTTCATTATAACTTTTTAACCATCTTTTATCAATTTGGTTAAATCCTTTTGGATTTGACACAAGTTTTACTTGTAAGTTTTGAATATCTGTTAAGCTTTTTAATTTTATCTCAATTTTAATTTCTACTTGAATATCAGCTTTAAATGAGCCTTTAACTTTTGTAGCTTGTACGCTTTCAATATCATCTAAATCATAATCCATTGATTGTAACCAAAGTTGTGCAAGTTCACTATTTTTCCAATTATTAAATTCTATAATTATAAAATCTTCATTTTTAAAACCATTTTTAGCAGTTGTTGAGCCTCTATTTATTAATATTTCTTTTTCTGTCATTTTATTTGCTCCTACTGATTTCATTAAATTTCTGCCAATCTCTTCAATTATAGTTGATGTCATCGCATTACCTGATTGTTGTAAAAGTTTAGAATTTGATATTTTATCTTTTACTTTATTAGCATATTTTTTTGGAAAATTTTGTAATAATAGAGCTTCATATCCTGATAGTTTTTTAAATTTACCATTTTTAACATATAGTATTCCATGTCGTCCTCTTCTTAATGTAGGTGTCTTTTCATGATAAATTCTTAAATCTGATTGTCTTGTATCTATCACTGTATAGTCTTTTGATAAAAGGTCATCTATATTATATTTATTTTTGTTATATTTATTATCTAAATATTTTAAAAATGTTTGATAAGAAGATAGTCTATCATCAAAAATAAATTCTTCATCATCAATTAAGCAATCTTGTAAATATTTATTATCTCCACCATATTCTTTTGGAAATTCATATTTGAAATTATCATCAATTAAATCTTTTTGTATTCCTACAAAATAGACTCTTTCTCTCATTTGTGGTACACCAAAATTTAAGCTATTTAAATTTTCATAAAATACTTTATATCCTGCATTATCTAATAGTTCTAAAATAGTTTTTAATGTATTACCCTTATCATGATTTATTAAACCTTTTACATTTTCTAAAATAAAATATTTTACATTTTTAGCTTTTAGTATTTTAACCAAGCCATAAATAACTTGTCCTCGTTCCTCATCTTCTAATCCACATCTAGTGCCAATAATTGAGAATGTTTGACATGGAAAACCACCAACCATAAAATCAAAATCTGGTAAATCATCAGGATTAATTTTCATTAAATCACCATAATTTCTTTCATCTTTACCAAAAAAATGTTTATATGTTATCTCTGCATCTTTATCAATTTCACTAAAACCAAGACATAACATACCTAAGTTTTCAAGTCCAATTCTACCACCACCAATTCCAGCACAAAAGTCCATAAATTTAATATTTTTCATCTTAATACTCTCCCATTGTATTGTAAATAATTCATTTGTTGTAATTGTTTGTTCTTTTGATATTTTTCTCTTTTATTTGTGAATGTTTGGTATATGGGATTATCTATTAAGAGAGTTGCCAATAGGCTAAATTGGTACTCTCTTATTTTTTTACTTATCTATATAAGTTATATCTAGTCCTACAACTATTTTGAAGCATCTTCAACAATTTGTGTAGCTTTTTGGACATGAAAATTAAGTCCAAGCTCTTTTTCACTACAACCTAATGCAAGTGCTACCATTTGAGGCATATGTAATACTGGTAGTTCTATATCTCTACCTATTACTTTACCCATATCATCTTGGTATGTATCCATTTTAAGATGACATAATGGACAAGGGGTTACAACCATATCAGCATTATTATCAATAGCATCAACTAGGGCATTTCCTGCTAATACTTCGCTTGTATGATTTGCTTGAAGCTCTACATGAAATCCACAACACTTATTTTTGTGTGAATAATCTACTGGGTTACCCTCTAGTGCATCAATTAGATTATCTAATGAAGTTGGCATATAAGGGTTCTCTCCACCATTACTACCATGATGTAATTCACTTGGACGGATATTATGACAACCATAAAATGGTGCGATATTGAAGTTACTTAATGGAGTTACAACTTTATCTTTGATATTATCTAATCCATACTCATCAATCAAAGCATATAAAAAGTGTTTGATTTCACTTGTACCTTTATACTCTAATCCTACTTCGGCTAATTTTTCATTTACTCTAGCTTTGAGTTCTGGGTTGCTATCTAATGCATGTTTTGTCATTGCAGAATTAAGCTGACATGTATTACAAATTGTAATCATGGTTAGCCCTAATTTTTCTGCATAACATATATTTCTAGCATTAAGTACATGTGCTAGAAACTCATCAAAGTCTTGTAGGTGAGAAGCACCACAACAACTAGCCTCTTCTAAAATTATAATCTCAATTCCTAGCTTATCAGCTACTGCTAGAGTAGATGAAAGTAGTTCTGGGGTAGATTGTTTGGCTGTACATCCAGTATAAAGTGCATATTTAAGTTTGCTCATCGTTTCTCCTTATAGCTTATTTGTCATAGAGATGTCAATCAGTTTTTGCACCTCATCAAGATTTTTAATTTTTGGCATACTATCAATAAATGGTACTCCATCTTGCCAATGAATTTTACCAGATTTCATCATTTTATAAGCAGTTTTAAGATGTTTGTACATTCCTAAATAACCCTCTGAATATACTACAATATCAGCTTCATCTAAGAATCCATGTTTTCTTATACTTCTTACAAATCCCTCTGCGTGTCTTGTAGCCACATTACTTTGAGCTACTTTTTGTTCAAACTGCATATTATGAAGTTTTCCAATTTTTTCTATTGGATTTACCTCTTTTGGACAAGCCTCTGCACACTCATAACATTTCACACAATCCCACACACCAATTCTAGGTTGAGCAGTAAGTTCTAATCTCTCTTTACTAGCTTCATCTCTTGTATCAGCACTAAATCTAAACGCCGCTACTAACGCAGCAGGTCCTAGATAATCTTCATTTACCTCTAATACAGGACAAGCATAATGACAAGCCCCACACTGAATACATAAGTCAGCATCTAATAGAGCATTAAATTGAGCTATTGATTGTTTGGACTCACTCTCTGGTCTTGGGTCTATATCTGCTACAACATAAGATTTAACTTGTGCATGTTTATCCCAAAAATCACTCTTATCAATAATCATATCTTTAACAGCTCTCTTTTTGCTTTGAGGCTCTAAAGTTATCTCATTATTAAACATATCAAGAAGTTCAATAGCATTTTGCTTACATGCAAGGACTGATTTACCATTTACTTTGATAGCACAAGCCCCACAAATACCATGACGGCATGAACGACGATAAGAGAAACTTCCATCATGCTCCCACTTAATCTTGTTCATAAGGTCAAGAACCAATTCATCTTTACCCACTTCCATTTTATACTCTTTGGTATATGGAAGATAGTCTGTTTGGGCATTAAATCGCCATGCTTTAATTGTTACTTTTCTTTTATCATTACTCATAAAACCCCTCCTTAATATGTTCTCTCTTTAGGCTCAAATTTACCAAGTACCACTTCACCCCACTCATGAGTCATATTGTAATCTTTGTCCATATAAGCATAAGTATGTTTTAAATAATTCTTATCATCTCTTGTTGGGAAATCTTCACGGAAATGACCTCCACGGCTCTCTTTACGATTTAATGCACCATCTACAATAAACTTAGAAAACTCTAACATATGTCCAAGTTCTATGGCCTCTTGAAGGTCTGTATTAAATGTATCAAATTTATCATCAATTCTAATATTTTGAAATCTTACCAAAAGTTCATCAATAAGTTTAAGTTGGGCTTCTAATGACTCTTGTGTTCTAAATACACCTGCATTATCAGTCATTCCTGCTTGAAGTTCTTCTCTAAGCTTTGGTACTCTCTCTGTTCCATTAGAAGTCTTTAATCTATTCATCTCTTCTATAAATACATTAGCATCACTCACTTTAGCAGGACGAAGTTCTATCCCCTCATCAAGCTTTTTAACCATATTTTCTCCTGCATGACGCCCAAATAATAGAGCCTCCAATACAGAGTTAGCACCCAATCTATTAGCACCATGAACAGATACACAACTACACTCACCAGCAGCATAAAAACCTTCTGTAAGTTCTGTTGGTGATTTTCTCACTTCACAGTTGATATTTGTAGGTATTCCACCCATAGAATAGTGAGCAGTAGCAGAGATATGAATAGGCTCTTTTAGCATATCTTGCCCTTGGAATGCTATTGCTAATTCTCTAAGTTCTGGCAATCTTGTAAGAATAATCTCTGGGTCAAGATGAGTAAGGTCAATATTAACTGATTGCTTATCTTTACCTACACCTTTACCTTGACGAACCTCTTCCATAATAGCACGAGACACCACATCACGAGAAGCAAGTTCCATAGCATTTGGAGCATACTTACTCATAAATCTCTCACCCTCACTATTAAAGAGTCTTCCACCCTCTCCTCTAGCTGCTTCAGAGATTAATACTCCACTTCCACCCAATCCACTTGGATGAAATTGAACAAACTCCATATCTTCTAATGGTAATCCATGTCTTGCTACAATAGATAATGAATCTCCTGTATTTGCATGAGCATTTGAGTTAAATCTATAAGCCCTACCATGCCCACCTGTTGCAAACATTGTAACTTTTGCATTAAATATTGCTACGCGAGAGTTTCTAATATCATAAGCTACAACACCTGAAACCTTACCATCTTCATATATCAAATCACCTGCATACCACTCATCATATACTTTGATACCTGCTCTATGCGCTTGTTCATAAATAGCTTGAAGAACAGCTAATCCTGTTCTATCTTTGGCATAACAAGCACGAGGTTTTGACTGTCCTCCAAAAGGACGAATAGCAATATTTCCCTCTTCATCTCTTGAAAATGTAGCACCCATTCTCTCTGCCCATCTAATAGTCTCTGGTGCTTTAGTACACATAAGTTCTACACAATCTTGGTCAGCTAAATAATCACTACCTTTCACTGTATCAAATTCGTGAAGTTCTGTACTATCATCTGCACCAAGTGCTGCATTAATCCCACCTTGTGCAGCCCCTGAATGACTTCTTAGTGGGTGAAGTTTTGTGATAACTGCTGTTTTTTTACCTGCTTCTGTAAGCTCTTTAGCTGCTGCTAAACCAGCCAAACCAGAACCAACAATCACAGCATCATATTCATATATTTCAACATCCATATCTATATTGTCCTTTTGCTCTCATTTTGCCTTGATTATATCTTTTGTTTGATATAAGATAGATTAATAGATTAACTTCAAATTTAAAATAGATTGTTTTTGTTACTTTATTATCCATTTAGATATACCACTCCATTCTCTATATATATAATCTCTTCAAATTCTGCCTCATACAACCTATCTCCAAATTTTTCCATAGCCTCTTCATATGTGGGAAATGTTTGACAAAAATAAAAAAACTCATCTTTGGGAATACTATTATTATCTACACTTACCCCATATCTTGAAGCAAAATCTTCTATATCTAATATAGCTTTAGCCAATCCTTTGGCAATTAGCTCATTTGTACCTATACTATCCCCTATTCTATGAGGTAAAACAAATATCTTTTTACCCATCTCAATAGCATACTCTACACTTCTAAGAGAACCACTATTAGCATCTGCTTCTGTTACAATCAATATATCTCCCAATGCTACTACAAGCTCATTTCTAAGTACAAAACTCCACGAAGTAGCCCTAAAATCATCTTTGAACTGGCTAAGAGATAATCCATTATCTTCTATATCTTGAAGTAAATTACGATTAACAGCAGGGTATTTAATATCAATCCCCGTAGCATATACACTAATCGTATTTTGAGCCAATGCTGATTGATGAGCAATAGCATCTACACCCATAGCCCCTCCACTTACAATCACTACCCCACGATTTATAAGAGCTTTTACAATTTGTGTTGTATATTGTTTGGTATAGCTAATTGGTCTTCTAGTCCCAACGATAGAGACTTTAGGACGATTTAAAAGCTCTAAATTACCTTTATATGAAATCTCTTTGGGGTATTTTTTCATATTATGTAGTTCTTTTATATCTATATCAATTTTTGGCATTAATTTATCTTTTTAATCAAATTATATCATACTAAAGATTATTTTGATATAATTATTTTCAAGATACAACTCAATAGGATTTATATGAAACAGTTAAAATTATTTTTTAAAGATTATAAACTTATAATCTATGCTATCATGGTAGGTTTAGGATTTTATACCTTAGCACTTATATCATTCAATGAAATACAAGCAAGATTAGTAGGAGTAATCGCATTTTTAGTTACACTATGGACAAATAATGCCCTACACATGGGAATAGTATCTCTTCTGCCTATACTCCTATTTCCCATATTTGGACTTGTTGAATCCAAAGATGTGGTTACTAATTACTCCAAAACTACTATTTTCCTATTTGTAGGTGGATTTTTATTGGCAATTGCCACAGAGAAATCAGGACTACACAAACGATTAGCCACCAAACTATTATCTCTATTTCCAAATACACCAAGAGGAGTATTATTATCACTAATGGTAACAGCAGGAGTATTAAGCTCTATTCTATCAGACACCACAACAGCCCTACTAATAATTCCAATAGCCTCATTTCTAACACAAAATAGTGATTATAAATTTAGACTACTCTTAGGAGTAGCTTACGCCTCTTTGATAGGTGGTATAATCACCCCCGTTGGGACTCCTCCAAACCTGATTTTAATAGATTTTATAGAGACCAATGGATTAGAAATGATACCATTTGCCACTTGGACTGCTATGATGTTGCCTCTTGCTATTATGATGATGATTATAGCAAGTGAGATACTATTATGGGGATTTAAAAAAGAGAATTTTGAGTTAGTCCATATCGATATGACCAAAAAACCACTCACAACAGAACAAACTAAACTCATTTGGATATTATCCTCTCTAGCACTTATTCTAGCACTCAATCCAATACTAAAACATTTTATAGGCATAGTTATAAATGAAAAACTCACCCTACTAGCATTTGGACTATCTCTATTTTTACCAAGAGTTAATCTATTAGATTGGCAAGAGGACTTTGCCAAAATCCCATTTGCTATTATATTCTTATTTGGAGCAGGATTTTCTATAGCTATGGCATTTCAACAAACAGACTTAGCCACAGAAGTAGCCAATATCTTAGTAAGCTTCAACTACCTCCCACCAATTGTACTAATGTTTATAATTGGAAGTGGAGTAGTATTTGCCACCGAACTAACAAGCAACACAGCCCTAACATCTATCATGATACCAATAATATACCCCTTTGCCACTCAAAGTGGATTAGACCCTACTCTATTTATGCTAATAGTTGCCATATCAGCTAGTTATGCCTTTATGCTACCAATAGCCACTGCCCCAAATGCGATTGCTATGAGTACAGGAGATGTTAAAACTACACAGATGATAAGAAGAGGGATATTTTTAAATTTATTTGGAATAGTTATTACATTTATTGTGGCTTTGACTTATTGGCCTATATTTTTGGGGTAGAGAATAATTTTTATTTTGGTCACTTTAATTGCTATACTTTTGCATATAGATTTCATTGTATACCCCTTTATTAAATATAGTTTTAATATTATTATAGTATGATAAAATATTATTTTTAATTAGGAGTTTTAAATGGCGAGTAAAAATGAACATAAGAAATTACAAAGATTAGCTAATGAGAGGGCTGATGTCTATTTATCAGAGCAGTTTAAGGCATTAATAGAAGAGGCAGAAGCTGAGGTAGAACAGATTAAGCCAAAAGATTTATATGTATTAGATAGTAAAATGATACTAATAGATGTAAGAGAGCCTGAAGAGTATGGTAGTGGATATATTAATGCTCATAATAATCTTACTATTCCAAGAGGGAAATTAGAGTTTATGGCTATTAAGAAAATTGCAGAAGTTTATGGACAAGATGCTCATATTGTAACATATTGTCTCAAAGGTCCTAGAGGAAGTTTGGCAGGTTATCAGCTCAAGAAAATGGGATTTACAAATGTAAAGAATTTAAAAGGTGGAATACTTAATTGGCTTGATAAGGGTAATACAATTCATAGTTATCTAGGTGAGATGACTTTAGCTAGATAGTTGAATTTATTATTTACTTTTTATTTTCAATAAATTACTAGGTGTTTTGAGCAATCTTTCTAATATACTAAATGGCAGTTCTACCATATTTTTGATTGTATGTGTATCTACTTTAGGATTTTTCAAATCTCCTGTAATTGATAATCCTATTGCCATACTTTTATCATCTCCTACTAAAATATAGCCTACAAGAGGAATTTTGCTAATTATATTTCCTATCTCTCTTGCAACTTGGACTGCTAAGTCTATTTTGATTTTTTGGGTTTTGAGGTTGATGCTTCCTGCTCCAATAATTGTAGATGACTCTCCTATAATTTTGATAGACTTGAACCTTAGGATATTTTTATCTATACTATACTCTACTACACCCTCTCTAATTTTATATCCATTATCATTAAACCCAGGGTTACTTAGAGTAATTAATGCAGGTATCGTATTGGCAAATGCTACAAGGTTATTATATGTTTTAAACTTATCTAATATTCCACCTACTATTCTAATCTCTCCATCAATTTTACCATTAATTATGCCATCTAAATATAGTGTATATTTACCACCTTTTAGAGAATTAAAGTTAATTAGGGGATGAAGTATTTTATCATTTATATCTTTAGCATCAATGGATATATTATCCCTATTTTTCTCCAAATATATTGTTTTATTACCACTAAAACCTCTAAAAACTAGATTATCTTTATCAATTGATATATTATATCTATCAGTAAGTAGCCTATAGCTATTATATTTAATTTGGCTATTTTTACCTACTATACCAAATTTTTCAAACTTACTTGTAGAATTAGCTTTTGTAGTTGTGATTAATTTATTCAAATCTATATGTATATTTTTGACATTTAAGCTATCATTACTACTCTTATATATTATCTTTTTTCCAAATAGATTTAAAGTCAAGTTTGATTTATAAAATTTCCCATTTATAGGTATGATGGTATTACAAACTCCTCTATTTTCATACATAAAGCAGTCATCTCTTTTGATTTCTCCATTAATATCAAATCTTTTAAAATCTTTTGTTATAATTTTTACCTTGCCACCATCTACTTTTTTTAGACCTTTGATATATTTTTTGATTTTTGAGAGGTTTTTAAAATCAAATACCATTTTATCTCTCTTTTTATATATTTGAGTCTCTAATAATGGGATATCAACCAAAAACTTTTTATAATAGATACTAAATGGTACTTTTATATTAGAGATTTTAAATTTTTTATGATAAAAGTTTAATCTACTTAATTCAAGAGTTGCAAGAGATTTTTTAATATCAACCTTACCATTTAAAATACTCTTATATAACCTATTTTTAAGAATAATATTTTTAAGCTTCACCTCTTTATTAGCATAAGAGATATTGCCTTTTTGAATATCTAATTGTAACTTTTTGATAGCTACCCTACCCTTTGATAGATTAAAATCTCCTACAACCTCAACTTTTTTAGATTTTAAATTCACACCAATTTCAAGCTTTGCCCTAGTGAGACCTTGTAGTTGAGTAATAGGTATATTAATATTATAACCTTTGAGTATCTGATGAATTTTATTGTCAAAACGACTTGTTACATCAAGAAAGATAGTTAGATATGGCTTTTTACCTCCAATATCTTCAATAGTTACTTTACCATAAGTGATATTTTTATCCATATAAGTTGGATTTTTAAGTCCAAATTCCAAACCTTTATCTCTATAAAATATAGTCAAAAGCTCTGTTTTGATAGGTTTTACTCCTTGTCTAAAATCTACAAAAGCATCTTGTGCTAATAGCTTCCCATTGATAGAAGCTAAATCAACTTTAAACTTATCATCTATTATATCCCCTGATATATCAAAATTTACAAGATTATAAAATTTAGCCTGTGTCTTTTTGATTATCCAATCCTCAATCTTAGATTTCAATCCAAATTTTTTGACAAGTTTAGATATAGAGGTACTATTAGCATCATAAATATTAAGTGATATTTTCTCATCTATCTTATTAGCTTTAAATTTACCCTCTATACCATAAGCCCTAAAGTATCCATTAGCAGATATATTATTGCTACTTAAATCATACTCTAACTTACCCCAAATATTAATATCTTCTATATTTACATAAAGTAGTGGGATATTAGCTTTGATAATATTTTGCTCTCTTTGAAGCTCTAGCAAAATCTCAAACCTATTATTAATAATATACAACGCATTATCAACAAAAGATATTTTATAAGTATTATCTTTAAATACTATTTTATTCACCTCTATAAGCTCAAAAAAGTTAAATATAGATTTAACCCTATCAAATATAGTATCTATATTAGAGAGTTCTACGGGGTCATTAGAAGTTGGTATATCCACCTCTTTTATTTTTAATGTTAATTTAGAGTTTAATTTAATACTTATTGAGTTTATATTAACTTTTTGAAACTTAATATTATCTATCTTAATACCATCTTGTAGAGACATAATCAAATATAAAAAGAGAATAATAGTAAGAAGTATAAAATTTCGCACTGCTAAAACTCCCTATTTATATATTTTTAGTATTTTATCTAAAGTAACTTTACAAATAAGTTTAATATGATTTTGATATAATCACAATAATTAAGTAAAATCAGGAATTTAAAATGAGTAATAAGTATAATCCAAAAGAAGTTGAAGATAAATATTATAAATTATGTGAAGATAGAGGCTATTTTGAGATAGATGGAAATAGTGATATTCAAGAGGAGGGTAAAAACTTCTCTATTATGATGCCACCTCCAAATGTAAC
>Ga0256842_1002980_pt1 | contig 11657 bp, 11 predicted proteins | sample 4559240metaG_FD_185973 | JGI IMG/M metagenome (GOLD analysis project Ga0256842, IMG submission 185973) | Hydrothermal vent microbial communities from Guaymas Basin, Mexico - 4559-240 | ecosystem: Environmental > Aquatic > Marine > Hydrothermal vents | place: Mexico: Guaymas Basin | collected...
CCACCACCTATTAGTTTATCATTTTCATAAAAAACTGCTGCTTGTCCAGTAGCCACTCCGTATACACTCTCTTTTAAAGTAACATATGCTTTATCTTCTATTATCTTTACAGAACATTCTACTGCTATTGTTCTATATCTAAGTTTTACTTTAGCATCAAACTTTTTTAAATCAGTAAACATATTTAAATCATTAAGAACTACACTATCACATGCTAGTTCATCTTTTTTACCAACTACTATTTGATTTTTTTCTGGATTTATACTTAAAACATAATGTGGGTCATGAGCACCTTTAACTGTAAAACCTTTTCTTTTACCTATTGTATAATGCATATAACCTTTATGTTCACCAACTACATTACCATCTTTGTCTAAAACTTCACCAACATTATCAACATCTACATAATCTTTAAGTAAATCAGTATAAGTTGTTTCAACAAAACAAATCTCACTAGATTCACCCTGAGATGCAAAAGATTCTAAACCTTTAATAGAACTAGCTAATTTCTTAATATCACTCTTTTTCCTTTCACCTAACGGAAATAATAATCTAGGTAATATATTTTTTTCAACATAAAATAAAAAGTAGGATTGGTCTTTTGTGTTATCAGAAGCTTCATAAAAATATTTACCATCTGTTTTTATATAATGACCAGTTGCAATATAATCAGCATTTATAGTATCAGCGAACTTAACCATCTCACCAAATTTTAAATTTCTATTACATAAAGCACAAGGATTTGGGGTTTGCCCTTTTTCATAAGTATCTATAAAAGGTTGAAAAACCTTTTCATTAAAAGTTTCTTGCAAATCTAATACATGTAATTTCATTCCAACAAAATCTGCAGCTTTTTGAGCTTTTGCTTGATTTACCTCATGATAACCAGGTTTTGAATGTAGTTTCATATATAAACCCTCACATTCATAGCCTTCCTCTTTTAAGAGTAAAGCCGTGATCGTAGAATCAACTCCTCCACTCATACCTATTAATACTTTTTTTTTCATTTTTTATTCTTTTTTTTATTTTTAAAATCTACTAACGATTGATAATAACTTGTCCCTGTTAAACCCATACCGTCTAACTCTTTAATCTGTTTAGATAAAGATCTTTTAATCTCTTTTACTATATATTTCAAATCATCAGTTAGTATAATAATCTCTAAATCTTCCTCATTAATCATCCCATCTCTACAAAGTCTATCTTTTATAAAACTTATCAATGGTCGATAAAACTCTTCGCCAACTAAAAATATCTTAACACCTGTGATTTTTTTTGTTTGGACTAATGTAAGAGATTCAAAAAGTTCATCTAAAGTACCAAATCCACCCGGAAATAATACATAAGATATAGAGTATTTAACCAACATCACTTTTCTTGAAAAAAAATAATCAAAACTTAAATCTTTGGTAGTATATGGATTAGCTATCTGTTCGAAAGGAAGTTCTATATTTAGACCTATAGATTCTATATTTTTATACTTTATTGCTCCACGATTGGCTGACTCCATTATACCTGGACCACCACCTGACATAATATTAAAACCATTTTTTGCTAACATTGAAGATAGTTTTTGAGCTTGTTGATAGTAAGGATTATCTTCTTTGATTCTAGCACTACCAAAGATAGTTACAGTTGGTCCAATACCACCTAATTCATCAAAACCCTTAACAAAATCAGCAACTATTTTAAAAACACTCCAAACATCTGCTGATCTAAAATCTTTTACATTCTTTTTTGTAAACTTAGCATCTTTATTTTTCATGGATATTATTCCTTTAATTTAGCAAGTCTCTCTCTTTTAGTTCCAATGGTTGTTATTTGAACACCAAAGTTACCATCAACAATAACAACTTCACCTTGTGCTATTACATTGTTATCTACCAATATTTCTAATGGGTCATTTGCTAGTTGATTAAGTTCTATTACTGAACCTATATCCATATTTAATACATCTTTTAATAGCATCTTCTTTTTACCAATTCTAACTTTTACAGGAAGTTTAACATCCATTATTAAAGATATATTACCCATCTCATCATTATTTAATTGGATATTATTATCATTAGAAAATGAGTTATCTGTATCATTAACATTATCTACAACTGGTTCAGATGAACCAAATAATGAATTTTCTAATTTTTCATCCATTATAAATGATAAAATAGATGTTAACCCTTCCATTGAAAAGTTATATACAAACATTTTACTAAAAGATTCTAAACTAACTTCACTATCTGCTTCTACAAGTTCAATATCATCAATAGTAAAAGATAATACTGGTATATCTTTTTGACCTGATAAAGTATTTCCTATTGCACCAAATATATTTGATATAATTTCTTTTGTTGCATCTAAATCATCATCACTAACATCTTCTCTATCACTAGCTTCTTCACCCATCATCATATCTGATAATGAAGCTGAAAGATTTGATGGTAAAGCTACCATCGCATTAGCATCTACATCACCACTAATTTTAATCTTTACTAAAACTACAGGTGGTATTATATTTGATATAATACTTAATTCTTGTTCCTCTTTTAGTTCTAAAGTTGGAGCCATACCAACAAGAGCTTCAATAGTACCAATAGTTTCATCTTCAAACAGTTTCATAAAAGCACTCATTTAATTACTCCTCATATTCAAATTCATCTTTATCATCTTCTATAATCTCTTTCACACCAGACATTTTTTCTTGTCTTAACTGCTCGAAATTTTCTAATGCTCGTTTTACAGCATCTTTTTCAGTATCTATTATTTCTGTAATTTGTATAGATTTTCTAAATCTTCTAAGACCTATCTTACCTCTAAATCTATCTTTTAAATCTACACTAACAGTTACAATATCATCAGCTGGTGCAGATAACCTAACAACATCACCAACTTGTAAGCTAAGAACATCTTCTAATGTCAATTCAGCATCACCTATATATGCTTCAACAGTAACTTTTGCACCACCTAGTAAAACTTGAAGTTCTGTATTTCTACTTTTTTTTGAACTTGTTTCATTTAACATTAAATCTCTTGATGCAAGTTTTGGTAAAATTGGTTCAAGTGCGATAACTGGATAACAAATATTCATCATCCCTGAACTGTGACCAATTATAATCTCCATAACAACCATAACAACAATCTCATTTTGTGCAACAATCTGAACAACATTTGGAGATGATTCTTTTGATTCTATAGTAGGATAAACTTCCATAACTGGACCCCAAGCTTCTTTGAGTGTACTCATCATAACTCTTAAAATTGTTTCAAATAAGCTTAGTTCTATATCTGAAAATTCTCGTCCACTATCATAAGGTTCACCCTTACCACCTAAAAGTCTATCTAACATTGGAAAAGCTATTGATGGATTTATCTCTATTACACCACTACCCTCTAAAGGTTTAATTGAAAAAACATTAAAACTTGTTGGGTTTGGTAATGACATTAAAAATTCACCATAAGTCATCTGATCAACTGAGTGTAATTGAATTTCAACTATTGAACGCATAATAGAAGATATTTGTGAAGCTAAAGAACGAGACATTTTTTCATGAACACCTTTAAATGCACGGAGTTGTTCTTTTGAAACTCTATTTGGTCTTTTAAAATCATATAAAGTTACTTGTCTTTGATGGGTTGTAACAGTATCTTCGGTTCCATCAAGAAGATCGTCACCTTCATCATCTACAACGTCTAAAAGAGCATCTATCTCATCTTGGGAAAGTATATCTGCCATTTTATGTTCCTATGCTATCTCTAATTTTTTGAATCACAGACTTATGAATTTGTGAAATTCTTGATTCTGTTATGTTTAGTGTACTACTAATCTCTTTTAAAGTTAATTCTTCAAAATAATATAGCTGAATAATCATTTGTTCTCGCTCTTTATAAGAGGATAATACTTTTTTTATTTTTTCTATCAATTCATTTTTTTCTATTTCTACTAAAGCAGCACCCTCATCTCCGATTTGCAACTGGTCATGTAACGGCATTACAGTGTATATCTCAGAAGCAATCCTTGCTTCATGTATTTTTTCTTCACTTTCATCTAAAATAGTTGATAACTCTTTATCTGTTGGTTCTTCATCATGTGTTAGCATATATTCTTCTACAGCATAATTAATAGCTTTTACTAATTTTCTACTTGCACGAGATAAGATATCTAAACTTCTTAAGTGATCAAGCATTGCACCATAAACTCTTTTTTTAGCATATCCCCAAAAATTATCATTCAATGATTCATCATATCGTCTAGCTAATTTGATAAGTTCTTCAGTGCCTATAGCTGATAAATCCATAAAATCTATAGAACTTGGCAACCTTTCTTTTAAGCGAAAAGCCATTGCTTTAACAGCTGGAAGGTAAGATATCGCAAGTTCATCTTCTTTATGCTTAATATCTTGAATATAAGAATTTTTATTCATAATTTCATTAACTTTTCATTTTGAGAACTTTTTAAAGGTGGTAAATCTAAAATTTCACAATTTGAATCTACTATTTTTTCTCTTTTCTTAATCTCTTTTAAAAATAAGTCAAGTTCTTTTTCATGAAGATCTTTTGGAAAAAAGTAACCACCAGCAGTAATTGTTTTAAAATAAAAAGCTACTATAATATGTGAAAAAAGATAAAAAAACATAGTAAAGACAAATGTATATGTCAATAAACCTTCAGCATCAAATGACTTTAATATACCAAAAATTATACCAACAAAAAAACCTTGAACAGTAAAGAAATATACAAAATTTTCACCAAGCATTTATGTCTTCCCTAAAGTTAAAACTAAAAGTGTTCTATTAAACGCTTAAACAATCCTGATAAACCACTTTCAGTAGATGGAACTAGCACATTTCGTTCCAGTTTAACGGAGATATTATTTGCAATAGCAACAATATCTCTATATACTGCTGAATTTGGATGTGTAGAACTAAATAATGCTCGTTGTTTTACAGATGATGAAACTTTGATATCATTATTAATTTTACCTATAAGATGTAAATTTAAATCTTTTCTAATCTTTTCTAAAGCCACTTTTTTTATTTTTCCAAATACTGCATCTGATTCTTTATCATTTTTAACTTGATTCATAATCATACCAATATCATCTCTATATGTAGCTATTGATTTTATAGTAGCATAAGCATCCGTTATAGCAGCAGGATCAGGAACAGTAACAACGATAACATCATCAGCAGCATTTAAGAACATTTTTATATGCTCACCTATACCTGCTCCAGTATCTATTATCATAACATCTAGTTTATCAAGAACTCTTGCTTCTTCCATAAACCTTTCAAATAATGCCATATCAGAATATTTAATTATCTCATCACCACTATCACCAGGGATAAGGATAAGATTTCTTGTGATAGGGATTAAAATATCAGAAACAGTAGCTTCACCTTTTAAAACATGTAAAATATTTTTTTTAATCTTTACATTAAACATTACATCTAAATTAGCCAATCCTATATCTGCATCAAATATTCCAACATTTAAACCACTTTTAGATAAAACATAAGCTAAATTAGAGCTTATGGTACTTTTACCTACACCACCCTTTCCACTTGTAACAGCGATAAATCTAGTTTTTTTAGATTTTTTCTTAGAATTAGAAGCCACTAGCTTCTCAAGTTCTTTTGCTTGATGTGAACTCATACTTTACTCCTGTTAAATCCATTTAATAAACACTCTACAAGAAAATCACTACTTGCATTGACTAAATCTTCTGGAACTTCTTGACCTACTGAAAAATAACTTATCGGCTTTTTAGTTTCATAAGCTAAAGAAAATATATTTCCAAAACCTCTTGTTTCATCTAATTTAGTAAACATTAAAGTATCAATATCTAAAGACGAGAAATTTTCATAAGTCGCTTTTAAATCTTCATATTTTATAGAACTTGGCAATACTAATGTAACATCAATGGTAGTTTGTGTATTATTAGCATGTAAACATTCATATATCTTTTCAATCTTACTCTTATCGTATGGACTAGAACCCATAGTATCAACAAGTATATAATCACAATATTGTAAAGAATTAAGTGCAGATGTAAACTCTGGAGGGTCTACAACTGTTTCTATACCTAACTTCATCATTCTTGCATACTGCATTAATTGCTCAACTGCACCTATACGATAAGTGTCTAAAACAACTAATCCAACTTTGTATTTTTTTTGCATCAAAAAAGAATATCTTGCTGCAAGTTTTGCTATAGATGTTGTTTTTCCAACACCAGTTGGACCAACTAGCATTATGATTTTTTTATCACCTATTGATGGTAAACTCTCAAGTCTTATAGGTACCATTTTTCTTAAAATAGTTTGAAAATACCGTTTTACTGTAGATGAATTTTCTCTCATCCTAAAAGGCATATGTTCAAGTGACATTTTCATAAGTGAATCAAGATGCTCTTTATTCATACCACTTTGGTAAGATAAACGATATATCTCAGCAAATTCAGGTGGTATATGACCACCAACATCTGGAGATTTTTCATCCCAAAACATATTTTGAATAAGTTTTACTTTATCACCTATTTTATTTATCTCTGATTTTAATTCTTTTAACTCTTTTGGTTCTTGCACTATGGGTTGAGAGATATTGTTTTGAGAAACTTTTCTTCTTGAATAATCAAAAGTATCATCAGCAGTATTTGAAATTTTAGATATTTGAGCAGCAGCACTAGATATATCAAACAAAACATCTTCACTTTCTCTAGCTATAGTTTTTTGCTTTTCTAATGTTTTTTTTTTCTGTTGTTTATAACTCTTAGGAATATTTTCTTCCTCAATACCTATAACTATCTCATAAAGAGGTTCTCGACCAAAAGCTTTTTTTTGAATCTCTCTAGTTTCTATAAGCATCCCATCATCGCCAATCTCCATCTTTGCTTTTTTCAAAGCTTGTGAAGGGCTACTTCCTGTAAATGTTAAAATCTTCATCTTCTAATATCCATTAAAGGTATCACTACACTCTCTCTTTTTGACCAACTAGGATGTGGAATTTTTAATCTTGGCTTATTTATAATTCTATTATCAAAAAAAATAATATCTAAATCCAAAGTTCTTGGTGCATTTTCAAAACTTCTTTTTCGACCAAATTTTTTCTCTAATCGCAACAAATAATCTAAAAAAACTAAAGGTGGCATATCTGTTTTTAAAACCATGATTGAGTTTAAAAAATCATCTTGAGCGATATACCCAAAAGGTGGATTTTTTAAAATCAACGATGACTTTATAACATTAACTCTTTTTTCCCTTTTCAATTCTATAAAAAGGTGTTCAAATCGTCGTTTAACATCTCCAAGATTACCACCTAAACCTATAGTAGTTTCATATCTTAATGAGCTTTTTTTATTCAGTCTATATCCAAAGTGTAAGCCTTTAAAAGTTGTTAAACTATCACTTAACTTACACTTTATATACATAATTACTTATTTGCTTGTTGTTGAGCTTCTTTTACAGCACGAACTTCATTCATGATTTGTAACATTCCCATCATTGCTAAATGGTAACCAAAAGGACCAAACCCAACAACAGAAGAAGCACAAACTGGTGCTATCATATTTTCTTTTCTAAACTCTTCACGACGGTGAATATTACTAATATGAACCTCAATAGTAGGGATACTAACAGCAGAGATAGCATCTCTAATAGCTATAGAAGTATGAGTATAAGCAGCTGGATTTATGATAATTCCATCAGCTTCACCATAACATTCTTGAATCTTATCTACAATCTCACCCTCTAAATTAGTTTGAAAAAACTCAATCTCCACACCATTTTGTCCAGCAAAATCTTTCATTTGTGCATGAATCTGCTCTAATTTCATTGGACCATAAACATCTTGTTCACGAATACCAAGCATATTTAAATTTGGACCTTGAATAACCATTATCTTCATATTTAACCTTTTTTCATTCTTATTAAGGGCTTATTTTATCTAAAAAAAACATAATCTAGTTTAAATTCTACAAATATTTAAATATTTTCTAAAATCTTACTTACAACTTCCGACGGATTATTAGATTGATAAATAGGACGACCTACTACTATGAAATCAGACTTAGCCTCTTTAGCAAACTCTATATCTGCTACCCTTTTTTGATCACCTGCATCCTCACCAAAGGGACGAATACCAGGTGTTAAAGTCATAAAGTTATCATTTGTTATATTTTTAATTGATTTACTTTCAAATGCAGAACAAACAACACCATCTAAACCACTTTCATTTGCATCTTTTGCAAATTGGTCTGCTTTTGATGATATATCTTTTTCATATATTTTGCTAAATTCATCTTCATTGAAACTTGTAAGTGCAGTTACGGCTAAAACTATAGGACGATTTTCATACTTTTCAAGTCTTTGCATCACTGTAGTCATAGCTCTTGTACCAGCTGAAGCATGTATGTTAAACATATCTACACCAAGCCCCATGATAGACTCAGCTGCATCTGCCATAGTGTTTGGAATATCATAAAGTTTCAAATCTAAAAATATTTTAAAATCTGGATTAATCTTTTTTATAGCTTTTAAAAAATCTTCACCATCTCTTATATAAGTTCTTAAACCAACTTTTAACCAAACATCATGTTCTTTTATCTTCTGTATAAGGTCTAAGTTCTCTTTTGCTGTTGGTAAATCTAGTGCAACACATAGTTCCATGATATCTCTTTATTATAAATTTTATAACAAAATTATATCATCTTGAACTTATGAAGAAATTTTAGGTAAAATTAAACTTCATTAACCTTACTCAATAACTTATAATCACAATCAGGTAAAAGTTTAAAATGTTTTTTACTACATTCTATTTTAAACCACTCTTTACCTCTTAAGTCAAACTCATCTTTACTTGTTTTTGTTTCTCCAACCAAATACAAAGTATCTTTTAATTTTTTAGTAATAGGGTCTTTTTCCTCTTTTACATAACCCCAATCAGGATTATAATTACCAATAGGAGTAGGAACAAAAAACTTATTTGGTAATTTTACAAATAATTTAATATTTGGATTATTTAAAAACTCTTTTGTAAAATCTTCCTCATTACTACTATCTATTACTACACTATCGTAAACAGATTTTTTCTTTTTCTCTTCAATATCTTCTAAATCTTCAATTTTATCAATATCAACAATTTTATTTTCAGGTATTTTTGTTAAATCTGTAAAAAGTGATTGTTCATAATACTGTATCTCTCCATTTTCATTTTTTAACTCTTCATATTCTAAACCATCTAATAAAAAGTTTCTTTTTTCATTGTTTATAGTGGTTGAGACTTGATATATGAAGTCTTGAGGATTAAGTGTAAAATCTTCAAGTAAAAAGTCATCTATACCCTTTAAAATCTCTTTAATGGTGTTTCTTGTTAACCCAGTTTCTTTTTTTAACTCCTCAACCAAATCAGGTAAAAAACCTATATATCCACTTGTTTCTAAATCTCCAACATCTGTTAAAGTTCCAGTTATCCCTTTTTCTTCACTCATATTGATATTAAAAGTATCTATCTTATACACTATTCTATTTATCTCTAATTCATTGATTTTAAAAATTGATTTATCTATTAAATCTTGAGAATTAAAATTGATTTTATATCTAGTTTTTGTTGATATTCTTTTCCATAATTCCCTAAATTCTGGACTATCTATAATCTTTGTTTTTACTCTTATTATTTTTCTTTTTTTATTACCATTATCAGGAGTGATTTTATTATCATTAAAAAACTCATTTTCATATTCACTTTGTAGGTTTGATACAAAAGTTTCATAACTCTCATTTGATACAACAGATAAAACATTTATCTTTTTATCAAATATTCTATCTCCCTCATTATTGACACAAAGTCTTAATCCTCTTCCTATCTCTTGTCTTTTTTTAATCTCTGATACTGTTTCATTTAATGTTGTGATTTGAAATATATTTGGATTATCCCAACCCTCTCTAAGTGTTGAATGTGAAAATATAAAACTTGTATCTTCCTCAAAAGACAACAATTTTTCTTTATCCCTCATAATTAGGTTATAAACCTCTTTTTCTAACTCTCTATCACTTTGATTATTTTTAAGTTCATCTTTGTAGGTAACCACTCCACTTTTTTTATTTACTTTTTTTGAGAAATATCCATTATGAACTTTTGAACTATCTTTATCTTTGAAAAAATCATAATCTTTTTTTATATCTTCAAAAAGTTTTTCAAACTCCTCTTTAATCCAACCATCATTAACATAGTTATCAACTTTATCAATAAAGAATAAAGACAATACTTTTATATTTAACCCCTTATCAAAAAACTCTTTTTGTTTTTCAAAATGTAGTCTTATAGTTTTTTCGATTTGTAGTCTTTGAAGTTCCCTTTTAGAACTTCCATCCTCTTGACCTAGCATAAACGATTTATGATTTGAAAACTCTATTTGATTTGTAGAGGTTGATATATTTACTACTTTATAACCCTCATATATTCTATTTTTTGTTTTTCTGTCTAAACTATCATTTTGTTTTAAAGTTATAATTTCTGTTGATATCTCCCCACTACTTTTTTTAACAAAACATTCAACTTTTGTATAAAATCTTTTAGTCTTATCTTTGTCTATCTCAACAACTCTAATATGTGGTTTATTATAGTCATAATCTTCTTTCATAGATACAACTTCAATCTTTTTTACTAACCCTCTTTGATAACTCTCAAAAGGGGATAATCTATAAAGCAAATTATAATAATTTTTATGTGTTCCACTATATCGTAATGTAAAAAGTGGATTCAATTCAAGAATTGACTTTTTACTTAAATCACTCTCCATATTTTGAGGTTCATCAAGTATTACAATAGGTTTAGTCTTTTGAATATAACTTATTGGTGTATCTTCAAACCCATCTAAACCATTTTGTTTTATAACATTTGTTTCTTTATTGAAAGAGTGTAAAGTCATAATCATAATATTTATATTTGTATCTCTTCCAAAGTTTTTAAGTTTATTTGGTTTTTTACTGTCATATTCATAACCATTTGACACCACATCTGAATAAAGATTTTCAAAGTGTTCGCTGACAATATCAATACTTTTTAAAATACCCTCTTTAATAGATATAGAGGGAACAATGATGATAAATTTAGTCCAACCATAGTGTTTATTTAGTTCAAAAATTGTTCTTAAATATGTGTATGTTTTTCCTGTTCCTGTTTCCATCTCAATAGAAAAATCCATACTATCATCTCTTAATTCAAAAGGGATATTATTATCTTTTTGAATATTTTGTAAGTTGTCATATATTTTTTCTTTTGAGATATTAAGATTATTTCCAAAAGTTCCATACTCCCCTAAAAGTAATGGTAATTCTCTTAAAGGTGGCTGTCCTTCAAATAGTCTTACAACTGATTTTATCGGTATGAGTTGAAAGTCTTGATTACTGTCAAACTTAAATTTCATTTTGCAACTCTTTTAATAATTTTAATGTATATTTACTATATGAAAAATCTATTTTTGCATTTTCTATCTCTTGATTTAAAGTATCTTTATCAAAAAGCTTTAGAATTTTTAAAATTTCTTTTTCAAATTCTAAAATATATACATTTACAACTTCCCAAACTTCATTTTCTTCTATACCAAAATATGCATGACTTATAAGGTTTCTAAAATCTACAATTATTCTCCACTCTTTTTCTAA
>Ga0256842_1002981_pt1 | contig 11654 bp, 11 predicted proteins | sample 4559240metaG_FD_185973 | JGI IMG/M metagenome (GOLD analysis project Ga0256842, IMG submission 185973) | Hydrothermal vent microbial communities from Guaymas Basin, Mexico - 4559-240 | ecosystem: Environmental > Aquatic > Marine > Hydrothermal vents | place: Mexico: Guaymas Basin | collected...
AAAAATGGGAAAATGTTTAACAAAAAAATAGGTAATGTTAACTTAATTGTATAGGGCTTTTTAATATCTCCTTTCAGAATAGAAAAGAAGAGGTTAATAGAAGAATAAGACCTTAAACTTCTTATAGGAAAGTCTTAAATTTTTGTCGTTAAAAAGTAGATACAAAAACTTCTTAAGCACTTTTTTCGTTCCGGGAAAAACCTCTAATTTGCATGTAATCTCTCAATTTTTTAAAACACCTTTCAAGACTGCTCGTTTCTTAAATAACCTCTCACTTTTTTAGTGCGAGTCTGATACCAATTTCCATTCATCACTCTTTCTTGATTACCTACTTTCTTTTTCTTTTCTTTCCTGTCTGACACTTTTTAAAATTTTTCTCAAATTCAGGTCTGTCCCCGCTTCTTATCATTTCCATCTTTCATTCCCTCCTTAAATGTCCTCTAAGGGTTTATAGGAAGGTAAATGGTTAATCTTAATTGTCAGTCTTTGCCAGAAGATTTTGAGCCTTGCCAGTATTTAGTTTCTTTTCCTATTTGCCCTCCTAAATGCTCCCTAAAGGTTTATAGAGAAGAAAAGAGATTTTCTTTAATCATTGGCTTTTGCCAGAAGGTTTTGAGCCTTGCCGGTTTTAGGTATTTTATCTTGCCCCCAAATGCCCACTTAAATTTTTGCCTGAAACCAATTTTAATCAAATTTAGGTCTGTCCCTTTTCCTCACCATTTTTATTTTTCATTCCCCCCAAATGCCTTCTTAAGGTTTATAGGGTAAAAAAAGAGTTTTATTTAATCATTGCTTTTTACCGGAGGATTTTAAGTCATTGCCAATTTTAAGTTTTTCTTTTGCTTGTCCTCACTAAATGTAAGTTTATAGAAGGGAAGAGGGAATTATTAGTTTCTGCTAAAAGATTTTGTCTTTGCCTGAATTTTATTTTTTTACTTATCTTTCCTTTCCTTTCTTTTTTTGCCTGGCACTAAATTTCTTAATTTTTTCCACCTATAGCCCCATAGTGGGGATTGTGTGGTGGTGATTCAGTAATTTTAGCCAGACACCTTTAATTTTGATTTTCTCCGGCACCTTTTCCAATTTTCTCTATGAAATTTGAAGAAAAAGTTGGTTAATAAATATTTTATCTATTATTATTCCTCAGATATGAAGTTCTGGGTATGTTTTTTTCCTATAAACATTACATCAATTATTTCTTCAAACGTAAAACACACTATTTTTCTTAAGGGAAGAATCTTTGTTTAAAACTCTCCGTTCCTTATGCAGGGAATTTTTAGGTCCATTTTCCCGCAAAAAAGGAGGTTTTTCCTTTTTGACGCAATTAATTTTACACTGCTTAATCTTACTCTATATAATTTTTTTGTTTTAAATTTTGAAGATGTTTATTATACTGAAATTGCGAAGTTATGACTTTTTTGGGATTGTTAAGATTATGGATAAGAGGTGCTAAAGTGGTGGGGGAACTTATTGAGTTATATAATTCAATCAGGAGTGATATAGAAAGCAGACTGTCTCATTTTAGGAGGATCTGGGAAACAAAAGACGATTTTGAAATTTTTAAGGAATTTATTTTTTGCCTTCTAACTCCCCAATCTCGGGCAAAGGTCTGCTGGAACGCCATTTTAAAAATGGAGTTAAAGGGGGTTTTACTAAATGGAAGGGTGGAAGAAATTTCAGAAGAACTTAGAGGTGTGAGGTTTAAAAGAAAAAAGGCATTGTATGTGGTTGAGGCAAGGGAGAAATTCTTTCCTTTAAAAAGGGAGTTTACATTGGTTAAAAAAATAGAGGAATCAAACGGTAATATTGCATCTTTAAGAGAATTCATTGTAAATGAAGTTAAAGGTATGGGATATAAAGAGGCAAGTCATTTTTTGAGAAATATTGGGTTTGGAGATAAAATAGCAATACTTGACAGGCATATTTTGAGAAATTTAAAAAGATTTGGAGTAATTGATGATATACCATCTTCTTTGAGTAAGAGAAGATATCTTGAAATTGAAAAAAAGATGTTAAATTTTTCAAAAAGAATAAATATTCCAAATTCTCATCTTGATTTGCTACTCTGGTTTAGGGAAACGGGAGAAATTTTTAAGTAGTAAACTACTTTTTTATGGTTATTATTTTTTCAGGCTTACTTTCATTTCCAGATTTATCTATTGAGGTTATTTTGTATTCAAGGTTTTTATGATATGTAGGTATTTTTTCTTCATAAATGTTTTCTTTTAATGGCTTTTGGGTGATTTTAATCCATTTTCCATCGTCAATTTTTCTGTAAATTAAATATCCCTTCAGGTCTTTATCCAGGGATGGATCCCAGAATAACTTGCAGATATTGTTTTCAAGTATAAATGAAGGGTTTTGTGGTGGTGTGGGAGGAAAAATATCCACGGGTATAACTTCCACAGATTTTGAAAAAGGGCTGTAAATTTTAAATTTTTCGAGTATTTTGTAAGCATCTATTTTGTAATAATATTTTACTCCGAATAGGAAATTCCCATCCTGATAGTAATTTTTTTCAGTTTGGCCAATTTTCTGAAATACCTTTCCATCTTTTGATTTATACACATTAAATCCATTTACAGTTTCTTTTCCGTTATATCTCCAGGTGATTTTGATGGCATCTTTTTTAACTTTTGCCTTTAATATCTCAGGTGGAGTTAATAGGTAATTGGTGATAAATTCCACAAAATTAGAGGGAGGGGATATTCTCCCTGCATCATTTATAAACTGAAGAAAGATAAATCTTTTCTCCTTTTCGGGGAAGATAACATTCAGATCAATTTTAAAGTGTAGATTGTATTTTGAAGTAAAAATTTCGTAGAATTCATTTTTTTCAAAGGTAAGTGTTTTATCTATTTTTGAGTCAATGTTTAAAGTATCTATTTTTTCCTTTTTAATTCCAGATTTTAAAATAATCCTTCTAAAGAATTTAATGGGAGATCCATCTCTATTTTTTGAAGGTAAAGTGGCAAAAATATGTAGAAATCCTCCCCTTAAATATATTCTTTCAATTTTGGGTTGTATGGGAATCTTTTTTAATGGGGGAAGGGGATTTCCCACATGGGCACATCCCCAGAGTAGAATTAACATTAATGGTAAAAATAATAAGTGAGTTTTTTTTATCATAAAATGTACTTGCTTAAATCCTGATCTTCTGCAAAATCTTTTAATTTTTCTTCCACATATTCCGGGGTTATAACTATCCTTTTTTCCTTTACATCAGGTGCTTCAAACATTATGTCCTCAAGAACCTTTTCCATTATGGTGTGAAGTCTTCTTGCTCCAATGTTTTCCAGTGTGGAATTTATTTTTTCAGCGTATTCTGCAATTTTTTCAATGGATTCTTCTGTAAAGATTATCTCTATTCCTTCAGTTGATAGAAGTGCTTTATACTGTTTTGTAAGTGCGGATTCAGGTTGAACTAAAATCTTCATAAGGTCTTCTTTGTGAAGGGGATTTAATTCGACTCTTATGGGAAATCTTCCCTGAAGTTCTGGAATTAAATCTGATGGGGATGAAACATGGAATGCCCCGGAAGCAATAAAGAGAATGTGATCCGTTTTTACAGGACCATATTTTGTATTTACAGTTGTTCCCTCAACTATTGGAAGTATATCTCTTTGAACTCCCTCACGGGAAACATCGGGTCCGTATGATCCACTTTCCCTACCTGCCACTTTGTCCATTTCATCTATAAAAATAATTCCAGAGTGTTCGGTTCTCTTAATGGCTTCTTCAATGACTTTATCTATATCGAGGAGTTCTTGCTCTTCAATTTTTTTATATATTTCTATTGCTTCCTTAACCTTTACCTTCTTTTTCTTTTGGGATGGGAAAATTGAGTCCATGATATCTTTTACATTTACACCTATTTCTTCCATATCTCCCTGACTGAATATTTCAAAGGTGGAAAGTTTTCTGTTATCCACTTCTATTTCCACTTCTTTATCGTCAAGTTCCCCATTAAGGAGCATTTTTTTCATTTTTTCTCTTACTTTTAAATGGTTTTCATAGGCTCTATTTTCCTTAATATATTCTGGATCATTTTCCCCTTCGTAAAAGTATGAGGGATCAGGTTTTTCAAGTGGTGGGAGTAATACATCCAGGACCTTTTCCATTGCGTTTTCTTTTGCTTTATCTTCAACAAATTTTACCATTTCCTTTTTTACCATACTGATTGAGATTTGAATGAGATCTCTAATCATTGATTGTGCATCTTTACCCACATAGCCAACTTCAGTAAATTTTGTGGCTTCTACCTTTAAAAAAGGTGAATTTGCAAGTTTTGCAAGCCTCCTTGCTATTTCAGTTTTACCAACACCTGTGGGACCAATCATGATTATATTTTTAGGAGCAATTTCCTCCGCTATTTCTGGAGGTAGTTTTAATCTTCTTATTCTATTTCTGAGGGCAATTGCAACAGCCTTTTTGGCTTTGTCCTGTCCCACGATATGTTTATTTAATTCTTCTACAATTTCCTTTGGGGTCATTGTATCTAATTTTTTTTCATTTTCTGTTTTCATTCTTCTTTTCCCACTTCTTCTATAGTAAAATTGTTATTGGTATATATGCAGATGGAGGAGGCTATCTTTAAAGATTCTTCTACAATTTCTTTTGCACTTAGATTTGTATTATTTTTTAAGGCATATGCAGCCGCCTGGGCATAGGGAGCACCTGATCCAATTGCTATAATTCCATTTTCAGGTCCAATGATATCTCCTACACCTGAAACTAAAAAAGATTTTTCTCCATCGGTAACTATCATCATGGCTTCGAGATGTCTCAATCGTTTGTCGGTTCTCCATTCTTTAGCAAGTTCTACAGTTGCCCTTTCAATGTTTCTCCTATATTCACTTAACTTTTTTTCAAATCTTTCCATCAATGCAAAGGCATCTGCGGTGCTTCCCGCAAATCCTACAAGTACTTTTCCATTGTCCACTTTTCTTATTTTTCTTGCAGAACCTTTAATTATGGTATTTCCAAGTGTTACCTGCCCATCTCCTCCAATGGCTACTCTTCCATTTTTTTCAACTAAAATTATTGTTGTACCTTTAAATTTTTCCATTTTGTTATACCTTTAAAAGTTCTTTTTCTTTTTCCTTTGAAAGTTCATCAATCTTTTTAACATACTCATCTGTCAACTTTTGAACTTTATCCAGACCTCTTTTTTCATCATCTTCAGAGATTTCTTTATCTTTTTTCATCTTCTGTATTTTGTCTCTTGCCTCATGTCTGATGTGTCTTATTGAAATTTTCTTTTCTTCGGCCATTTGATGCACATTTTTAACCAGTTGCTTTCTTCTTTCTTCTGTTAGAGGAGGAACAGGTAGCCTGATTATTTTCCCATCATTTGAAGGTGTTATTCCAATGTCAGAGGCCAAAATTGCCTTTTCTATTTCTGGAATAACGGAAATATCCCATGGTTGTATTACAATTAAAGTTGGATCAGGTGTGGAAATTGTTGCCACCTGATTTATTGGAGTTTGGGTTCCATAATAATTTACCGTTATTCCATCTAACATATGGACAGATGCCTTTCCAGTTCTTACACTTTTTAATTCCTCTTTATAATTGTTTAAGACCTTTTCCATTTTTTCCTTTGCAATGTTTAATACATCTTCCAGCATATTTTTCACCTCAAAAAAATTTTTAAAGAGGATTATATTTGATTGTCTCTTTCAGGTCAAGATTTTACAGAATTTGCCCCGAAAAAGGAATGTTTTAGTGGGGAATACCTTTTATATGAAGTAGTAGATGATCCAGATCTTTTGTTTCTTCGAGCCAACCATAATTTGCATCTTCTTTTGAGTCGAGGTCTTTAATGTAAGGTTTTATGTCAAGAAGCGGTGTTTCATCATAGACATCAATTGGAGATGTGTAAATGATGTTTTCAGCAATTTTTTTTATCTTAACCACGCTTAAACCAATGGGATTTATTCTTCTTGGAGATCTGCTTGAGAAAAGACCCACCTTTTTGTCTGTCCATGGAGGTTTTACTGAAAGTGTAAAGTCTCTGGATTTATTGAGAAAATATATCAAATAGATGTATTTGAACCTGTCGAGTAAAAATAATCCATCTTTATATTCTGGAAAAAGAATAACTTTAAAATTCCCGGAACCACTTTCAGGTGGTTGATATGGAGGAGGTATTTTTGTAAATGGGGTTTTAATCACACCAATTGGTTTGAATTTAAAAAATTCCATCTTTTTTATTTTATTCATACTATAATAATCCTTTGTCATTTTTGAGGTTTTTGAAACTCTATATTATATCATGGGGAGAAATAAATGGCTTTAAAAAAGAAAATGCCTTTAATTTTCGTAATAGTTTTAATTCTTTCAATACTTACCTTTTCCTACTGGTGGATATGTCTCAGAAATAGGGTGGTTACAGAGGATGCCTATGTTAAAAGTGATTCTTCTATTGTAAGTTCCAGGGTTAAAGGATCTGTTGTAAAGGTTTTTGTTGACAATGATGACTTTGTTAAAAAGGGAGATCTGTTGGTTTTACTGGATGAAAAGGATTATAGGGTTGAGGTTGAGGGTAGAAGGGCAACCCTTAAGCGAATTGATGCCCAGATTGAGGAATTAAAAAAGACCATACAACTTACAAAAAAAGAGGTTGAGGCTAATATAAGCGCGGCACTTTCTGCATATGAGGCAGCAAAGGCTAAGGAGAGGGAAGCAGGTGAAGGAATTAAGGAAGTGGAGGCGGCAAAGGAGGCTGCTGAAACGAATTTTTTAACTGTAAAAAGAGATTTTAAGAGATATGAAAATTTATATAGAGAAGGAGCAATAAGTAAGCAAAAAAGGGATCATGCAGAAGATTTATATAAAAAGGCAAAGGCAAAACTTGATTCAGTAAATGCCAAATTAAAAGCCACAAAAGCCCTGCTTCTTTCTGCTAAAAAAAATGTCCAGAGGACATATTCTTTAGTAAAACTTGCAAAAGCAAATAGAATGAAGGTGGATGTTTTAAAGAAGAAAATTGAAACTTTAAGGGCAGCAAAGAAAGAAAGTGAATCTTTGTTAAATGGAGCACTTTTGAGATTATCCTACTGCAGGATTTATGCACCCATTTCAGGTTATATATCTCAGAAAAGTGTTGAGGTGGGAGAGAAAATTGCTCCTGGACAGCCTCTTATGGCAGTTGTTCCCTTAAATGAAGTGTATGTTGAGGCAAACTTTAAGGAGACGGAACTAAAGGACATTAGAATTGGCCAGAAGGCAACAATAGTTGCCGATATATATCCCAATCACAAATTTTTTGGACATGTGGTGGGAATAAGGGCTGGGACCGGTGCTGCCTTTTCCCTTTTACCACCAGAGAACGCCACAGGAAACTGGATAAAAGTGGTTCAGAGGGTGCCGGTTAAAATTTACTTTGATTCTCCACCTTCTAAAAAGTTTCCCCTAAGGGTGGGGTTATCTGTGAAGGTTTCAATAGATGTTTCAGATAAAAAGGGAAAGCAACTCAGGTAATTAAAGTGGTGTTTTTATGAAAAAGAAATCCTATGGAAAATGGTTAATAGCCTTTACCGTTATTTTGCCAACTTTCATTGAGATAATGGATACAAGTGTTGTAAATGTCTCTTTACCTCACATTCAGGGTAGTTTAAGTGCCGGTGTGGATGAAGTTACCTGGGTACTTACATCATATCTCGTATCCAATGCGGTTATTATTCCCATAACCGGGTGGCTTTCTTCCATTTTTGGAAGAAAGAGGTATCTATTGTTTTCCATCTTTTTGTTTACCTTAAGTTCCATCATGTGTGGTTCTGCCACTTCTCTTGCCATGCTTGTTATTGCAAGAATTTTTCAGGGAATAGGAGGTGGAGGATTACAACCTCTTTCTCAGGCGATACTCCTTGAGAATTTTCCAAAAGAGGAGCATGGAATGGCAATGGCTGTTTTTGGGGTTGGGGTTGTATTTGCACCAATATTGGGACCAGTTTTAGGTGGGTGGATTACAGATAATTGGACCTGGAGGTGGGTATTTTATATAAATGTCCCAATTGGGATTCTTTCAATTGTTATGACCTATTTTATAATTTTTGATCCACCATATATAAAAAAGATTTTGAAAAAAATTGATTACTGGGGACTTACATTTTTAGCCCTTGGTCTTGGAACCCTTCAGGTGGTGCTTGACAAGGGAGAGAGGGAGGATTGGTTTAATTCAGACTTTATAGTTATTTTACTTACAATTTCAGTAATATCTCTAATTTTATTTGTATTTATTGAATTGCACACAGATACTCCAGTGGTTGATTTGAGGGTTTTTAAGGATGGAACCTTTACAATGGGAAATATTATAATGTTTTTTGTATTTTTTACACTTTTTGGAAGTATTGTGATGCTTCCCCTTTATTTACAAAAGTTAATGGGATATACAGCCTTCTGGGCTGGCCTTGTTCTTGGTCCCGGAGGAATTGCAAGTATGTTAATAATGCCCGTTGCAGGGGCTTTGATGAAAAGGGGGGTAAAACCGAATAGAATTCTTGCTGTGGGAATAGCAATTACTGCCTATTCAATTTATTTAATGTCTGGGTTTAATTTGTATGCTGATTTTATTTCAATTGCCATCCCCAGAATTATAATGGGATTTGGATTAGGATTGTTTTTTGTTCCTCTTGCCGCTGCCACATATGTAAATATTCCCAAGGAAAAGATGGGAAATGCCACAAGTATATTTAATCTACTTAGAAACCTTGGGGGAAGTTTTGGAGTTGCCTTTAGTACCACTATTCTTGCCCAGAGGATGCAGTATCATCAATCAGTTCTGGTAGAGCACATTAATCCCTTTTCAAAGACTTTTCAATACTATTTTCCCAAATTGAAATATCTCTTTTCAGATTTTAACATTACATTTTATGAGACATCTAAGACTTTGAAATTATTCTATCTTGAAGTTCAGAGGCAATCGGCCATGCTTTCCTATAATGATGTCTTCTGGATTATGTCAGTCCTTACAATTTTGATGTTGCCCCTTACCTTTTTCATGAAGGTTAAAAATGGGGGAGGAGAGAAAAATATACCTATTCATTGAAGAAATCACTGAACTGTTTTTCAATTTTTTTAGTAAATTTAACCGCCATATTGAATTTTTATCACATATATGTAAAAATAATCTTATAACCATTTAAAATCCACAATAATTTATTTTTAGGAAAAGGAATTTTTTAGAAGAAAATGGGCAAAAATTAAGATATAAAACCAGAATTATTTCCTTTGAATTAGAAATTTTGGTAATGTCAACTTAATTGTGTAAGGCTCTTGAAACATCTCCTTTCAGGGTAGAAAAGAAAACCTTAAACTTCTTGAGGAAAGTCTTCGAATTTTTGTCGTTAAAAAAGAGATACAAAAACTTTTCTGCGCTTACTTCATTTTGGAAAAAGCTTTTAACTCTTATTTAATCCTTCAATTCCTTAAAACATCTTTTCATCCAGTTTGTGGTTCTGAAATAACTTTTTATTTCTTCTGGTGTAAGAAGAAAATGGGTGTAATTTTTTTTACCTTCAAGGTTGTTTAAAAATCTGTAAATCTTTTTCCATTTTTCAATGAATAAGTTAAGTTTTTCTTTTTCTACTTTACTGTTTTCTGAATTTATTATTTCCTCAAGTTCCATTAGCAAGATTTCAATTTTTTTATTTACCTCCCTTAAATGCATCCTAAAAGGTTTACAGAAGGAAAAAAGATTTTATTTAATCATTGCTTTTTGCCAGAAGGCTTTTATTTTTGCCAGAATTTAATCTTTTTCTTTATTTGCCTATCCTCAAAAGCCATCTAAAAATTTATGAAACAAATAGTGCCAGACAAAATTTTTTTTTCTTCTCTTTCCTATAAACCTATGGTGGGGATTGTGTGGGGGTAATCTTGGTAATTTCAGTAGTTTAAACCTGACATTTTTTCCAAATCTCAAATCTCAATTCTTGCCCGATACCTTTTAACTTTTTCAAAATTCAGGTCTGTCCCTATCCACCTTTGCCTATTTTTACTTTTTTACTTACTTGTCCTTACCTACTTCATCTCTTGCCTGACACCAATTTTAATTTATGCACCAAATTTTTTGCCTGGCACTTTTTTTCAAATTACTTTACAATACTATAAAGGGAATGATATATGGGGTATATTTATAAGAAAAAGATTGATCTTTTTTTTGATTTTTATGAAATAAATACTCCTATAGGAACACTTGTTTCCCTTTTTTCCAGAAAGGGACTTTCTCTTTTGATATTTAAAGATGAGAAGAATTTTGAAAATCATATTAAGAGATTTAAAAAGTTTTATTCGGAAGATGAGATGGTTTCAAAAAAGGATAGAAGATATGAGATACTAAAAACTCAGATTGAGGAATATTTTTCAGGAGAAAGGAAAAACTTTAATATTGATGTGGATTTGAGGGGAACTGATTTTCAAAAATTGGTCTGGAATCAGTTGGCAAAAATACCATATGGAACTTTAATTTCATATCAAAGACTTTCAAGGGAAGTTGGAAGAGAGAAAAGTGTAAGGGCTGTTGCAAATGCCCTTGGGCAGAATAGAATTCTTTTACTTATTCCATGTCATAGGGTAATAAGGAAAAATGGAAATATTGGTGGGTTTGGTGGGGGAGTATGGAGAAAGAAATTTTTAATAGATCTTGAGAAAAGGATTTAATTTAATAGCCATATTACACCGTTTAAGATTAGTTTGTAATTGTCCTCTTCAAAGAAGTCGTTATAGAGTTTTTTCCCATAATCTCCAGTTCCATCATCCAGAATTGAACTATCACATACGAAAAATACCTTTCCCCTGCCAAAATGGGAAATTGCCACTGTGTAGTTTGGAAGAATGTTTTTTCTTGTGAAAAGGCCTATAGCATTTTTATTTATTATGTGAAGTGTTGCTCCCCTGTGAAAGGTTATTCTATTTGCAATTCCAAAGGGACCCTTTAAAATATACTCTGCATCTTTACATGGGATTTTTGACTGAAAAAAATCTCCTGTAACATTTGAGTAGTTGATGTAAAAACCAAAAGGATTCTTTATATTACTTGAGTTAAAAAGATCGTTCCAGATGTCAACTGAATCAACACCGTCGCCATTTCTATCTGAATGGTAGTGGTCGCATACTCCCAAAAGGGATCCACCATTTTTTATGAAATTCAGGATTGAAATCTTTTCATTTTCACTAAAGGGTTTATTAGGTTCGCAGATAATTAGTAGATCGAAGTTTTTCAAATCTAAACTTGAATTTGTTCCGTAAAGAATTTTTCCTGTGGGGGGAATTGTTTTTAACTTAAATCTATTTGTCTTAAACAAAATATAGCCCAGGGTGGAAAGCGCTCCTTTCCAATCTTTTTCACTTTTAGGGTCTTTGGGCTCTGGATCAGGATAATTGTCATCTATTTTCCAGTCAGCATTTCCACAGTTTTCACATTTTGAGAGATCAAAAAGAATTTTATAGTTTTTTTTGCCGGGAATTTTCACTTTAAATTCATATTTTTTCTTCGTGGGGATGAGTAAAAAAATTAAAATTAATAAAATAAAAATTGTAAATAGAGTCTTTTTGCTTTTCATAAATTAAATTTTATCAGAAAATTTTGGATATAATCTTACCTTTTTTGTTATAATCTCAGTTTAAATAAGAATATGGCGGATAATTATGAA
>Ga0256842_1002982_pt1 | contig 11652 bp, 6 predicted proteins | sample 4559240metaG_FD_185973 | JGI IMG/M metagenome (GOLD analysis project Ga0256842, IMG submission 185973) | Hydrothermal vent microbial communities from Guaymas Basin, Mexico - 4559-240 | ecosystem: Environmental > Aquatic > Marine > Hydrothermal vents | place: Mexico: Guaymas Basin | collected...
TGGTTTCCAGCTATTCCAAGTTATCAGGCATTTAATGGTCGATTAAATAGATTGAACAATGCTTTTTCTAAGTTAAGTCAGATAATATTGACAGAGAAACAACCTTCAGATTGTTGTTTAGATCAAAGCTTATTGGATTCTATGCCTATCATAACATGTTCAGGTAAGCGAAAAGGGAAAGTTGCTTTAGAACTTACTGACAAAGGATATAATTCAACTAAAGGGTTTTACTATTATGGCTTAAAATTACATGCTCTTGGTTTTCGTAGGATTGGTAAGCTTCCTCATCCTGAAGAAATACTCTTTACACCAGCATAGGTTAATGATCTCACACTTTACAAGGATGCTTGGGTAAATAAAAGGGATCGAGTTTTTTATGGTGATAAAATATACAATAACCAGGCGTTCTTTAAAGATATGAAAGATAATTACAATTCTGAAATGCTGACTCCAATTAAAGGTGTCAAAGGAATGAGTGATGAGAATAAACAATTTAACAAAGCAGCAGATGATTTGTTTTCAACTGCTGTGTCAAGAGTAAGGCAGCCAATAGAGTCCTTATTTAATTGGTTAATCGAAAAAAAAACTGATATACAAAGAGTTAGTAAAGTCGGATCAACAAAGGGGCTTCTTGTTCATATTTTTCTATTTAGCGGCTTTCTCCAAGTCCAATTTGTCATTAATAAAGAATGTGCTAATAGCTCCAAGTAACATAAGTACTCCGGCCATTATTAAGGATTTCATAGGGTCGTCATCAAATGCATAGCGAAGAATCAACCCCCCAAATACACCATTTACAATTTGTGGAATAGTGATCGACATATTGAAAATTCCCATAAACATACCCATGCTTTTGGCAGGGATTGAGTTTGCGAGCATAGCGTAAGGCATAGCAAGTATTGAGCCCCAAGCGATACCAATTCCAATCATAGGAATTATAAGTAAATCGGCATTTGGGATAACCATAAACGAAAGTAGAGAAACTCCACCAAGCGCCAAGGCTATACCGTGAGTTGCTCTGCGGCCAAGCTTATTTGCTACCACAGGAATCATAAGTGCAATAATTGCAGAAACTCCATTATAAACACCAAATAGTATTCCTACCCAGTCACCAGCCTCTTGATATGCAGGATTGTGAGGATCGGTGGTATGGAAAAAATGCTCAGCAATAGCAGGCGTAGTATATACCCACATTGAGAATAAAGCAAACCACGAAAAGAATTGTACTATAAGTAGTTGCCACATTATTTTAGGGATTTTGAAAGGCTCATTGCTTTCTTCTTCCTCGGTTTCATCTTTATAAAATTCTGGCGGATATTCCTTAGTAGTAACCACTGTGAGTATAATAGCTCCTAGCAATATTGCCGCGCCAATATAAAAAGACCAAACCACATTTGGAGGCACTAAACCATCTTCAGCTACTGAAGGGAATGTAAACCAGTTAGAGAGTATATAAGGCAACCATGAGCCTCCTACAGCTCCAATCCCTATTAGCAGAGTTTGCATAGAGAAACCTAGTGTATGCTGCTCATCGGGGAGTTTATCGGCTACCAAGGCTCTGAAAGGCTCCATGGAAATATTTATGGAAGCATCCATTATCATTAGCATACCACCACCAATAAACATTGGAGCAATATGTCCTGCAAAATGGGGTGCGTTGGGCATTAAAATTAATGCGGTACTTGTTAAAAAAGCACCAACCAAGAAATAGGGGCGACGTCGTCCAAATCTATTCCATGTTTTGTCGCTCATATAACCAATTATTGGCTGAATTAGCATTCCCGTAATTGGCGCTACTAACCAAAACCAGCTTAACTGATGTACGTCGGCTCCAAAGCTTAATAGTATTCGTGAGGCATTGGCATTTTGCAATGCAAAACCAAACTGAATTCCCAAAAAACCAAAGCTCATGTTAAATATCTCCCAAAAGGATAAATGTGGTTTTTTAATCATTATCTATAGTATTTATGATTTAGTGATTGCAAAATTCGTAATTATTATGATTTAAATAACAATAAACTTCACAATCTCATTGGTGTTTTTGCCCATAATCCGACAAAAGTATATTCCTGAGGGTAATCCCATATCATTAAGGTTAATAATTCTATCTCCCAATTGTGAATTTGTTTGTGTGAAAATAGTTCTCCCTTCCATATTAATTATCGAAAGTTCAACTTTGTCTTTTGTACTTATAAATACCTTAAGAACATCCCCATTGCTAGGGTTTGGATATATTTTTAAAGTATTATTATTGTTTTTTATGCCTCCATTATCCCCAATTCCCAATGGCAAATCCGGAGTTGTAATTGACTTATCGGTATAAATATGGAATAAGCCCATATCCAAAGCAAAGGTATAATTTGTATTTATTACCTCTATTGTATCTCCCGAGAAATAGTCGTACCAAGTTCCCGAATGGGGCATTATTACAGTATAATTATGAGGTATAACATCAAAATTGCCCACAGTAACCAAGTTCATTGAAGAATGACGAAGAGTAATTTGCTTTAATGCACCATTTACATCCATATCATAATCAGTGGTTTGAAAACAAGCGCTTTCATCTGCTCTTAGCTTATTAATTGCGGCATATATTGCGTAATTATTCTTTCTGTCGTCATCGTCCATATAGTCCCATTTAATTGGCTTTTCTCCAGTACGACCATTATAGTCTATGGAAATATCGTATCCTAGTTCGCCAAATTGCCAAATCATTTTAGGACCAGGCACAGTTAAAAAGAAAGCTGCATTCAACGAAGCTCTTCGCATAAATACGTTTTTATTTTTTATGGAATATCCACCATTCACATTTCCCCATTGCGATGCTTTATACATCAATCGCTCCTCGTCATGACTTTCCATATATCCCACAACGTGAGATTTTGTCCAACCACGCTCTTGATACGATATCCACGAGAAATCAGATTTGCCAGATGTATTATATCCCATAGCAGCTTCAGCATATGCATGGTTTAAATTTCCCCAAAGCATCATATTTGCCGAAAGGTCTTTTTCTTCATCATTATCGGCAAAATGCTCAAGTATAACATAGGCATCAGGGTTTACAGCAAATATACTGTCGGCATATGATTTCAAAATATGAATTCTGCCAGCATCCTTATGTCCCCATTCTCCAACATCACCTAAGGTGTTTTTCTGAGTAAATCCTTTTGAAAGGTCGAATCTAAATCCGTCAATCTTATATTCTTCAATCCAGAACTTAACTGCTCGGCTAATGTATTTTTTTGTTGCAGCACTTTCGTGATTCATATCAAAACCCACATTAAAATCGTGCTTAGGTGTTACATTAAAGAAAGGATTGTCAGCCGCTGGGCGGTTGTTATTGGCATCCCACCAAAGTTTTACATAAGGCGATGTGCCAAAACTATGATTATATACCACATCAAGAATAATTGCTATTCCCATTGAGTGAGCAGTGTCAACCAATCTCTTAAAGTCATCTTTTGTACCATAATATTTATCCACAGCAAAATAGTAGTTTGGATTATAACCCCAACTATTATTCCCTTCAAACTCATTAATTGGCATAAGCTCAATGGCGTTTATTCCTAGTTCTTTCAAATAGTTTAAGCTGTCAATCACACTTTGGAAAGTATGCTTGGCTGTAAAATCGCGGATTAATAGCTCATAAATTACCAATTCATCTTTCTGTGGAGCTACAAAATTTGATGTATTCCATGTATAACTACCTTGGTCTGTTTGCAATACCGAAGCAATTCCTTCAGTTTTTCCATTAGGATAGTCCAACATATTAGGATATGTGGCATCATCAATCCATTTGTCGTTCCAAGGGTCGCTTACCTTCTCTGCATAAGGGTCGCCAATTTTTACATCACCATCAACAAAGTATTGAAAAACATACTCTTGCTGTGGAATAAGGTTGCTGATTTTTAGCCAAAAATAGTTATTATCAGGGGTCTTTTTCATATAAAAGCTATCCTCCAATTCCCAATTATTGAAATCGCCAATTACAAAGCTGAAATTCTTATTGGGAGCATAAAGGCAAAGAATAACCTCTGTATCACTTATATAATTTATTCCGTCAATAACTCCTGTAGGCAATGCCTCCACAGTTACGGCTTTAGGAACGTAATAATAAAATGAGTCGGCAACGCTCTCGGTAGTAGTTTTTGCAATGGCTTTTATCCAATGTTTGCCATAGCTGCTTACAGTTATATTTTTTGTAGCATTGTCAGCATCAGTACGCTTTATTACAGTATCGTTATGCAACAGTAAAAGTGAGTCTGCGCTAAATTTGCTAGCAGTTATTGTAATAATATCATTAATTTCAGAAAACATATATCCATTGCTAGGCTTTACTAAGCTAACATTTGCTCCAGCCGCATACACAATCTGAAATATGTCGCTATTATCAGCATTTTTACCTTCCAAATAGCTTCCTCCAACAGCAACATCACTACGGAAAACCATTGCTATTTTTTCTATGGTTTCGCTAGTAGGTACGCCAAAATATGCTCTAATATCTGGAGTAATGGATAAGGTATATTCATTATTTCCAATGCTTATGAGTTTGGTTTCAGGAGTATTTACTCCCCAGCCAGTTTTTACATATTTCCAGTCGGAGTCGCTGGAGCTTTGGTTAGTAATAACACCAATATGTGCGTATATATCACCCGCATAATTTGCTAAACCTCCAGAACCCTGTGTACTATTAAAAGTAATTACTACCGATTGTCCCTCTTGAGGAAATGCAGGATTACTACTTATTACCTGTGCATTAAGTGTTATGCTTAGCAGAATAAAACTTATTATCGAGATTATTTGAATGGATTGTTTTCTCATATGATATTTTATTAATGACTGTAAATCAATTTTCTACGGGTTAAAATAACCCACGATGATTTTTTGAAAATCGAGTGCGAAAATAGTGATTATTTTCTAAATTGTAATAGCCTAATATAGCGTGTTATATAATAATCTATAGGTATTGAATATAAGTTATGTCTGATATATTGTATGGCTTTTAAAGGTATTATACATATTTGGAAGTCTTTTTCTTAGTTTTAAACAAGGGTGTTGTATTTTTTTGAATTATAAACTTTTTTAACACAAAATATCTATTAAAAGGCATTTAGTTCTATTTTTAGTAAAAAAACGTTTAAAATTATTATGAGGTAAGTTATGTTATATCAGATAGTTTAAAAGCGAATATAATTCTTAGTTAAATTGTAATGTATAATTAATAAATCATTACTTTTGCCTAGGTTTTATAAAATCCACCCCGTATAATCAATAGTTTGACTTTTGCTTTAAAACAAAGGAAATTATATGCGATTATATGGTTCTTTTAATTAAATATTAATATAGATTATGCAAAAAATTCTACTTTTATTATTTGTAATGTTTTCATTTAATTTAATAGCCCAAGATGTAAGTGTCAGTGGAGTTGTTAAAGATGCGAAAGATGGAAGCACAATGGTAGGTGTTAATGTAGTTCAAAAAGGAACTCAAAATGGAACAGTTACTGATATCAACGGTAATTTTTCTTTAAAAGTACCACAAGGATCTACCGTTAAATTCTCCTTTATAGGATATATTCATAAAGAGATGGTTTTTAATGAGGATCAAGCAGTAACAGTGCAGTTAGAGGCTGAAAATACAACCTTGGATGAACTTATTGTTATTGGTTATGCAACGCAACGCAAATCTGATAAAACTGGAGCTGTAGCTACAGTTAAGGCTGAGGATTTGAACTCGGGAATGCTTACTGACCCTGTACAAGCAATGCAAGGCAAGGCTGCCGGTGTTACTATTACAAAGGGTGGTGGTGATCCTAACTCAGGTTTTACAGTAAAAATTCGTGGAGCTTCTGGTTATGAGTCTAATACTGACCCCCTATATGTAATTGATGGAGTGCCTGGTGCTGATCCAACAATTATTGCGCCTGATGATATAGAATCTTATAATATTCTTAAAGATGCTGCAAGTACAGCAATCTACGGTTCGCGTGGAGCAAATGGTGTAATTATTATTACAACCAAGCAAGGTGGAAACGGCAAAGGCGAATGTAATGGTTCGTATAGCAAAATAGATTTCAATTCTCAAGTTTCGTTTGATTGGGTAGCTAATAAAGTAAAGATGCTATCGGCTCAAGAAATGAGAGATTATGTTAGCGGTCCGCTTTTGTCGGAAGCGCAAAAAGATAATCCTAATTATACTGTTGATAGTATATTTAGAGATGGTGGTGCTTCTACCGATTGGCAAGACGAGATTTATAGAATGGGTGTATCTTATTCTACAAATTTGAGCCTTAGTGGAGGTAATAATACTACAAACTATGTAGCGTCGGTAACTCGAGCTACTTGGGAAGGTGTGATGAAAGGAACTTCTAAGGAAAGAACCTCGGCACGTTTCAATGTAAATCATAGAGCTTTTAATGATAAGGTTTTATTTAGTGGTGGAATTATCACTGCTTTTGAAGAAAATGATTACGAAAGCTATGGTGGATGGGGAAAAGAAGATATAATATATCAAGCACTTTCTCGAAACCCAACAGATCCAGTATTTAATGATGATGGTACTTACTTTAAGTCGGACCGTGTATTTAATTACGAAAATCCTATTGCTACAATTAACGAAATAACTAACGTACGTACAGCAAAGCGTTTGTTGGGTAATTTTAAAGTAGACTACGAAATTATTAAGGATTTACACGTTAATGCAAATTTGGCATATATCCGTAATGATGATAAAACAGACTATTTCCGCCCTTCAGGATTATTTTCTGGTGCAGATAATGGTTTTGGTAAAAAACAATATAATAACTTCCAACAGAAATTAATGGAACTTACTGCTAATTATAAAAAGACTTTCAACGAAAAACATAATATTACTTTATTAGCAGGTTATTCTTATCAGGAGTCAATTTATGATGGTTTTTATGCTCAAGCAGGCGACGCTCAAAGTCCTTATGCTGGTCCTAACAACTTACAAACTCTAGGTTTGGTAAAGTGGGGAGATATTAACTCTTGGAAAGGTAAATCAGAATTAGTAGGCTTCTTCGGAAGAGCACAATATAATTTTAATCGTAAGTATTATGTTTCGGGTTCTATCCGCCGCGATGGTAGCTCAAAATTTGGTGCTAATAATAAATGGGGTTGGTTCCCAACTGCTGCTATAGGTTGGAATATTGATAAGGAAGACTTTATGGATAATGTAAAGTGGCTCGATCAATTGAAAGTAAGAGCAAGCTTTGGTATTGCGGGTAATCAAGAGATTGGCGAATACCACAGTCAATTATTATGGCAACCTTCGGGTCTTGCTATTAATCCAGAAACAGGACAAGAGGTTATTACATTTAGCCCTGCTCAAAATGCAAACCCAGATCTTAAATGGGAATCTACTTCAGAAATTAACTTAGGAATAGACTTTGCTTTCTTAAATAATAAAGTTAGCGGATCGTTAGAAGTTTATAAGAAAACTACTGACGACTTACTTGGCTCATATGCTGTGCCAGTTCCTCCAAACTTGGCTTCTACAACATGGGCTAATTCTGGTTCTATTGATAATAGCGGTATCGAATTATTTCTTCAAGCATTTGTTGTTGATAATAAGAACTTCCGTTGGAAAACAAGTATAAATATGTCGCATAATAAAACAATTATCTCGGACCTTGGTTCTTATGTAAATTCTAATGTTCGTAAAGCTGGATTTATTTCTGGTAGAGGATTAGTAGGCGAGGAGATGTATGTTGTAGGTCTTATGAGTGGTGGCGAAGCTGGTTCATTCTATGTTCCAGAATATGTGACTATGCAAAACGGAGAGTTTATTTATACTTCTGAATCAGGAGGATTTACTAAAAATATTTCTGAGGCCAAGCGTTATGTTGCAGGTACTGCAGCTCCAGACCTAGAAATGGGTTGGTCAAACTCATTTACCTTTTATAAGCAGTTTAGCTTAGATTTTGCTCTTCGCTCAATGATTGGTAACTATGTATATAATGCTACTCAGATGTTCTTTGATGATCCTAATAACTTACCATCATTAAATGGAAATACTGAAGGTGTAGAGTGGGCTGCTCAAGGAAGAAAATCAGGTGCTGCAATTGCTGACCTATATGTCGAAAATGCGTCATTCCTTAAGATTGATTATATCGCTTTAGCATATAAGTTTGATGTAGAGCGATATAGTTGGATAAATAATTTCTCGGTTTTTGTTTCGGCAAATAACTTATATACTTTAACAGGCTATTCTGGAGTTGATCCAGAAACATCAATGGGTGGTTTGGCTTATGGTATCGATCAGTATAATGTTTACCCAAAAACTCGTTCATTAACAATAGGTCTTAAAGCTAGCTTTTAATTAAGAGCTTTATTGATTAATATTTTAAAATTAGAAATATGAAGAAGATTATATACTTATTAAGTTTGATATTTATAATAAGCGCCTGTACTAAGTTAGATGAGGAGGTTTATGATAAAATCCCTGGTGATAAATATCCAGAGAATGCTGCTCAGGTAGCAAATCTTAGTGTGGAAGCATATACTAAGCTTAAGCCATTTGCTGATGATGAAGGATGGTGGTTTTTGGCTCAAGAAATTAGCTCTGATGAGTTTTGTGCTCCTACTCGTGGTGCCGATTGGTTTGATGGTGGAAAATGGCAAAATGTACATCGTCATACTTGGAGTAATGATGAGGAAAGTGTGAATCGTATGTGGGGAACTATGTGGACAGGTATTACTACTTGTAACCAAGTGCTAGATATGATGACAGAATTGGCCGAAACGCCTGCTATTATTGCAAAAAAGAAGGAAGTAGAATCTCTTAGAGCTTTCTATTATTACCTTTTGATTGATAACTATGGTGATGTACCATATATTACATCAGCAAAAAATGCTCCGGACCTTCCTTATAGAGTAAAGAGAGCAACGATCTATAATAACTTAATTACTACCCTTAAAGAATCATTACCTTATTTAAAGGCCTATGATAATAAACTGATGTTTACAAAGTATACAGCTTATGCATTATTGGCAAAATTATACCTTAATGCTGAAATTTATACAGGAACAGCAGAATGGCAATTAGCGTCTGACTATAGCGATAGTTTAATTAGTGGTCCTTATAATTTAGCGGTAAATGTTTCTGATCCTTTCAAAACAGAAAATTCTAATTCGTCAGAAATAATTTTCTCAATTCCTTATGATGAAAATAATTTTCAAGGATTCAGAATCCATATGCGTACATTGCATTATCAGCAAAATTTAGAATTTGATATGCCTGTTGGACCATGGAATGGACTATGTATTGTGCCAGATTTTTTCGACACTTACGAAGATACAGACCTTAGAAAAGAAGCATACAATATGTGGGGACAACGTTATGATGTTAGTGGTAGTAAAATTATTGATGGTGAAACTCATAAACCATTAGTTATTGATCCACATTTACCAGCATTGGAAATGAAAGCTGCTAATTATACTCCTGAGCAAATTCGTATGACAGGTGCTCGATTGGGTAAATATGAAATTGCTATGGGAGCATTAGAGAATCTTTCTAATGATTTTCCATTATTCCGTATTACAGATTTCTATTTGATGAGAGCAGAAGCTCAAATTAGATTAGGTGGTAGCGGAGATCAAGAGGTGAATATGATACGTACTCGTGCTGGTGTTAGCAATTGGTCGGGAGTGACTTTAGATCAATTACTTGCTGAACGTGGTCGTGAGCTTTATTGCGAAGGGCACCGTCGTCAAGACCTTATTCGCTTTGGCAAATGGGAGAACGCATGGTGGGAAAAATCTACTCATGGTACTGACCTGAGAACATTCCCTATTCCTAAGTGGGCAACTGATGTTAATGGTAATTTATTATTGCCTCCACAATAGGAATATTATTATACGAAATGTGTTTTATTATCGTTTCTTATAAACTAGAGATTGAACTTTATAATTACAAACATATAAGTTAAAACAAACATTTATTATTAACCAATTATTAATTATTATTATGAATAATTTAAGTATTAAAAGTATGCTAAAGTATAGCTGGATTATTATCCTTGCTGGTTTAGTAACATTTACATCTTGTAATAAAGATGATGACGATGATGATGACGATACAACTCCAGAGATTGTATTAGATGGCATTTATGTTAAAGGCGATGCTGTTGCTTATGGTGACTTCAATGCAGATGCAATGATGAAATCTACTATTAATGAAGTAGGTCAACAAGCTCGTGCTGAGTTGATGGAATTATATATTCCTGTTAAAAAAGACGGTGGTTTTAATATCGTTGTAGTTAAAGGTTCTGCAAGAACTACTTATGGCCCTGGTGATGATTTCGCTAAGATTGATGCTCCAACTAATGATGAGCCTCATTCTGCTGATTTCTCTAGAGGTGCTATTAAAGAAACTTCTGACAAATTTACTGTTGCTGAAGATGGAATGTACCACGTTATATTTGATACAGAAGTAAACAAAGTTGTTGTTGCTAAAGTTGAGTGGGGTCTTATTGGCGCTGCTACTCCTAATGGTTGGGGTGGTTCTACTGACTTAACTGAAGGTGCTTTTAATTCTACAAATATGTCATGGAATGGTTCTATGGATTTACTAAAAGGTGAGTACAAATTACGTTACTCTAATGGTTGGAAAATCGAATTAGATACTACATATGATAACGGTACTGCTGATAAAGGTATTAAAGTAAACACTAACTATGGTGGAGCTGCTGATGCTCTTGTTCCTGGTGGAAGTAATATGCTAATGGATAACCCAGGTGCATATGATGTAACTATCGCTTTTGAACTAGGTAAAGGTTTCACTCTTACTTTAGTTCGTACAGGTGACCTACCTGCTATCGATTATTCTAACTACGAAATGGCTATTATTGGTTCTGCTTATTATAAAGCTGATGGAACTCAAGCTGCTTGGGATGAAGATCTTCAACCACAATTACCTGTTGTTGCTGGAACTGACTATACTTGGACTTACTCTAACTTTGATCTTATCGCTGATGGCGAATTCAAGTGGAGAGAAGCTGGTACTTGGTCTGGTAAATCTATTGGTTTCGGTGATGTAGTTTGGGCTGGAGATGATTTAGCTAACTTTACTGATAACGGTGGAAACATTAAAGTAGGTACTGATGGTAATTACACTATCGTACTTAAAATTGATGCTGCTACAGAAACTTATACTGCTACAGTTACTAAAAACTAATAATTTAGTTTTTAAAATAATATATAGCCTCATTAGCTTTTTAAGTTAATGGGGCTTTTTGCTTTTCATAATTATTATTTCCATTTATTTTATCTAAATTAGCTGTTCTAAACAACTAAACTAATATGTCATGCGTTAATTTTGATTTGATATTAGTGCCAAGCTTTATTTTATTGGTAATTTAAAGAAAATAATCATGAAAAATTTTATTACTCTATTATTTCTTTTAGTAACAATCTCTTCCTTTAGTCAAGTAAATTACATAAATGTTTGCGAAGATTGTGATAACCTTTATCACACATTTGATTTTAATGATTCAAATGATAGTACCAGCTTTTTCTTTAATATGGATGCTTCACAAGCAAATAATATTTGGGAAGTAGGAACAGCTGCGAAATCAACTTTCAATAGTGGGTATTATGCTCCTAAAGCCCTAGTAACGGATACATGGTC
>Ga0256842_1002983_pt1 | contig 11642 bp, 14 predicted proteins | sample 4559240metaG_FD_185973 | JGI IMG/M metagenome (GOLD analysis project Ga0256842, IMG submission 185973) | Hydrothermal vent microbial communities from Guaymas Basin, Mexico - 4559-240 | ecosystem: Environmental > Aquatic > Marine > Hydrothermal vents | place: Mexico: Guaymas Basin | collected...
CGATAAGTAACTGAATGGCTCTTTGCATAATCACATAATTTAATATATTTCTTCATAAAAGAATTTTAACATAGAAATATTTAATATTATTTTAAATAGTATGCTATAATTCTAAATACATATTAATAATACTCCTATCATTTTAGCAAATTGTCCTACTGAATACATGTGAACCTTTTATAAGTTCACATATATTATACTATATTTTTGTTAACAGTTAGTAACCTTAAAAAATATTCTCGTATTATACTAATATAAAGTACAACTTGATATTATAGAATTTATTGTAAACTATTAAAAACCAATTTATGAATGGAAATAGATAATGAGATTAGAAGAGTTAGATAAAGAGTTTGTACTTCAAACATACTCACGAGATTATACAAATTTTGTAAGAGGGGAGGGTGCTACCCTTTTTGATAGTAGTGGAAATGATTATATAGATTTTGCTTCAGGAATTGCAGTAAATAGTGTAGGGCATAATAATCCAACACTTGTTAATGCTATATGTAAACAAGCAAGAGAGATTATTCATATCTCAAATCTACAAGTGATAGAGCCACAAGCAAAATTAGCCCAAAAGATTTGTAAACTTAGTGATTATAATGGAGCTATATTTTTTGCAAACTCTGGAGCTGAAGCTAATGAGGGAGCTATTAAGATAGCTAGAAAATATGGTGAGACTGAATTTAAAAAGAAAAGATATAAAGTTATTACTCTTGAACACTCATTTCATGGAAGAACAATTACAACTGTAAAAGCTACAGGTCAAAAGAGTTTTCACACTCCAAACTTCTCTCCATATCCTGCTGGGTTCTCTTATGTTAATAGTATAGATGATATATATCATAGCATTGATGATGAGACAGTAGCAGTTCTTATTGAGCTAGTTCAAGGTGAAGGTGGTGTTCAACCTTTTGATAGAGATGATATTCAAAAATTAGCTTTATTTTTAAAAAAGAAAAAAGTACTATTAATAGTAGATGAGGTTCAAACTGGAATTTATAGAACAGGTGAGATGTTAGCAAGTAATCTTTATGGAATAGAACCTGATATTATAACTATGGCAAAAGGTTTAGGAGGTGGTGTTCCTATTGGTGCTGTTATGACAAAACATAAAGATATACTAAAAGCTGGTGACCATGGTAGTACATTTGGAGGGAACTATTTAAGTACAACTGCTGGATTAGCTGTTTTAGAAGTTTTAAGCAATCTTTATGAGAGTGGAGAGTTACATGAGACCCTTATCCATTTTGAGATGAAGCTTAAAGATATAGCAAAAAGATATAGTGACCTTTTTGATAAAGAGGTTGGGCTTGGTCTAATGAGAGGACTTAGAGCTAAGAGTGCAGATATAGTCTCAAAAGTTATGAAAAACTCAATGAAAAATAGATTAATCGTACTAAAAGCAGGAAGAAATACAGTACGATTTTTACCATCTCTTACTATTACAAAAGATGAGATAGATGAAGGGTTTAAACGGTTTGAAAAAGCTATTATTACTATCTAGTACTCTTCTATTTTCATCTAGTGAGCTTGTTAATGTTTTATCTAATAATCAAAATGCTCTTATAGATACTAAAAAAGATAAAATAGAAGTAGATACAAAAAAGCTAGAGAACTCTTGGATAAATCCTATAAGAGTTCAATATGGGAAAAACTACTCTACCCAATTTAATAGTACAACAGGAACTGGACAGTTTATTATATCTGTTGACCAACCTATATTTAAAATGGGTGGAATATGGGAGGCTATAAAATATGCAAAAGCTTTAGGAGAGGCTAATAGTATTGATATAGAGTTACAAAGAAGAGGACTTATAACAAAGGCTCTTACTCTACTATATAATATAAAAAAATCAAATTTACAGATAGAGAAATTAAATCTTCTTATAAAAAATGATGAGTTAGATATTTTAATACAAAAAGAGAGTTATGAAGCAGGAGTTACGAATAGAACTCTATACGATAGAGCCTTACTTAAAAGAAATCAAGATATAACTTCCAAGTTAGAGTTAGAACTACAAATTACAAAACTAAAAAATGATTTTTCCTTGCTTAGTGATAAATCTCCTGAAACTATTACTCTACCAAATTTTACAATGATAGATAAAGATAGGTATAAAAGCACTCAATTAGAGTTAAAAAGAGATGCACTTCATGTAGAAGAGAAGAGACACAATAAATATATGGTAGTTACCAAATATCTACCAGAAATATCAGTTACAGGAAGATATATCAATGAAGATAAAAATCCACTATTTGCCAATTCAAAAATAAAAACAGAGTATTATAACTACGGTTTTAAAGTCTCTTTACCTATTAATATAAACTCCTATAGAGATATAGAGTCCTCAAAAATAGATTATATAAATGCTAAAATATCATTAGAAGAGCAGAAAAAAAAGGTAGAAAACAGATATAATCTAGTAAAAAAAAGATTAGAGATTATAGACCAAAAGATAGCACTATCTATTGATGATGCTCAAAATTACGCTAGTATGTTAAGAGTAGCTCAAGAGTCAGAAGAGATTGGAGATAGTACCAATTACGATACACAAATAGTAGAAAATAACTTAAGAGTTAGAGAGTTAGACCAAGATATTTATAGATATGATGCACAGTTGGAGCTTTTGAGTCTGTATGAGAAAGTGGAGGGGGTTTTGGAGTGAGATTTTAAATAAGAGGTAAAAAATGAAAACTAGTTATATAAATATGAGTTTAGCTTTAAAAGAGGCATGGAAATATCAATTACTAACATATCCAAATCCAGCAGTATGTGCATTAGTTACATTTAAGGGAAAAATAGTAGCTATAGAAGCACATCAAAAGGAAGGAACTTCTCATGCAGAGGTTTTAGCTCTTCTTAGTGCTTATGAAGCTATAACCAATACTATTATTAATGTTAATAGATTTGATTCTTATAAAGCTCATGATTTTTTATACTCTCTTCCAAAAGATTTTTTTAGTGAGTGTGAGATATTTGTAACCCTTGAACCATGTTCTCATAGTGGAAAAACTCCATCTTGTGCTTTGCTTTTGGGTTATCTTAAACCTAAAAAAGTAGTTATTGCTACTCTTGACCCAATTAAAGGGCATAGCGGTGGGATAAATATTTTAAAAAGTAAAAATATAGCTGTAGAGATTGGGGTTTGTAAAAGAGAGGCAGAGGAGCTTTTAGAACCTTTTCTTATTTGGCAAAAAAGAGCATTTATACTTTTTAAAATAGCTCAAACCTCTAATGGAAAAATAGGTGGAGGTTATTTGAGTTCTAAAGAGTCACTAACTCATGTTCATCAGTTGCGTTTTGTTTGTAGTAAAATGGTAATTGGTGGAAATACAGTAAGAGTTGATAGACCAACCTTAGATTGCAGATTTATAAAAGAAGATGCACCAAATATTACTATATTTTCAAAGCAAAAGAGTTTTGATAAAACTATTCCTCTTTTTTCTGTTCCTAATAGAGATATAACTATTTTAGATAATTTAGAAGATTTAGATAAACCATCTTTTTTACTTATAGAAGGTGGTGAGGGTATGTTAAATAGTTTAAAAGATAAAATAGATTGGATATTACAGTATCAAACGCCTAAACTATCTTCTCATAACTCTAATTATAGCGTAGATTTAGACTTAAAGTTTTTATATCAAGATAGAGTAGGGGTTGATTTAATATTATGGAGTAAAATAGTAAGATAATAAAGATTATTATAGTTGTTTTTTGTTATAATTTGATATGAAAAAGATAATATTTATAATAGCAATAACAGTAAATTTAATATCAGCTAATGAAATTTATTTAGGAATACAATCATCTTATCCATCTGATGGGCTAAGTATTAAAATTGATACAAGTGATAGGGTAGCTTTTCAAACTATATTTGACCCATTAGGAACTGAACGAAGTATCTCTTTTAGAGGAATTTATAAATTTAAAAAAGAGTTTTATTATAATATCTACGGATATGGAGAGGTTGGCTTTTGGAATTGGGATAGAAGATACTATAATAATGAGACTGTAGATACCTTTGGTTATGGATTAGGTACAGGAGTAGAGTATGATTTAAGAGATTTAGATGCAGGATTTATTCCACTTTTTGTTAATATTGAACTAAATTTACACTTTTTTGATACTACAGATGAGTACTATTATGATGACCAAGAGTTAGGACTTGGATTTGGAGTACATTATAAGTTTTAGCCTCTGCTAAGTTTGATATAATTTCGAAAATTATTAAAAAGGTATCTTATGAGAGCATTGATTAGTGTAAGTGATAAGAGTGGTGTTGTAGAGTTTGCACAAGGATTAGAGAGGTTGGGTTGGGATATTATCTCAACAGGTGGGACTTATAAAGTTTTAAGTGAAGCTGGTATTAAAGTTATAGAGATAGATGAGGTTACCAAATTTCCAGAGTGTTTTGAGGGAAGAGTAAAGACCCTAAACCCTTTTGTTCATGGTGGAATTCTATATAAAAGAGATAATGAAGCTCATATTGCTCAAGCTAAAGAGTTAGGTGTTGAAGGGATTGATTTAGTTTGTGTAAATCTATATCCATTTAAAGAGACTATTAATAGAACTGATAATTTTGATGAAATTATTGAAAATATTGATATTGGTGGTCCTACTATGGTTAGAAGTTCGGCTAAAAATTTTAATGATGTTCTTATAGTTACCAATACAGCAGACTATAGCAGAGTTTTAGATGTTATAGAGAATGGTGGAGATGGTTTAGAGTTTAGAAGAGAACTTATGATAAAGGCTTTTGAACATACAGCATCTTATGATGCAATGATTGCTAACTATATGAATAAAAGATTTAATAGTGGATTTGGAGAGTATCAATTTATTACAGGTAAAAAAGCATTCCAAACTAGATATGGAGAGAACCCTCATCAAGATGGAGCCTTATATGAGTTTGAAGACCACTTTACCAATAATTTTAAACAGATAAAAGGTGAAGCTAGTTTTAATAATTTAACAGATGTAAATGGAGCTTTAAAAATAGCATCTTCTTTTGGAGATGAGAATGCAGTTTGTATTGTAAAACATGGTAATCCTTGTGGATTTGCTATTAAAGATACTTTGTTAGACTCTTATGTAGAAGCACTAAAGTGTGACCCAATTTCTGCTTTTGGTGGAGTTGTTGCAGTTAATGGAGTAGTAACTAAAGAGTTAGCTGAGAAGATGAATGAGATTTTCTTAGAGGTTATTATTGCAGGTGATTTTGAAGATAATGCTATTAAAGTTTTTGAGAAAAAGAAGAGAATTAAACTTTTTGCACAAGGGAGTAAAAAATTAGTTCTAGCAAAAGATAGTCATGATTTTAAACATATAGATGGTGGATTTGTATATCAAAATAGTGATTGTATTTGCGATAATGAGGTAAAAAATGCTCATCTAAAATCTAAAAAAGAGGCATCATCTCAAGAGATAAAAGATTTAGAAATTGCTTGGAAAGTGGCAGGTTTAACTAAATCAAACTGTGTAGTATATGTAAAAAATAGTGCAATGGTAGCTGTTGGTATGGGAATGACATCTCGTGTTGATGCTGCTCAATGTGCATTAAAAAAAGCAAAAGAGATGGGACTAGATGTAACAGGTTCTGCAATGGCAAGTGAAGCATTTTTCCCATTTAGAGATAGTATTGATGCTGCTGCTGAAGCTGGAGTTAGTGCTATTATTGAACCAGGTGGAAGTATTAGAGATAATGAAGTAATAGATGCTTCTAATGAACATGGTATATCTCTATACTTTACAACAGTTAGACACTTTTTACATTAGAATTTAAACTAAATATCCACTATTATTTGATATTATAATTCTTTATATAAAATTAATACAAAATAATAAGGATATTTTAAATGAAAAAAACCGTATTGGGATTGCTTCTTTTAGGCTCTACTCTTTTTGCAGATGTGACTAATATTGAAGTAACCCCACAATTTATTAACAATACAAATCTTAAGATAATTGATATTAGGACTCCTAGTGAATGGAGAGAGACAGGTATTGTTAAAGGCTCTTATACTCTTACATTTTTTGATGAGAGAGGAAACTATGACACAGAGGGGTTTTTAAAAGCACTTAATAGCATAGTTAAAAAAGATGAGAAGTTTGCTTTGATATGCAGAACAGGAAGTAGAACAGGAATGATTTCTAATTTTTTAGGAAAAAAGTTAAACTATAATGTTATAAATTTAAAAGGTGGAATTATGAAACTTTTTAGAGAAGGGTATAACCCAGAAAAATATAATTCTACTAAATAATCTCTAAACTTCTTATAAAAATATATTCTCAAAAATATATAACATCACTTGTGATATAATTTGCTAAAAATTATAGGAGTTTTTATGAGATGGGAAGATAGAGACCAAAGTAGTAATGTAGAAGATAGACGAGGTAGTTTTGATAGTGGTGGTAGTACGGGAGGAGGTGGTAGAGGTATGCCATCTATGAGTACTATGATGTTTCTTTGGCCAATAGTTAGACCTCTTTTAAAAACTAAATTCGGTTGGGCTATTATTGTTTTAGGTGCTTTTGCTTATTTTTCGGGATTTAATCCACTTTCAACTGTTACAAATAATCACACAACTACAACTGTTAATAAAAAAGCTGATGATAAAGAGGCTAGATTTATATCTACGGTATTAAGAGATACAGAGATAGTTTGGAGTGATATATTTAAACAACATGGTGTTAGATATATTGAGCCTAAAATGGTACTCTATCGTGGTGCAACTACTAGTGGTTGTGGTCATGCTTCCTCTCAAATGGGTCCTTTTTACTGTCCTGCTGACCAAAAAGTATATCTTGATTTAGGATTTTTTGATGAGTTAGCAAAAAAATATCATGCTTCAGGTGATTTTGCAGAGGCTTATGTTTTAGCTCATGAGATTGGTCATCATATTCAAAATATGCAAGGAACACTAAATAAAGTTCAGAAATTAAAACAACAAATTTCAAACCAAAAAGGTGAAAATCAACTACAAGTAAAAGTAGAACTTCAAGCTGACTGTTATGCAGGTATTTGGGCAAATCATGCAGATAAAAAATTTAAAATGTTAGAAGCAGGAGATATTGAAGAGGCACTAAATGCTGCATCATCTATTGGAGATGATACTTTACAAAAACAGGCACAAGGTTATATTGTACCTGACGCATTTACTCATGGAACTTCAGCTGAAAGGGTTAAGTGGTTTAAAAAAGGTTTTACAACAGGAGATATTAGAAGTTGTAATACAGGAATATAAGAGTTAAATACTCTTATATTTTAGATTTAGCATATTTAATCCACTTTGAGAAATCTTTGTTTTTATAGTAACCTTTAGCTATAGCTATAGTACTCATATCACTTCTCATAAAGTAAACAGCAGGAACATATTTTGGATTAATTCCATACTCTTTTGCATCTTTATCACCATGGTTTAGTTTAACCCAAACAAAATCATCTAATTTACTCATAATTTTTTTATCTTTAAGAGTTGTTGTTTCCATTTTTTTTGACCATTTTGATTTTGTTGAACCTACAAAAACCATAATCTGTTTACCTGTTTGGGAAGCAAAATCTATAGCAGAAGCTACATCATAAAACCAAATAGAATCTTCTTCAGGTTTTACATAACTAGAAGTTGTATCAGTTTTTGCAATATGAGATAAAGTACCCATTCCAAGTTTTTCTCTTGTATCATCAACCCACATATTAAAATCATAGGCATTTAAATAACCTTTTACAGTATTTACAACATGGAAGTCTTTAGATATAAAATAAACAGTTGGTGTATATCTAGTTTTAGGTAAGTATCTTTGTGCATCTAAACTTGTTTTATCAACCCTTGCAAAAAGAAAACCTTTTAAATTTTCTTTTACCTCAGAATTACTTAGTGTATCTCTTTTCATTTTGGCACAATATTTACAATGTTCGGCTGTTACAAGTACCATAAGTGGTTTTTGCTCTTTTTTGGATTTAAGAAGAGAACTTTTTAGTCCTCCAGAAATCAATATAGCTGGAATGGATAGCAGTAATAGAAATTTTTTCATCTATTTTCCCTTTTTAGTGTATTATAATGGAATTCTATTATTTTTATGTTAAATATACTATATATTATTAAGTTTATTTTTAAAATTTATGTTTAACTAAACAAAAATGATGTATCATACGACTAAACATAATTATTAATAAAGGAGAACAAATGAAAACTGTAATATCAAAATATATTGCATTTAGTCTATTAATTATTGTTGGATTGGGAGGGTATGCTCAGGCAGACACTACAGCATCAACAAAAGATAAAGTAGAAAAAGCTAAAAAAGGTGCTAAAGCAGATATTGATTTACCTGTAATAAAACTGAAGATAGATGAGTCAACGACTAAAAACTCAAAACTAAAAAAAGGAAAAGGTTGTGAGAATTTAGAAGAGGTAGAGGGTGAGACATTTGATGATTATCCTATGGCTAAAACAGTTCCATGTGATAAAGTTGATTGTAAAGATTTACCACCTGCTGTACTTCATGATGACAATTTTAAAGAGTTACCAACAGCAAAAACAGATGGAAGCTGTGACGAGTAATAAAAGGTAACTATATCTTTAATTTGATATAATCCCCTCTAAAAAAGAGGGGGAACTATTGACCTTTGAAACATATCCATTTGAGAAATTAAACAGTTTATTAAAAAACATTACTCCAAATACTGATTTTGAACCATTAAGTCTTACTATTGGAGAGCCACAATTTTCTACACCACAATTTATATTAGATGAGTTAAATAATAAAGCTTCTTTGCTTAATAAATATCCTAAAACAACAGGTGAGACTGTTTTAAGAGAGGGTATGCTAAAATATTTAAAAAATCGTTTTAATCTAAAATTAGATAATTCTCAAATTATTCCTACTTTTGGAACAAGAGAGGTTCTTTTTAATTTTCCTCAATTTTTACTACATGATATTGAAAATCCAGTAATGGCTTATCCTAACCCTTTTTATCAAATATATGAAGGTGCAAGTAAAGCTAGTAGAGCAAAAAGTATATATTTAAACTTACTACCTGAAAACAACTTTCAGCCTATAATAGATGAAGATAAACTATCTAAATGTGATTTTGTAATAATTAATACCCCTAATAATCCAACCTCTTCTGTTATGTTAATTAATGAGCTTAAAAGGTGGGTTAAGTTAGCTCTTAAATATAATTTTGTACTATTAAATGATGAGTGTTATATAGATTTATATTTAGATAAACCTTTACCATCTCTTTTAAATGCTAGTATAGAGGTAGGAAATAGTGAATTTAAAAATATTTTAGTTATTAACTCAATCTCAAAACGCTCTTCAGCACCAGGTTTAAGAAGTGGATTTATTGCAGGTGATGCTAAGATATTAAAAGAGTATATGACATATAGAACTTATGTCGGTTGTGCTTCTCCTCTACCTCTTCAATACGCCTCTGCTGTAGCTTGGAGTGACCAAAATCATGTTGATATTTTTAGAGAACTATATATTAAAAACTTTAAATTAGCAAAAGAGATTTTAGGTATTAATCCACCAATGGCTACTTTTTATATTTGGTTAAAAGTAGATAATGATATAGAGTTTACAAAAAGAGTATATAAAGATTATAATCTAAAAGTAATAGCAGGGTCATTTTTAGGTAGAGAGGGGCAGGGTAGTGGCTTTATTAGATTGGCATTGGTTTATAATGAAGATAAAACTAAAGAGGCACTAGAGAGAATAAAAAAAGCACTAAAGGAATAGAATGCAAGAGCCACAAATAGATATAGAAGCACTAAAAAAAGATGAAAATTTTATTAATGATTTAAAAAAATTAGAAGATGAAATGAGGAGTCAAGGGAGTATTGATAAGGGATATAAACTCTTAGGTACTAAATTAGCTATTGAAGCTAGTGAAGATGAGATAAATGAGATATTTACATTTATCGTAAATCAAGCTTTTGATGTATTGGCTGACTATTTAACTAAACACAAAGGGTTTAATCTAAATGACCCTGAAGAGTTAGCTACAACTAGGGCTATATATGAACATGGAATTCAGAGATATAGTGAAAATGATATTAAAGGGTCTAAAGAGATATTTTTAGTACTTCACCATACAATAGAAGATAATGATTTAAAAGATGCAATGATGATACACGCTTGTGCTGTTATGGCAGGACATAGTTTTGATAATTTTATTGAAAATTTAGCAGATACAAGTAGTATAGATGAGAGTGACCCAACAGTATTTTTTATTAAAAGTTTTACACAGCCTAATGATATTTTATTAACAATGTTTGCTAAATATGTAAAACTAGGTCAAAATGAATTAAAAGTATTGGAAGAGAATAAATCATGAATAGAGAGCCTTGGGTTGCATATTTAGTTGTTATTGCTGTTGTTGTTGCTATGATGTATGGAAAATATCTTATGGGTGGAGATTCAGAAGAGAACCCTAAGGATAAAAAATGAATATCCAATCTGATTGTTTAGAGTGTCTTCTAAATCAATCCATAAGAGTAGCTAAAAATCTAAATTTAGACAAAGATAAATCAAAAGAGCTATTAGATATTGCGTCAAGTTGTATCTCTAAATATAGTGAAGTAACACCAGTAGTTGTAGCTTCAGATATGTATCCTCAAATGAGTAGTTTTTTAAAAAAAGAGGATATTTATAGAGAGTTAAAAGATTTATCTACTTTAGAAGCTTTAAAACTTCTACCTAGTGTTAAAAAGAGTATAGAGAGATTTGACAATAGGGTAAAAGGTGCAATTAAAGCTAGTGTTGCAGGTAATGTTATAGATTTTGCAACTCCTAACCATTTTGACCTCTCTTTAGAGTTTGAAAAGGTCTTTGATACACCATTTACTATAGATGATGAAGATGAGTTTTTGGAGAGATTATCTAACTCTCAATCATTAATGATTGTAGGTGATAATGTAGGAGAACATGTTTTTGATAAGCTATTACTTAAAGAGATAACTTATCTTTATCCTAAAGTGAAACTATATTATGCAGTAAGAGGTGTTCCTATTATTAATGATGTAACTCTTAAAGAAGCAAAAGAGATAGATATAGGAAGTGTAGCTACTATAGTAGATAGTGGTGTAGATACCCCTGGTTTAGATTATAATAGAGCAAGTAGTGAATTTATGGAGTTATATAACTCTATAGATTTAATTATAGCTAAAGGCATGGGAAACTATGAAGCTTTAGAGGGATTGGGATATAATAGGATTTATCATCTTTTTAAAGTAAAATGTTCTGTTGTCTCTTCTACTGTTGGGGCAGATTTAGGCTCTCTTATTTTTAAGAGAAATTAAGTTTATTATTAAGGGTGCTTAATTATTAAAATATATTTTCTTTTAAATAAATCTGATATAATATAGTTTAGATTTAAGAAGGAAAGATATGAACATAATTATTGCTGGGGCTGGTAAAGTTGGTTATCATTTAGCAAAAACGCTTTCGATACTGCATGATATAACGATTATTGATAAAAATTCTAAAGCTATCTTAAAGATAACTACACTTTAGACAAAAAATATAAAGAATTAGGAATAGTTTAAAGAAAAAGATGATTCTTAGAATGTATGCTCACACAACTAAGAATCATAGAAATTATACTACAAAGTATCTAATATAAAAATAA
>Ga0256842_1002984_pt1 | contig 11641 bp, 9 predicted proteins | sample 4559240metaG_FD_185973 | JGI IMG/M metagenome (GOLD analysis project Ga0256842, IMG submission 185973) | Hydrothermal vent microbial communities from Guaymas Basin, Mexico - 4559-240 | ecosystem: Environmental > Aquatic > Marine > Hydrothermal vents | place: Mexico: Guaymas Basin | collected...
ATGAGGCAGCAATTTGGTGGCTACTAATAAAATTAGATGGAAATTTTCCTAAAAGGTTATTTTAAACATATGCTAAAACTTAGTAAGAAATATTATTTACTCTCTCCTAAAGATAAATATCAAGCTCTATATCAAAATCCTAATCTTAAAATGAGTCTTGTTCAAAAGAAGGCACAAAACTTATATAAAGTATATAATTTTATAGAATATATAATTTTATAGAAAGAGAGAGATAAAGTAGAGTATTGGAATAATCTAAAATAAATTCTTAATCCGAAATAATAAAAAATATAGAATTTATTTATAAGTAAGAGTAAGATAAGAGTAAGAGATTCAAAAATTAAAATAAGGAGGAAAAATAATGAAAGGAAAAGTTAGAAGGTGTGTTGGTGTTTTTGTTTTGTTGTTTGTGCTTTTAATGGGAACGGTATGGGCGCAAAATGTGACACTTGAGGATATGAAAAGAGGGTATGTAGCTGGTGAGATTTTGGTTAAATTTAAGCCTGAAGTATCAGATGAAAATATTGAACAGGTAATAAAACAATATAATTTGAAAAAGTTGCGCTATTTTCAGTTAATAAATGTATTTCATTTTAAAACAAAAGGTGATATTTTTAAAATAATAAAGGCCCTCAAAAAGACAGGTTTGATTCTTTATGCTGAACCTAATTATATTTATAAGGCTAATGTTGAACCTAATGATCCACGCTGGGATGAGTTATGGGGATTAGCGAAAATTCAAATGCCAAAGGCATGGGATATTACTACGGGCAGAGATATAGTAATTGCAGACATTGATACTGGTATTGATTATTATCATGAAGATTTAAGAAATAATCTCTGGGTAAATCCAGGTGAAGATATTGACCATGATGGGATAGCAGAAATGAGTGATTTAAATGGAGTGGATGATGATGGTAACGGATATGTAGATGACTTAATTGGATGGAATTTTGTAAATGATACAAACAATCCTTATGATAAAACTACAATTTTTAATCCAGGACATGGCACACACACAGCGGGGACAATTGGAGCGGTTGGAAACAATGGTATAGGTGTGGTTGGTGTGAATTGGCATGTAAAGATTATGGCTTTGAAATTTCTTAATAAATACGGAAGTGGCTCCACAGCAGATGCTATAAGGGCAATAGAGTATTATACAATGATGGGAATAAAAATTAGTAATAATAGCTGGGGTGGAGGCAGTTATTCGCAGAGCTTGTATGACGCAATTATGGCTTCAAAAAGTTTATTTGTCGCCGCGGCAGGAAATGACGGAAGAAATAATGATCGAACACCAAGTTATCCCGCCTCTTATAATTTAGAAAATATTGTGGCAGTAGCAGCTACAGATTCAAATGACCAGTTAGCTTGGTTTTCTAATTATGGTGTAAAGTCAGTTGATTTAGCATCCCCTGGTGTAGATATTCTAAGTACTTTGCCAGGAGATGATTATGGAAAATTAGATGGTACCTCCATGGCTACCCCACATGTGACAGGAGTGGCAGGACTACTTTTAGCTTATAATTCCGATTTTACACCTAAGGAGCTTAAGTGGTATCTCTTAAAAGGAACTGATTATTGTGGCCTATCTGTTTTGAGTAGGGGAAGATTAAATGCCTCTAAATCTTTAGAACTTGCTAAACAAACTCCAGTAGTAACCGTAACCATAACGCCTTTAGGTTCAACTACAGTTCAAAGGGGAGATACAGCTTCATATAAGATGACCCTTCAAAATAACACTGATCAGACAGTTGATGTAAGTGTCATGATATATGCTGTTTTGCCAAATGGTAAGGAAAAGGTCCTGCAGAAGTTTGAACAAACCCTTTCTCCTTCTCAAACGTTTACCCAGAGTTATGAGGTTGCTGTACCTATCAATGTACCTTTAGGTAGCTATCTGCTTGTAGGTCAGGCCCAAACAGCAAATAGCTTTGATGAATATCCAGTTAATTATGAGATAACACAGTAGGAAATATAAAAACTTGTAGAGAGAGAGATTGTAATACCAATTGCTTATGAAAGAGACATATTGCGTTATGCAAACATTCCAGATTTTACTTCCGTATATAGTATGGCTTTGTTGTAAGCAATTGGTATAATACTAAATATAGTGCGGCGTCAGTGTTGAAAGTTTATATTATTATAGATTTAATGCAAATTTAGATAGTCCATTGCAAATGGATTGTTATCTCCAAAAGGGGATGTAAGGGCATATTTTGGCGTATACGTAGAGCAGATTTTCTTATATGGATAGTTTTTTATAGTATTCCGCAAAATTTGATGTTTGGCGGAATACTATAGTTTTTGTAAAAAATTTGGATGAAATAACTTGTAAAAAATAAGTTTTGCCAAAAATCTGAAATGAGAGTATAGTTCATACAAAATGATCCTAATTTATTTCTCACCGAGAATTGCTGGTTTGAGACAATTTTCGAACAGGATCAGAAAAATTGGCAAATAAACAACAAAACATGTAGAATACATATATGCAAAAAAGGTATCTATTTCTTCTTATATTTATCCTTTTGCTTTTAAGCCCTAATGTAAATGCAAATAAATACCCAGGGGCTCATCTTGTTTTAAAAAAAGAATCAGAGATAATCACTTATTTTAAAGATGGTTCATATATAGACGAAGACGAGGTCTTTTTGCTTGTCTTAGATCAGCAGGGGAAATTAGAGGCTCAGATCCAGTCATTTTATGTGAACAAACATTATTGCCGGTTTGAGCTGAAACTCTTGGAAGTTATAAAACCTGATGGGAAAAAGGTAAAAATAGATATACATAAAAACAGCCGCTGGGAGGCACCAACTTCTGATGTAGAAATGAATATATATGACCCAAATACCAAAATACTAAAAGTATTTGTCCCTGATCTTCAGCCATTGGATATTATCCATTATAAAGTTAAAAAAAAGGTTTTTAAACCAATTATTGCAGGCCAAATCTATGGAATGGTAGTTATTCAACAAGATTTTCCTGTTGATCTGTATTCTTTAAAGATTATTCTACCAAAAGATAAGAACTTACATTTCTTAATAAAAGAAAGGACAGGAAAGGTTTCTTTTGAAAAACTATCATCTAAGGATAAGAAAGAATATAGCTGGCGTTTTGAAAAGATCCCCATGCTTGTTCCAGAACCTAATATGGTTCCGTTTCACCGGGTCGCTATGAGGCTTCTTTTTTCTACACTCTCATCTTGGCAGCAGGTTTCTAAATGGTATTACAACCTTGTTGAACCAAAGCTAAAACCAACCTTAGACATAATGAAAAAAGCAAATGAACTTATACACGGGAAAAAAGATGAATTACAGAAAATAAAAGCTTTGTTTTACTTTGTTGCTCAAAAAATCAGGTATCTTGGCATCACCGCAGAGTCTTATAAACCCGGATTTGAACCTCATGATGTAAGTCTGACATTCACAAGAAAATACGGAGTATGCAGAGATAAGGCTGCCCTGCTAGTCTGCATGTTAAGGCTTGCTGGCTTTCGAGCTGCTCCAGTGCTGATCAGCATGGGAAACAAGTTAGATAAAGAGGTAGTGGTTCCGTATTTTAACCATGCAATAGCAGCTGTATTAGATAATGAAGGGAATCCTATCTACTTCTTAGATCCTACTTCAGAAACAAGTAAACAACTTCTGCCAGATTATGACAGAAATTCTTCCTATTTAATTGCAGATAAAATGGGTAGTGATTTAGGTATAACTCCTTCAAATGTGCCAGAGAAGAATCTTATTGTGATAAAAATAAAGGATAGATTAAAGAAAAATGGTGAGATTGAAGGGACTATATCTGTTCAGTCATTTGGCTTTGTAGATACTGTATTTCGAGCTATTCTGTTAAATAAAAGCTTTGAGGAACAGAAGAGATTTTTGATCAGATTCCTCGAAGGAAAAAGAAAGGGTCTGCGTATAGAAGAAATCCATTTTTCTGATCCAGAAAACAGAAATATATCATTCAGGTTTTGGGGAAGATTTAAAGTAGATAACTCTGTTTCTTTCCTGAAAGACAAAATACTTCTGTGGCCTGTTAGTGCTTCTAAATACATTGGCCTTCTGGATCATTGGATTTTAAACAAGGCAAACCTTATTAAGAGGAAATACCCTCTGAGGTTTGGTTATGTATTCGCAGACATGTGGACAGAGGAAATGGATTTAAGTGCTTTTAAAGATGAAATAAAAGAGTTACATTTGCCTGTAAGCTTGAATAAAGAAAATGAGATTTGCTCATCTTATTCATCTTTTTCTTTTTCTCCGGAAAAACCGGCACTGCGGATAAATAGATTCTTTTCTTTAAGAAAACCAGAGGTTTCTGCTGAACAGTATCCTTTTGTTACAAGATTTCAGCATGATATAAAGTACGAATATTTCTTTCCTATAATGATTATAAGGAGATGATAGATAAAGATATTTTTATCCAGGTACTACTTAAAAAAGCAAAGGTTTTACCAGTAGGACATCATCTTGACATCAGACCATACAAAAGAAACAGGAGTGTTCTTTTGATCAAAGAAACAGAAGACTCTTTTAAGATAGTAGAAAATGGATTTTATAAGAATGAATTTGAGACTAATCTTAAAGGTTTAAAAAAGATCCTCAAAAAGATTCTAAAACTTGAATTTCCAAGAAGTCACAAAATAAGGGTTTACAATATGGGAAAATACATAAATTTTGTGCTGTTATTATTTGTAATGCTATTTACTATTTTTTCTTCTAATCTCTTTGCAGAAAGCTTCTCAGAGTGTCTCAAAAAAGCAGATGCAATAAATGAATTTATACACAAAACATATAAGGTCAATCCAGACGGAAGCTATACAATGAAGCTAAAAATGCAGGTTTACATAAAGACCTATAAAGGAAAAAAGGATTGGGCTGACTACAGGATTCCTTACAACTCAGCATATCAGAAAATTAGAGTAGATAAAGCAGAAACCATACTCCCTTCTGGTAAGGTAATATCTGCCACCAAAAAGGAGATCCAAGATATACTCGATCCTTCTACTTCTCAGAGTTCTATCTATTCAAAAGCAAGACTAAAAATAATCAATTTTCCTGCTGTAGATGTGGGAACAAAGATAAGATTTCAAATAACCTTAAAGTCTAAATGGGGATTTTGGGCAAGGGAATCGTTCAGGCTCACAAATCCTACAATTGTTAAAAAAGTAGAGCTTATGATCCCAAAGGATATGAAAATCTTGATAAGATTAAAAGATAAAAAAGTAAGATCTAATGTTTTTAAGAAGCAAGGCTTTCTCATATATACGTGGACAGGGGAAAAGCTTCCGTCCATACATAAAGAGCCTTACGCGCCTCAAATAGAAAACCAGCCATTTTGTCTTCTTGTATCTTCTTTTGATTCCTTAGAAAAAACAGCTTCTTTTTTTTGCAAAAGGGTTTATGCTGTAAAAAATTATAAACTTAATCTCCCTGAATGGGCAAAAAAGAAAAATCCAGATTTGCTTTATAAAGAACTTATATCTCGCGTAAGCATATATTACATAGGTCTTTTTGATACTGATTTAAAACCCCAGTCTTTTTCTGTCACACTGAGAAAGCTATATGGCAGTCCTCTGGATCTTGCATTCCTTTTTGCACAGATATTGAAAGAGCAAGGTATAAATGCACATTTTGTGCTGGTTAACACTACAGGGATCTTTCTTGATAAGCTGGATCGAATAATTTACCCTGAGTTGTTTGATCAGGTCCTTGTGTATGCTAAAGGACACTTTTATTCTTTTACGGATAAGGATGCGCCTGCGGGCATAATCTGCGATTCAGACACCATCGGGTTAGATCTGGATCTAAAAAAGCTAATTACTATTCATGATGTACTTCCTAATGTTACAAATACCTTATTGAGTATAAGAGCATATCCGCATGGATATGGAATAGGATGGCTCAAAAAAGAATTTCTGGGAAAAGCTACAATAGATATTAGAAAAAAGCTTCGTTATGCAAAGGGTGAAGAGTTCAGAATAAAGATATCAGAGCTCTTTCATCAAGTGGATCCAGTCTTAAAACCATATAATGAAAAACCCTTTATTAAAGGCGTAAATGAATTAGCTCAAAAAGTAGAGTTTAATTTTAAGTTCAGATTAGATCCAGTTTTTATGGAATCAGATTCAGCTGATCTTTTTCTACTGCCTGAATCAGAACTTATAAAATATTACAATTGTTTGGTAAAAAGACACTATGGTCTGGCTGTTGTTGAAACTAAGACAGAAAGGCTTGTGCTTAGGTTAAGTTTGCCTAAGGGCTTAAAGCCTATCTTTGTTCCATCCAGTGAAGAAGGTAAAATTGGGCTTTTAAAGTGGAATATAAAAACAAGCTGGAAAAAACATACCCTGATATTTATCAGAGAAATTACTCTTAATAGAGGAATTCTTGGGCCAAAAGAATCATCTTTGATGCTAAAGAAGATAAAACAGATAGCTGATCCTAAGCATAGGGTATTACTATTTCAAAATACTGCTCCTTTGTCTTGTACTTGCATTAACTTAAAGAAGGCAACCAAGGAATGGAACAAAAGATGGAATGAGTGGCAAATTGGAAAAGGAAACATCTATTTGACAATTTAACCTAATCTGGTATTTTCTCCCCTGATGAAACCATATCAAGAAAAAAGGGTCTTAGTTACAGGAGGCGGAGGCTTCTTAGGATCCCATCTGTGTGATAAGCTTGTAAGTATGGGATATGATGTGCTCTGCGTAGATAATTTCTTTTCTGGCTCTAAGAAAAACATAATACATCTATTAGAAAAACCAAATTTCGAACTTATAAGACACGACATAGTACACCCGCTTTATTTAGAAGTAGATGAGATATACAATCTTGCATGTCCAGCATCTCCTATTCATTATCAGTACAATCCAGTGAAAACCATAAAAACCAATATAATGGGCTCAATTAACATGCTCGGCCTTGCAAAAAGAGTGAAGGCAAAGATCCTTCAAGCATCTACAAGTGAGATATATGGAAATCCGGAAAGGCATCCTCAAAATGAATCATATTGGGGAAATGTCAATCCCATAGGTTTAAGAGCATGCTATGATGAAGGAAAAAGATGTGCTGAAACCCTGTTCTTTGACTATCACAGGCAGAACAAGGTGAGGATAAAGGTGATCAGGATATTTAACACCTATGGTCCAAGAATACATCCCGAGGATGGGAGAGTAATAAGCAACTTTATTGTTCAGGCACTGACAAACAAGGATATAACTGTTTATGGAGATGGTTCACAGACAAGGTCTTTTTGCTATGTAGATGACATGATAGAAGGCATCATAAAAATGATGGAAGAAACTCCAGATGATATAACAGGACCAATAAATTTAGGAAATCCAGAAGAAAAAAGTATTTTAGAAATAGCAGAGCTTGTATTAAAGCTCTGCAAGAGCAAATCAAAGATAGTATTTTTGCCTCTTCCAAAAGATGATCCTGTAAGAAGAAGACCCGACATCAGTCTTGCAAAAAAAGTGTTAAAATGGGAGCCTAAGATACCATTAGAGGAAGGACTCAAAAGAACCATAGAATACTTTAAGTCTATCCTATGAGCTCCCCAACAGATGAGATTACAGGTATTATACTTGCAGGTGGAAAAAGCCTGAGATATGGGCAGGACAAGGCTTTTATCTCTTTAAACGGTAAGTTCCTGATAGATAAGGTCATTTCTGTAATGAAGCAGGTCTTTCAGAATGTAATCATAATAGCTAATGAACAAAAAAAATATTCAGGATTTGGTCTGCCTGTATATGAAGACATAATCAAAGGTATAGGTCCTATTGGAGGAATACTTACTGGAATAACCTACATTCAAAAAACCGCAGGATTTTTTGTTGCATGTGATATGCCTTTTCTGAATCCTGAACTCATAGCTTATATGGTTAAGATAAGAAATGGATTTGACGTGGTAATCCCCAAAATCGGCAAAAACATAGAACCACTTCATGCCATATATACAAAAAATTGTCTGCCTCACATAAAGGAAACTATATATAAAAAAGCATATGGGATACGAACCTTTTTTTCAAAGGTGTCTGTTAGATATGTAGAGAAAAAAGAAATAGTAATCTATGATCCAGAGCTGAAATTTTTGGTTAACATTAATACGCCTGAAGATATGAGGACCTTCTCCAAGCCATGAGCTTTTATGGGAGTTTTCATTACGGTTTGGATGGGTCTGAGGTGGAGGTAGTCCTGATGAAGGATAAGCTGAACCTGCCGAACAGGAAGGTAGGAGGTGAAGAGGAGAGGGAATTCCTTTCCCGCTACCTACGTTCTGTAGTTGTCCATAAGGACAGACACCCTGGAGTGGAGCACCAGCTCCAGGCTCTGTTGGTGGTGGGAGACGAAACTCAGCCTGAGATGGTGTTGGTGAACACTCTCATCACTGTTAGAGACTACGGGACTTCACCGAGGTGCAGTTTAACCCCTTTATGGGAGGTAGCTTAAATGCCAATTAAACAGATAAAAGTTTTTGTAGTGGATGCAGAAGAGAAACCGCTGCTACCTACTACACCTGCAAGGGCAAGAATACTTCTAAAGAAGGGTAAAGCTAAGGTTTACAGAATGATTCCCTTTACCATTCAGTTAAGCAAGGTTATTAACGACCCTGCTGGAAAATTTACTGCCTCTGTTGATGATGGAGCTAAATGGGTAGGAATTGCTGTAAAAGGGAAAGATGAAATTGTTTTTGTAGCTAATGTGAGACTCAGGCAAGATGTAGGCAGAAAAGTCAAAGAAAGAGCAATGTATCGTAGAAACAGAAGGAGCAGGTTAAAGTATAGACCTGCAAGGTTTTTGAACAGGAAGAGAGCTAAAGACTGGCTACCACCGTCTATCAGATATAGAAAAGAAGTTGTTTTGAGAATCCTCAATGACTTAAAGAAATTTCTCAACATTACGGAAGTTGTTATTGAACAGGTCAGATTTGACATTTCTTCTCTTGTAGCTGGAAGAAAACTTGTAGGAGCAGAATTCCAACAGAAAAGATATGAAGGAAGAAGCTTTAGAGAAAAAGTTCTTAAAAGAGACAATTACACCTGTCAGATTTGTGGAATCAAAGAGAATCTTGAAGCTCATCACATAATTCCAAAAAGCAAAGGAGGAACGAATCTTGTAGAGAATGGAATTACCCTCTGTAAGGACTGTCACAGAGCAGTTCATGAAGGAAAGATAAAAATAACTGCTAATATTCTTTTCTTAAAAGCTCCATCAGCAATTCAGCAAGGAAAGTGGTGGTTATACAGGAAGTTAAAGGAACAGTTTAAAAAAGTAGAAATAACTTTTGGTTATCTAACAAAGAAGAAGAGAGAAAAACTCAATCTTCCTAAGGACCATTATGCAGATGCTTGTGCAATGCTTAACTGCAATCATGTAGTTTCTCCTGTTTATCTCCTCCTTCCACGAAGAAGGAGACCTGAGATAAACAACTCCACAAAGAAGCATGAAGAATATAGAGGATTCAGACACTTTGATCTTGTAGTTGCTTATCATAGAACTAAAGGGAAGGTGATAGGGTGTGTGAGGAGTTTAAAGAAAAGAGGGTTAGCTTTAAGAACTAAGTTTTCAAATAACTTTGTAGTTGGATACACGAAAAGCAGACTACTCTGGAGACCAAAAGGGTTAGTGTATGTGTTGTGAAAGCTAACAAAAGCTAAAGAAAGCTAATAAAAATCCAATCTGTTTGTGAGGAGGTTAAAACTAAATGCTTGAGCTAATTTTATCTGTAACCCTTGCAATAGTTATATCTGCTGGGTGTTCCCTGTGTGAAGCAGTACTCTATTCTGTGCCACTCAGATATATAGAAACCTTAGCCAGTTCAGGAAGCAGGGTTGGAAAGATATTTAAAGAATTTAAAGAAAACATAGACAGACCAATTGGAGCCATACTTTCTCTCAACACCATAGCAAATACCGCTGGTGCTGCCTTTGCTGGTTCTGCTGCAAGTGCTCTTTTTGGACATGAAAGCCTCACCTATTTTTCTATCCTGTTTACCCTTGCCATACTAATATTTTCTGAGATAGTCCCAAAAACAGCAGGCGTGGTTTATTATAAGATTTTTATGCCCATGGTAGCATATTCTCTAAAGGTGCTTGTATGGATCATGGCTCCTGCTATATGGCTCAGTAGCCTTATAACAAGGCTTATTGCAAAAGAGAAAGTGCAAGAGTCTGTAACAGCTGAAGAGCTGAGAATAATGGCACATATAAGTCTTAAAACAGGAGGAATAAAACCATTCCAAAAAGAGATGATAGACAACATACTGAGTCTTCATCACAAAATGGTAAAGGATGTTATGACTCCAAGAACCGTCATATTCTCTCTAAGTGAACACATGACATTGGAAGAAGTAAGCAGGCTAAATATAAAATGGGAACACAGCAGAATCCCTGTTTATGACAAAGATCCAGAAGACATTGTTGGAATAGTGTTAGTAAAGGACATATTTATCCAGCTTGTAAAGGGAAACAAACATATGAAGTTGACTCAGTTGATGAGATCTGCCCATTTTGTGGTTGAATTAGCAAAACTCAGCGAGGTTCTCATGGAGTTCTTGGAAAGAAGAGAACACATGTTTATAGTACTGGACGAATACGGTGGTCTTGCAGGATTGATCACCCTTGAAGATATCTTAGAAGATATCTTAGGAAGAGAAATAGTAGATGAATCTGATGAAGTGGAAGATAAAAGAGAGCTTGCAAGACAAAGAAGAAAAGAGCTTATTCAAAAATGGGGAAATGCGTAGCCCAATCTTATGTATGCCTGACAATGAAAAAAGCTGTTTTGCGTGCTGCCCTCCTATAAGGCCGAAAGGATACGAACACATACAGTACAAAAATATTATCAAAAGAATCCTGAGAGAAAATACTCGCTCTTTTAAACCTACGGAGAAACCTATAACAGGATATAGTTGCTGGGCACTTGGCTACTTAGATGAGCAATTCAGGCTTGTGGGTTGTCTGCTTCATCCTGCAAAAAATAATGGACAAGACCTGAGATACCTGACAGGATATGGAGATAAATGCAGAAGGGAATATTGCTTAGAAGCAAAAATATTTTCTGAACTAAGCAATAAGACAAAGATATTTTTGCTACAGTTTTCAGATGGAATGGATTCATTTATTTACTCAAGCAGGGTCAAAAATCCCTTGTTTCGTCTTCTCAGATGGGGAAAGGATATACTGGAGCATATAGCAGAAAAAGAACCTAACAGAATAAGCCTGATCAAACTTAAGCAAAAATATCCTTTTCTTAAAATTCAAAAAGACCCAAGAGCTATAGCATACCCTGTAAAGGAGATGTTAAAAAAAGGTTGTGTGCCAGATTTAAAAGAAATTTCTCTGTTTTTAAATCAAGCCAACAGGTTGGTAAAATATACAGGTCCTTTCCTTGAACAGAAATATACCCATCTTCTTCCAATGGACAGAGATTTCTTAGATTTTATAAGACTTGGGCTTGGCATAAAAAAGATCAGCTATAAAGAAGCCATGAGCTTAAAAGTGAACATATCCTCTTATTTCTAAAAGCTTAGTATCTCCATGTGAGATAAGCCTGATGCCCTTTTCTTCTGTGATCTTGCCTATATTATAATAAGAAAGCCTGTTTTTTTTAAACAGTGTTTCAAACTCTTT
>Ga0256842_1002985_pt1 | contig 11641 bp, 6 predicted proteins | sample 4559240metaG_FD_185973 | JGI IMG/M metagenome (GOLD analysis project Ga0256842, IMG submission 185973) | Hydrothermal vent microbial communities from Guaymas Basin, Mexico - 4559-240 | ecosystem: Environmental > Aquatic > Marine > Hydrothermal vents | place: Mexico: Guaymas Basin | collected...
ATCGGCGAAATTATAACTCAACCGTGGGTCGCCCCACGGGACATAAATCGTGGTGTCGCCGTGGTTGAAGGTTATCCACAGTTCTATCGTGCTGGTGTCAATGGGGTTGTCGGTGCCGTAGAGGAGTATCGTTATCGGCTGGTCGTCGCAGGCGGTGACCGAATCGGGCTGGGGCACAATCGGACTTGCAACAACGCTCCCCATTATCACCACAAAACTCCAGCAGAAACCCGTGTCGTTGGGCGGGCAGTAGTCGTAGGTGGGCGAATCCCAGACAGTGTCAATGCACACCGTCACCGAATCGCCGCTGGAGAATGTCAGACCGGAAATCGTCAGCGTCGGGTCGGAGAAATTGACCGTGTATCCGCTGACCTCAACCCCGTTGACATAGACCGACACCACCAGCGAACTTTCCGCCACACCGGAGAAACTGTCGGTAATCTGGATTGAAATCGTCGGGTCGGGCACATTGACGGTCTCCATCGGGGCGGGAGTAGCCGTCGCGGTGTCCGGCGGGAGAAGGTCAATCAAAAATCCGCAGGTGTCGGGATTGCCGACACATCCACCGATGCTCACATACGCCACCAGATGCACCGAGTCGCCGTGTTCCCACGGACCCATCGGGCGGAACTCAACCACAACTCCGCCGCTGTCGGGGGAGTAGTGCCACGAAATCTCATCGCCGGGATACGCCACCAACGAATCGTTTATCCACAGATAGACCGTGTCCGCTGCAGAAAGGCTTGTGACCGATTCAATCAGCGCCGCCGCCCACTGGTCCTCGCAGGTGGAAATCCCAAAGCACGGGAATGGATACACAAACTCAATATCCGCCGCCCTGGAGACATAGACGGTCACCGTCCCGGTGTCGGCGCAGCCCTCAGCATCGGTGACGATAAGTTGATATGTGGTGGTGCTCTCCGGGCAGGCGTTGGGGTTTTGACAGTCGGTGCAGGAAAGACCCTCGGCTGGGGTCCAGGAGAACGAATACGGCGGCGTCCCTTCCGAAACCGTGGGAGTCAGCCCGACGCATTCGCCCTCGCAGATATGCTGGTCCGGCGGCATAGTCAGAACCGGCGATGTGGGCTCGGGGATATCCACACAGTATGTCGCTGTTGAGTCAGAACCCTCGTCATAGAACAGGTGGACATCGTAGCAGACGGTGGTGCCATAAACCGAGGGGTCAATCTGAACATCCCATTCAACCATCTGCGTTCCGCCGTATCCTGCGATTGAGTCAAAGCAGGCGGGGTCGGAATCGCCGCCGACGAGGGTCATCCCCGACGGCAGGGACAAATCCAGACACACATTGTGGGCAGTGGTGTTGCCACCATTGATAACCATAAATGTGAGTGTGGCGGGATTGGGCGATATCTCGGAGCAATGAGCGGTGAACTCCGGCGGAGTGTGGGTGAAATACACATAGGTCTCCAGTTCACCCTCAATTCCATAATATGTGACGAAGACCACCGAATCGGGCGGGCAAACAGTTCTTTCGTTCCACCGGACAAGGACCGCAGAGTCATTGTGGAAGCCCTCGTGGTCGGCTGCCATATTCTGCCAGCCTGTGAGGTCCCAGCCAAGGCGATGGGATATATCCCACACGCCGTAAGCCTCACGCCAAGGACCATACCAGAAGACATCGGGCATAGTGGCTTCAAACCCCGTCAGTATTCCCAGCGCCACGATACTTCCCGGCGCTGGCGGATAGCCCGTCTCGTAGGCTCTCCACACGGGAGGAATGTCGGGGGCATAAAAGATTTCCGAATGTCCCACATACCCAAAGGCGGTGGATATGGGCACACCGTCGTTCCCGTTAATCTGAGTGTCGTAATACACAGCGGCGCCGAGGGAGTGACAGGAGCCATCCACCGGCTTCATCACTATCTTGCACCGGACCTGTTCCAGAGCGCCGGGAATAGGACCCAGCGATTGCGGCGTGAGTTCTTCCCGTATCATCACGCCCATATAATTGTTCCACTGTATAACGATGGTCGTTCCGGCTTCCACATAGGCTTCGTCAGCGCAGGGCATAGAGACATCATATACATCGCCTTCAGAAGGTGAACCAATGGGAGGCCAGAAAAATTCTGCGGTATCGCCCTCATTTTTGCGCACAGTGCCGTCTATGTAGAACATCACCCACTCGGTTCCGGGTGGGAGCCAGGGATAACTGAAGGTCAAATCCACATAGGAGCCGCCGCCTCCGGGGTCGGCGCCCTGGTCAAAATCCCCGGTGCAGTCATCGGCGACGACCTCAACATAGCCGTTGTTCGCGCGAAGAATTGTCATTGAGGATTTGGCAGAATGCAGAGAGCGGGCGTATAACTCCTTTTCATCCGGCGGGTCAGCGAACAAAAGAGACAAAGTCGTCAGGACAACTATTAACAAAATCTCCTTCCCCTTCATACTGTCCCCCCCATTTATGACACTGATATAAAAATATACTAAAAAGCCGCCGAAGTAAACCCCTTTTTGACAATGAAAAAGCCGCCCCCGCAATGGGGGCGGCTCTGTTTTCCCAGCAAAAATGCGGCGGTCAGCGCACAAGCATCATCTTGCGGCTAACCGAACCGCCCTCGGTGATGAGCCTGTAGAAGTAAATCCCGGAGGGCATATCGTTGCCGTTGGTGTCTTTCCCATTCCACCTGACGGAGTGAACTCCAGCGTCAAGGTCTCCATTCAGCAGTGTTCTGACCACTTTGCCGTTGATATCCACCACCTCAAGTCTTACAGTCTGGCTGGCTGGGAGTTCAAACTTGATTTCGGTAGCAGCGTTGAAGGGATTGGGGACAGCGGTAACTACAAGTTGGTGCGGGGTTTTGCCCTCGGAATCCTCAATGCCAGCCTCGTGGACAGCCACAAATGACCACTCATATTCAGGAGCAACATTGGGCTCACAGTAATCGGGGCTATCCTGAAGCCCGACCACACGGACAGTTACCACTTCGCCGGTCTCGAAGGGAGTGGAAGGAGTATAGGAGGCAATTGCACCGGTGCCGGTGAAACTCACATCCGGCGTGACCTCCTCACCGTTTATCTCAAACCTCAACGATGAGGCATCCACACCGGAACCGGTCTCCTCAATCGTCACCTCTATGGTGGGGGTCACACTGGTGGACTCTCCCTCGGCGGGGGAGACGGAGGTAATCTGCGGAGGCGTCAGGTCAACATAGAACTCCACGGAGACTGGTCTTCCGGGATTGCCCGCAGCATCAGTGAATTCCGAAAGTTCGGCGGTCACCATCTCGCCATCGGTGAAGTCCTCCGACGGAGTGAACACCACCGCCCACGCAGAATCGCCACCAAACATATCGGGATTAACGCTCACCTCCGGACTGGAAGAGGTATATGTTGCCTCGTTGACATTGAGCACCACAGAGGATGGGTCAAGGTCGGAGGAAACCCAGAAGGTAATGGTCTGGTCGGCGCAGGCGGTGTAACTTCCCTCGGTGGGCTCGGTCCCCAGAACCACAGGCGCAGGAGGAGGTGCTTCACCGCTCACCACACATCTAATCATAGCACCCACGGAATCAATGTATGGCACAAACATATCTTGGGAACTGTGGGTGTAGAAACCGAAAGTGGGGTCGTATTCAGAAAGATAGGTTCTGAACTCTGTGGCATCTCTGTCGGCGGAGACATTGACCCACGATTCCTCATCCGCCGCACAGACCAAAACCGCAAACTGCTCCGGCAGAACATACTCCTCCGTGACGGGGAAAGTTATCCAGCGGCTATGCTCAGCGTTCACGGGAAAATCGTCAGGGAGAGTGAACTCAAACTCAGCATCAGGGTATCCGGAGACACCGTCGGTTTCGTTGTATTCAAAAATCTTGAATGCCACATTGCCCTGCCCGATACCGCGGAAGGACAGAGAAACCAGGTGAACTCCATCAGACGGCGAATCAAACTGAACGGCAATACCATCCTGATATGCATCTATGGTATCTCCGAGCCCATTGAGGAACACCATAAACGGACCGTAGGCGGTGGTATCAATAATTATGCTGTATGTGTCGGGCACTCCGTCGTCATAGCCGAGTTCCCACAGGTTTTCCTCAACATGGAGAGTTATCATAGCGGTGTCGTTGGAATTGTCCTCATCAAGCGGGTAGGTTGTCCAGGCGACTACATTGTAAGTTCCGGGAGCATCGGGAGTCCAGGTTGTTGAGAGGAATTTCTCCTCAAACAGTCCCACGCTTGTAAGGCCAAGGTCATCGGAGACAATCTCGGTTCCCGTGGCGGAGTCATAGATGGCATAGTGCGCCCTCGGTGTGGCTGTTTCAACACCATAGCCCATCACGCCGAAATTGAGCACGACAGGTTCGCCAAGATTAACAGGTCCGGTGACGATTTCTACCACGCCGGCATCGTTGTTAAACCCGTGCACACCGTAAATGGCGAAATTGTCAATATAGAATCCGGTTCCAGCGCCGCCGTCGTCGTTGTCATCAAAGCGGAACAGGAACTTTATCATCACATCCTCGCCACGATAGTCATAGAGGTCCAGACCAGCCTCCCAGGTGGCATTATAGCCTTCGGTATGCTCACAGAGCGCCCATTCGGGGTCGCTTCCCTCGTGATACCAGTCATATATAAGCCTGTTCCAGCTGATCCCGCCGTCGGTGGAGACGAACACCAGATAATAGTCGTCAAGATATCCGTCGCCGTCGCCCTCATAATCGGGGGCATCTCTGTAAACCCGATAGGAGACCGTGCCGAGGAAATCATCGGGGAGATGAATAGGGGGAGTTACCACTGCGTAATTCACACCCCATTCGTTTTGAGCAAACATAGAATAGGTTCCCTCATAAGCCTGAGCATCGGTCACAACCGGCAGAGGCGGAGCAAAGGACATATTGATGGTGTCCATTTCAGTGGTGTGGTCGTCGGCATCTTCCAGGAAATACGATGTGGAGGCGTCGGCAACCTCAATGTCGTCAACCACAAAGCCGAACAGCGACGGGTCATCGGCGGTGCTATAACTAACATCGGAAGCCATAACGAAGGCAATCTGCACCGTTTGACCGGCGTAGTCGGAAAGGTCAAAGGTCACATCGCCGCTGAAGGTTCCGCACCAGCCGGCGGCGACGGAGGTGTCTCCCTCGTTGACCAGAAAACCATACATCATATGACAGGGATATCCGCCCTCAGGCTCAAGAATATGCCAGGTTTCACCGCCATCGGTGGTGATTCTGACCTGGGCACCATCCCAGCCGTCAACCCACAGGGTTTCGCCTTCGCCAAGGGGCCAAGGAACAGGCGAGTCCGGGGGACCCTCAACACTTATATCCACGCTTGCCGAAAGGGTGAGGTTCCCATCGGGACTGGCGGGAAGTTCAATTTCGGGGGTCACCAAAAGATGCATCCAGTAATCGGAATATCCCCCCATATCCTCGTTGCCGCTCCACCAAGAGTTGCCGTCAATAGCGTGCGAGCCACTTGTGATGTGCCACTGGACAGGGGGAATTGCCGCCTGCCAGTCTCCAAGATCTCCGCTCTCAAATCCATCAAAGAACAGAGTGTCATACTCCTGGGCGCCCACAAACGCCGCCAGAAGCAGTGCAATGCCCACCACTAAAAATCTTTTCATAACTCCCCTCCTTGTTGGTGTTGATTTTCCTTAATTTGGGCTCCAAAATCATTTTTGTCAAGGATTACATTTTTCTAATCTGTTCCACCGTGCGGGCGTCAAGTTTTTTGATTACCTCAACCAGAAGTCTCACAAGGTTCAGGTAGTCATCCAGGTGAATTATGCTGTTGTGGGAATGGATGTAGCGCGAGGGGACAGAAAGAGTTATCGTAGGAATTCCAGCGCGGGTGAGCGCAATTCTTCCGCCGTCGGTGCCGCCCTTGGTGAGCGAACCCAACTGATAGGGGATTTTGTTCTCCTCAGCGGTCTCAATCACTAAATCTCTCAGGCGGGGGTTTGGCAGAAGCGAGCCGTCCATCACAGAAATTGACGGTCCTTTGCCGCACTTTTCAGCAAAGTCGGAGTCCTCAGAGCCGGGGGTGTCGGCGGCAATCGTCACATCAATGGCGAAAGCAACATCGGGGTTGACCTCATAGGCGCTGGTTCCTGCGCCCCTGAGCCCAACCTCCTCCTGCACGGTCCCAACCGCAAAAACCGTGTTCGGATGGCTCTTTCCGTGAAGTTCCTTGAGAACCTCAATCGCCGCCGCAACACCGATTCTGTCGTCCCACGCCTTTGCCATAAGCATTTTACCGTCGCCTAATTCATAGAATTCACTGAGCGGAACAATTGGGTCGCCGATTCTTATCCCCAGTTTCTCCGGGGCATTGTAGTCGTTATAACTTCCCACATCAATAAACATCCTGTCCACATCCATCACCTTTTTGCGCTCCTCGGGAGCGAGAACATGGGGCGCCTTGGCACCGATAACGCCGATGATTTCCTTGCCTTCACGGGTGCGAATCACAACCTTCTGCCCCAGAACGACATGCCCCCACCATCCGCCGATGGGGTTGAACTTTATGTATCCGTTGGAGGTGATTCCCCGGACCATAAAGCCGACCTCATCCATATGCCCGGCGACCATAATTTTTGGGCTGTCGGCGGTGCCTTTCTTGGCAGCGATAATACTCCCCAGTCCGCAAGTGGTCACTCTGTCGGCATAGCCTTTGACCTCCTCACGGAAAAGCGCACGAACATCGTCCTCAAACGATGAGGGTCCAAATGCAGAGGTGAGCCTTTTGAGAAAGGCTATCTTTTCTGAATAATCCTCTGTTGCCCCCTGCTTTTTCCTTGCCATAGTCCCTCCCGGTTAGGTTGATTTCCAAAAAGAGAAGAATAATAACATCTGTTCGCCAGAAAGCAAATAGAAACTACACAATCCGGATTTTTTTCACAATTTTTGCGCCGAGTTTTTCGTTTATCTTCCCGATTAGACTCTCCCGCACGGAGAAAAACTCCTGCCGCCATTCAGGGGTAAGCGCCTTTATCCACAGTTCGCCGTCCTCGGGCTCAAAGCGGACAGGCTGGCACATCTGCGCAAAGTATTTCCCTACAATACCCTCCCAGTCGGCGAAAATTTTTGTCTCGGTTATCCGGTCAAAAAGACCCAGTTCTCTGAGAATCTGCTCTACGACTCCGCCGATATGCGACCACTGGCTCATTTCTCCTCCACGATTTTACCCGCCTCGGCGAGACGGAAAATTTTGGCATCCTCAATTAAATGCTCCGGATGCGGAGTTGCAACCACAATTTGCCCGAACTGAGGGGCGATTTCCAGAACCGAGTGCGCTCTCTGGGGGTCAAGTTCGGCGAGGGCATCGTCAAAAAGCACGGTGGGTGTGCGCCCGATTTTCTCCTCTAAAATCCTTGCCGCCGCCAGATGAAGCGCCAGAGATATCATCCTGACCTGTCCCCACGAGGCAAACTTTTTCGCCGGAAGATTCCCAAGATATATCTCAATATCGTCCCGGTGCGGTCCGATGGCGGTCTGGAAAGTTTTGAGGTCCGATTTGCGGCGTGCGCACAGGCGCTCAAAATAGACCCGCTCAAGTTCGGGGTCGTCAGGGTTGTCCGCCGCCGTGGAGAGATACTCAATGTCCAGTCGGCGCTCAATTCCCGATATTGCGGCAAAAATCTCTGTCGCCAGAGGGGAAATCATCCTCAAAAAGCGGTTTCTTGTCGCCAGAACCTGCGCCCCGTGATGGGCGACCTGCTCGTCAATGGTCTCAATCAACACCATCCCGCCGGCGATTTCGCCCTCGGCAACTCCTCTGAGTGCGCTGTTCCGCTGCGCAACACTTTTGACATACGCCCCCAACTCGCTCACATAGACCGGGTCGTATTGGCTTATGGTAAAATCCAGAAAATTCCGCCGCTTTGACGGCGAGCCGGCAACTATGTTCACCTCGTCGGGTCCCACATAGATTGTGGGGAATTTCCCCAGAAGGTCTCTGAGCCTTGGAAGGCGCTTGCTGTTGAGGATAAAATTTTTCGCCCCGTTGGGGAGGAACACCGCCTCAAGGGTCTCGTGCTGGGGATTTTTTGCCACCACCCGGGCGAAATCGGCATCAAATCTGACAATCTGCTGTCCGGAGCCACGAAACGACCGCCCGAAACCGCAGACATAAAGCGCCTCCAAAAAATTGCTCTTGCCGTAGCCGTTGGGACCGAAGACGATATTCACCCGCTCGTCAAGTTCAGCGCGGGCATAGGCAAAATTGCGAAAGTTTTTCAACTCAACAGAGATTATCATCGCCGGAAAAACCTTCTGATATTTTCTGCAACCTGCTCAATTTCCTCATCGGTCAACTCGGGGAAAATCGGCAGGGACAGCACCTGCCGGGCGAGGGTCATCGTGCCGGGAAGGTCCTCATCTTTTGCGCTTCCCTCAAACGGTCCCAATCTGTGCACCGGCACGGGATAATACACCGCACAGCCTATTCCGTTCCCCCGCAGAAATTCCACTAATTCGTCCCGGGAGCCGTCAAGCACCCTGATAGTGTATTGATGAAAAGTGTGATAAGCATAATCCCGCTCAACCGGAAGGGCAATCTGTTCCACATCGCCCAGAAGTTGGGCATATTTTCTGTGATTTTCCCGGCGGGCGGCGTTGAACCCCTCAAGATGCCGCAGTTTTATATCCAGAATTTTCGCCTGAACGGCGTCAAGGCGGGAGTTGTATCCCAGCATCTCGTTTTTATACCGCTCCACCGAACCGTGATTGCGCAGTTTTTTTGCCATATTGGCGATATTTTCATCGTCGGTGGTGATAATTCCGCCGTCGCCGAAGGCACCCAGATTTTTTGTCGGGAAGAAACTGAACCCGGCGGCATCGCCCAGTGAACCTGTGCGCCTGCCTTTGTATTTCGTCCCGGCGGATTGTGCGGCATCCTCAATGATGACCAGATTTTTCTGGCGGGCGAGTTGGGTCAGTTCGTCCATCGGTGCGGGATGCCCGAAAAGATGGACCGGCATCACAGCCCGGGTCCTCGGCGAGAGGACCTTCTCAACGCTTTCGGCGGTGATGCACATAGTATCGGTGTCCACATCGGCGAAAACCGGCACCGCACCGATATTCGCCACAGATTCTGCGGTGGCAAAGAATGTGAACGAGGGCACCACGACCTCGTCGCCGGGCTTTATCCCCGCAGACCGCAGGGAGATAGTAAGCGCATCGGTTCCCGAGGCAACACCGATGGCATACTTTGTGCCCACATATTTGGCAAAGTGCGTCTCAAACTCCTCAAGATATCTCCCGCCGATATACTGCCCGCCGGCGAGAACCTCCAACACCGCAGGCTCAATCTCATCCCGAAGATGCTCATACTGCCGGGTGAGGTCAAAAAACGGAACGCCCATAGATTCCTCCGTCGTTATCAATAAACTTACACTTTCCGGCGGGAACTCACAAGGGGGTTTTTGGTATTCCCCTGACCGCTTTACAAACTATGGTATCCAAGCGCTGTGGGTTGAATGATGCGGGGGAAACCTTTCTTAAAAGAAAGGTTTTCCCCCGCGCCCCTTTCCAAAGAATTTTAGGATTTTGGGAATCTCAAATTGCTATGACACATCTTTCAACGGTTCTCCTTCTCCCCCGGTGGGAGAAGGAGTTAGAGGATGAGGGGGGAACACAAACCGCCCTCATCCGCCTCGCTTCGCTCAGCACCTTCTCCCAAAGGGAGAAGGAAATTCGGTATTGAGGTTATTGAACATAGCGGTTTTTCCCTCACGCCATTCCTAAAAACTTTTCGGCGCTTGAGAATCTGTGATTTTCAAGCGCCGACGATAAAAGTTTTTAGGAAGGGGGTGCGGGGGAGAAACCTTTTTCCAAAAAGGGTTTCCCCCGCCAAAACTTTACTCCGGCGAAATTCCGCCCATTGTCAGCGCCAGAATTGCCTTGGCGGTATGAAGCCGGTTTTCCGCCTCGTCGTAGATTATGGAGTGTTCGCTGTCGAGGAGTTCGTCGGTGATTTCCTTTCCGCGGTCAGCGGGGAGAGCGTGCATAATTTTTGCGTCGGGTTTGGCGGCGGAAAATTTTTTGTGGTCAAGGCGCCAGTGGCGGTATTTTTCAAGGTTTGCGCGCATCTGGGCGAAATATTCCTCGTCGTCAACGAACTGGTCAAAGTATGCGAACCCGCCCCAGTTTTTGGGAAAAACGATGTCCGCATCCACCAGTGCGTCCTCCATAGAGTCGGTGAACTCAATTTTTGCGCCGTTTTCGGCGGCGTGCTTTTTGGCGCGGTCAACGATTTCCTTCTGAAGCGGGAACTCCGGCGGATGCGCCACGACTACATCCATCCCGAACCGCGGGAACATCAGTATCTGCGACTGCGGAACTGAAAGCGGCTTTGCGTGCGAGGTCGCATACGCCCACGAAATCACCACCTTCAGCCCGCGGGTGTCCTCGCCGAAATGCTCCCGTATCGTCATCAAATCCGCGATTACCTGCAGGGGATGATATATATCATCCTGCATAGATATAACCGGAATTGTCGCATATTTTGCGATTTCATTTATATATTTGTTGCCGATATTATAGAAGCAGTTGCGGATGGCGATAGCCTCGCCCATTCTGGAGAGAACTATTGCGGTATCTTTGGGCGATTCGCCGTGGGCGATTTGCATTTTATCTGCGGTGAGGTCGTGGGCGTGCCCGCCAAGTTGGGTCATCGCGGCTTCCATTGAGTTCCGTGTCCGCGTGGACTGCTCAAAAAATATCATAAAAAGCGTCTGCCGGAGTAGATAATCAGTTCTTTCGCGGTTGTATCGCTTTTGTTTCAGCACCGCCGCGGTTTTAAGGACGACCTCTATCTCCTCCTTTGTCCAATCGTCAAAGGTTATTAGGTGTTTTCCCGCGAAATTCATATCCCCCTCCTTGGGTTTTTATAGATATTTTTCTAATTCAAAGGGCAGGAGTGCGTAAAATGCCGCCGCCACCACGAGGTCATCAATCGGGACGAACTCGTTGGGTGCGTGGGCGTGGATTTCGTTCCCCGGTCCGAAGCCGATGGCGGGGATTTTGTGCCTGCCGGCGATTGCCACGCCGTTGGTGGAAAAGGTCCATTTTCCCACTGCGGGCGGCTTGCCCAGAACTTTCTCCGCGGCGGCGACGCCGGACCTCACCAGCGGATGGTCCTCCTCAATCTTCCAGGTGGGGAAATACTTTTCCTGCGGATGCGAGACGCCGCGATAACTTTTTTTGTCGTAAATCGGGACCACCACCTCGGCGTCCTCGCCGACGATTTGTTTGATTTCGGCGATGGCGGAGTCTTTTGTCTCGCCCCAGGTCAATCTGCGGTCAATGTGGATTTTGCACCGGTCGGGGACGGCGCACAGCGACGGCGCCTCAGAAACAATCTGGGAGACCACCATCGTCCCCTTGCCCAAAAATTCGTCGTATCCTAAGTCCTCGCGGTTGAGGCGGTCAAACTCCAGCGCCGCCCGGGCGGCTTTGTAAACTGCGTTGTCGCCAAGGTGAGGCATCGCACCGTGCGCAGAACGCCCCTTAAAATACACCTCAATCTCCATCCTGCCCCGATGACCACGATGGACGCCTAAATTCGTGGGTTCGGTCAGCACGGCAAAATCGGGCACCAACTCGCCGGTCTCAATCAGGAAATTCCAGCACATCCCGTCGCAGTCCTCCTCCATAATGGAGAACAC
>Ga0256842_1002986_pt1 | contig 11636 bp, 7 predicted proteins | sample 4559240metaG_FD_185973 | JGI IMG/M metagenome (GOLD analysis project Ga0256842, IMG submission 185973) | Hydrothermal vent microbial communities from Guaymas Basin, Mexico - 4559-240 | ecosystem: Environmental > Aquatic > Marine > Hydrothermal vents | place: Mexico: Guaymas Basin | collected...
AAATAGACACATGGAATGAAATTTGGCTTTCGCTAAAGAAGAATAAGTTAAGGACTTTCTTAACTGGATTTGGCGTGTCTTGGGGAATCTTAATGTTAATTTTTATGCTTGGAGCAGGAAATGGTCTAAAAAATGGTGTTACTGGAAATTTTGGTGATTTTGCTACTAATAGTTTTTTTATTTGGACACAGCCAACTACCATTCCGTTTAAAGGGTTTCCGAGAGGTAGACAGTTCAATTTTATTACTGACGATATTCAAGCTATTAAAGAGCAAGTTCCTGAAATCGATATAGTTGCACCAAAGCTGCAAGGAGGAAGATGGGGAGCCGATGGTAATAATGTAGTTCGAGGAAAGCATTCTGGCTCATATACTGTAAATGGTGATTATCCTGCAGTTTTTAGAATCGATCCAGTAAATGTATTGACAGGTCGTCTTTTAAATAAAAAAGATGTCGATGATAAAAGAAAAGTAGCCGTTATTGGTATTCGTGTCAGAGATGTGTTATTCGATCCTAATGAAAATCCTATTGGAAAACAGATTCGAATACAAGGGGTTTATTTTAAAGTGATTGGAGTAGTGTCGCCAAAAGGAAATGTTAATATGAATGGTGACAAAAAAGAGATGATTTGGATTCCCTTTAGCACCTTGCAGCAGGTATATAATTATGGGAATATTGTAGGCTTTTTTGCTATGACAGCTAAAGATAATATTCCAGCATCTATTGCCGAAAAGAAAGTTAGAGCCTTGCTTGCCGAACGACATCAAATTTCTCCAGATGATGATATGGCTCTCGGAGGATTCAATATAGAAGAACAATTTTCTAAAATGACTGGTCTTTTTATGTCCATAAATATTTTAATTTGGGTGGTTGGATTAGGAACTCTTTTTGCCGGTGTTATTGGTATCAGTAATATTATGATGATTGTGGTAAAAGAACGGACCAAAGAAATTGGTGTTCGACGCGCTATTGGAGCCACACCTATTAGTATTGTGTCGCAAATAATTATGGAGTCTGTGGTACTAACATTCTTTGCAGGACTAATGGGCTTACTGGTTGGCGTATGGGCTTTAGAAGCTATTAGCCCCATGTTTAATGGCGAAGGAGAAAGTTTTATTAGAAACCCAGAAGTCGATGTTTATGTGGTCCTTTTAGCAATTTTAGTGATTGTAATAACAGGCGCTTTTGCAGGATTTTTGCCTGCCAAAAGAGCTATTAGGATTAAAGCGATTGATGCCTTACGAGATGAGTAAAATATTAAATTTATTAAGTTGAAAATTATATAAAATGAAAAAGATAATTAGAATTTCTGTATTGATTGGATTTTTAGCATTGGTGGTTTACACGGTGTATTATTTGTATCAGAAGAATCAAGAAGAACCCTTGAAATATGAAATCCAGCAGGCTTTTATAACTAATATTATAAAACAAACTGTTGCTACTGGATCGGTTGTTCCTCGTAAAGAAATTGAGATAAAACCAAAAATCTCTGGAATTGTAGAAAAACTCTATGTATTGCCTGGCGATAAAGTTAAAAAAGGTGATTTAATTGCAAAAGTTAGGGTTATTCCTAATATGGTAAATTTAAACGAAGCTGAATCGAGAGTCAAAAGGGCAGAGATTTCACTAAAAGAAGCAGAGTTGGAATTCAATCGAAAAAAGAAATTATACGAGCAAAAAGTAATTGCAGCTGCTGAATATCAAGTGATTGATTTAAAATATCAGAATGCAACAGCAGAATTAAAAACTGCCCAAGATAATCTTCAACTTATTAAAGAAGGTGTAACTAAAGACGCAGGGAAAATAACCAATACTTTAGTCCGTTCTACTATCGATGGAATGGTTTTGCAAGTGCCAATCGAAGAAGGTAATTCGATTATCGAAAGTAATAATTTTAATGATGGAACAACGATTGCTACGGTTGCAAACATGAACGAAATGATTTTTAAAGGTAAAATTGATGAGTCAGAAGTTGGAAAATTAAGTGAGGGAATGAACCTTATTATGCATATTGGAGCCATAGAAAATAAAACCTTCGAAGCAGTATTAGAATATATTTCACCAAAAGGAGAAAAGGAAAATGGAGCTATGCAATTCGAAATTAAAGCAGCTGTTCAATTACAAGATTCGTTATTTATTAGAGCAGGCTATTCTGCCAATGCTGATATTGTTTTATCTAGAAAAGATAGTGTTCTTGTAATACCAGAAAGTTTAATGATTTTTGAAGATGGAAAACAATTTGTTGAAGTTGAAAAATCGAAGCAAAAATTTGAAAAAGTAGAAATAAAAACGGGACTTTCTGATGGTATTAATATAGAAATCTTGAGTGGTATTACTACAGACGATAAATTAAAAGGGAAAGTAAAATCTTAGTTCGATATTTTTATATGATATTTAAAAAGAAGGGGTTGCAAAAAAATAGCAGCCCCTTCTTTTTTATAAAATGATTTTTTCATTTTTATCATCAAAGAAATTATAATCTAATAAGTGATATTTTGTAATACCTTCAATAAGTAATTTCTTTTTATATTTTTTTACCCACTCTTTGCGAATGGAGCTAAAAAATCTTTTTCTTTTATTCAAGTAAGCTTCGACAAAAGGATGCACTTTAAGTGTTAATTGATTAGCATTAATATTTTCTGCTAAATACTTAAAGTGAGTTTCCAATTCGTCAGTAAAAAGTATGGTAGCTTCTACTTTACCAGAGCCTTTGCAAATAGGACAAGTTTCTCTAGTTTTTATGTTCATCTCAGGTCGGACTCTTTGGCGTGTTATTTCCATTAGGCCGAACTTTGTAAGAGGAAGAAGGTGATGTTTTGCTCTATCGCTTTTAAGGTTTTCCTTCATGCGTTCGTAAAGTTTCTTACGATTCTCAGAAGTGACCATATCGATAAAGTCAACAACAATAATTCCCCCCATATCGCGTAAGCGAAGTTGACGTGCGATTTCATCTGCAGCAGCAAGATTAACTTCTAAGGCATTTGTCTCTTGATCTATGCCTTTTTTGTTCCTATTACCACTATTTACATCGATGACGTGTAGGGCTTCCGTATGTTCAATTACAAGGTATGCACCTTGTTTGAATACGACGGTCTTACCAAACAAACCTTTAATTTGTTTTTCAATGCCATAAAAATCAAAAATAGGAGCCTTTTCTTTGTGTAGCTTTACAATTTTTTCTTTCTCTGGTGCAATTCCGTATATATAGCCTTTTATATCTTTATATAATGTTTCATCATTAACAATAATACTATTGAAACTCTCGTCCATCATGTCTCGAACAATTGCCGACGTACGATTTAATTCTCCAATAGTTAGAGAAGGTACAGCTGTGCTTTGTGTTAATTGCTTGAATGCACCTTCCCATTTATCTACCAATTCTCTAATTTCAGCATCAAAATCAGCAACCCTTTTACCTTCGGCAACGGTTCTAATAATAACACCATATCTGGCAGGTTTAATACTTTTTATTAGGTTTTTTAACCTATTACGTTCTTCAACAGATTTAATTTTCTGCGAAACAGAGATCTTATTTGAGAAAGGAATTAGTACTAAATTCCGCCCTGCAATAGAAATCTCAGATGTTAATCTTGGCCCTTTTGTAGAAATGGGCTCTTTTGCAATCTGAACAATGATTTTTTGACCAGATTTAAGTGTTTCGATAATTTTTCCAGATTTCTCAATATCAGGTAAATTATGAAACTTGGACAAATCAGATGCCTGTCCTTTTTGATTTAAATTTTGTTCGAGATATTTATTTAATGATTGAAACTGTGGACCTAAGTCCAAATAATGTAAAAAAGCATCCCGCTCGTAGCCCACATTTACAAATGCGGCGTTAAGGCTAGGCATTATTTTTTTTACTTGTGCAAGATATATGTCACCAACTGTAAACTGAATGTTGTTCTTTTCGTTATTCAACTCAACTAAACCCTTATCTTTTAATAGGGCAATTGCGACCTCTTTATTGGTTACGTCAATTATCAGTTCGTTACTCATATATTTTTATTGTTTTTTTGCTATGTGATAATAATTAAAAAAACCTATAAGACAGAGCCTTATAGGTTTAAATATCTTAATAGCTAATACACAGACTATTTCTTATGCTTATGTCTGTTTTTTCTTAAACGTTTCTTACGCTTGTGCGTAGACATCTTATGTCTTTTTCTTTTTTTTCCGCTTGGCATATCCTAATTCTTTAAATTATTTAACATTACTTTTTACCTCATTCACAAAAGTCTTAGCAGGTTTAAATGCTGGAATTTTGTGAGCTGGTATTTTAATAGTTGTATTCTTTGAAATATTTCTTGCTGTTTTTTCTGCTCTTTGCTTAACAATAAAGCTACCAAAACCTCTTAAATATACATTGCTACCTTCTGCTAACGAATCTTTAATAGACTCCATAAAAGCTTCTACAGTCTTCTGCACCATAATTTTCTCAATCCCTGTGTTTTTTGAGATCTCGTTTACAATATCTGCTTTTGTCATAATATTTTATTTAATATCAATTGTTTACCTTCTTTTTTTAGAGATGCAAATATATAGCTTTTTTTGATTTTAAGAAACCAAATACGTTTAATTTTGTTAATCAAATGTTTTTTTTTTTGAAAGTGGGGTTTATGGAAATCAAAAAATTGTTAAATAATTGGTATAGAGATAATTCGCGTGATTTGCCTTGGCGTTCGAATAAAAATCCGTACCCTATATGGCTATCTGAAATTATTTTGCAACAGACCCAAGTTGTTCAAGGTCTACCATATTATAAGAAATTTATTGAAAATTTCCCTACGGTATATGACTTAGCCTCGGCAAATGAAGATAAAGTATTAAAATTGTGGCAAGGTTTAGGATATTATTCTCGCGCCCGAAATTTACATTTTGCTGCAAAACAGGTTGTCGCTGAATATTCTGGGCATTTCCCCAAAACATATAAAGAGCTACTGAAATTAAAAGGGGTGGGCGATTATACCGCTTCAGCTATTGCCTCAATTGCATACGATGAAACGGTTCCCACTATTGACGGTAATGTCCTTAGAGTTATTTCTAGGCTTTTTGATATAGACATTCCTGTTGATTCAAATAATGGTAAAAAAATAATTAAGGGCTTGATGATTGAAATAATGGATGTGGATAATCCTGGTAATTTTAATCAAGCTGTTATGGAGTTAGGTGCCTTAGTTTGTAAACCAAAAAAAACGGATTGTGATAATTGTCCTCTCAAAGAGAAATGTTTGTCCTATGAAAGACAAAACTTTTTAGAGCGTCCTGTTAAAACAAAGAAAATTAAAGTTAAAGACTTATATGTAGATTATCTTTTTTTATCCAATTCTCAAGGCGTAATAATGCAGCAAAGGAACGTGAAAACCATTTGGAAAAAGTTATTTGAGTTTCCGAATGTTACTTCTGAAGTAGAGTTGGTTAAAGTTAATCATCTGGAAGAACTGAGATCCAATTATTCGAAAAATAGTAGTGAGTTGTTTTTTATTACAGAAATGAAGCATAAATTAACGCATCGTAATTTATATATCCGTTTTTTTAAAAGTAAAATTCCAGAATCATATAGTCGTATAACTTCTTGGGACGAATTGAAACGGAAAGCCGTACCAAAGCCTATTGAGGTGTTTTTGAGGAAATTTAGAGAAGTTTAAATTCTTGATTTTGATTTAGTATCACTTTTTTTTCGTCTTGGAGAATATGTATGGCTGTTAGAATCATTTTTTTATTGCTCCCTAATTTAATACACAAATCTTCGATAGGGGATGTTCGGATTTTTAATGCTTTGATAATTTTATTTTGAAGTACTTTTATACGTTCCGATTGATTTTTGTTTTCGACGCAAATATCACAAAGGCCACAGTTCGGGGGATTTACTTCTCCGAAATACTTCAAAATAATAGACGATCGGCATACGTCTTTTGATGTTGCGAAATTTATCATCGATTCTATTTTTTCTATCATCTCCATTTTCCGTTGGTTGTATATTTCTTTGGAAATATGAATATATTTCTCATCCATTCTTTCTTGTAAAAACTGAATGTAGCTAGAATCGTTTTTCTTAATGTATATTAAAATATTATTTTGCTGAAGTAAATTTAGGTATTTGTAAACGATAGAAATATTTACATTTGCTTTTTTTGCAATATGATATTCGTTAATATTTACATAAGATGTAAATAATCCTTGATAATTTCTTAATAATATACGAATAAAAGTTTCGAAGTCAGGATTACTAATATAAAATCGATATAAATCATTATTATCAACAATAAAATGAATTTTTGAAGGAGTATTGATTGGCTCACTCATTTGAATCCACCCTTCTTTCTCTAAAAGTTTTAAGGCATTATAAGAAGTAATAAAACTAAGCTTATAGTTAGAAGCAAATTTAGACATATTAAAGGGGAACTCCTCATCTTTTCCTGCTCCAATAGGAAGCTGAAAGAAATTACCCAAAGCTGTATACACTCGTTTAATTTCAGCGATGGGAGGAAAGCTGAGCTCTACACTTTCTCTGAGTTTGATGAGGTCTTGCTCGTTGTATATAATCCCAGCGTATGCAATGGCTCCATCTCTTCCTCCACGTCCAGCCTCTTGATAATAAGCCTCTAGAGAATTGGGTAAGTCCATATGGATGACAAAACGAACATTGGACTTATCAATTCCCATTCCAAAAGCATTTGTAGAAACAATAACCCTTAATTTATCGTTTTGCCAGAGCTCTTGTTTTCGTTTCTTATCCTCTTGTGGAATCCCAGCGTGATAGTAATCTGCATAAATATTATTTTCGTACAGAAATTTTGCTATTTCAAAAGTTTCTTTTCTGTTTCTTACATAAACGATTCCAGAACCTTGTATTTTATTTATAGTTTGAAGTAAATAATGAAATTTATCCTCAACTTTTCTGGAAATATATACTAAATTATTGCGGAAAAAACTTTTGCTAAAAACATTTTCGGTTTTAAATTCGAGTTGTTTCTGAATGTCTTTTACAACTTTTTTAGTTGCTGATGCTGTTAGAGCAAGAATCGGATGGTCTGGTAATAAATTTCGGATTTCTGCAATTTCTAAATATGCAGGTCTAAAATCGTATCCCCATTGCGATATGCAATGAGCCTCATCTACAGCAATTAAATTGATATTTATTCCTCTTATTTGCTGTTTAAAAAGTTCAGTTTTTAGACGCTCTGGACTGAGGTATAAAAATTTTATTTGATTAGCAGAAGCTTTGTTAAACACCAATTCTATTTCTCTCTGAGACATACCAGAGTATATCGCTTCGGCAGGGATTTTTCGTTGCTTTAGATTATTAACTTGGTCTAGCATTAATGCGATAAGGGGTGTTATTACTAAGCATAGACCTTCTGTTGCCATTGCCGGAATCTGAAAGGTTAAAGATTTCCCCCCTCCAGTGGGTAAAAGTCCTAAAGTATCTTTTCCTTGATCAATAGACTCGATAATATCTAGCTGTAACGGTCTAAATTCATCATAACCCCAATATTGTTTTAATATGTCGTTAAATTTCCCCAATTTTCAGAAGTAGATGTTTTATAATAAAATTATTTTTTTGATTGATAAAGATAAGACTTAGCCTTAGAATTATATAAAAAGGACTTGAATATTTTTTGTAATTTATTTTTTAAAAGAATCGTAACGTTAAAAAGTCTTAAAAACCCTACGTATTATCTCCTTTTTATGTATTTTAGCACAATTTTAATTTCTAAATAAATTCATATTATGTCACTGATATCCAATAAAATAGTATCTGAAGGCTTAACTTTCGATGATGTACTTTTGGTTCCATCGTATTCTGAAGTCTTACCGAGAAATGTAAAAACAGAAACTTATTTTTCTAAAAATATTAAGTTGAACTCTCCAATCGTTTCAGCAGCAATGGATACTGTTACAGAATCGGCTTTGGCTATGGCAATTGCTCGAGAGGGAGGAATAGGTGTGATTCATAAAAATATGAGTATTGAGGCACAAGCAAAAGAAGTTAAGAAAGTAAAAAGGGCTGAAAATGGGATGATTTATGAGCCTATTACGATTTTGAAAGATCAAACAGTAGGAGATGCTCTTAAATTAATGAAAGAATTTAAAATTGGAGGTATTCCTGTTGTAGATAAAGATAAATATTTGGTTGGAATTGTTACCAATAGAGATTTAAGATTCGAGGTTGAAGAAAATAAAATTATAGCAGATGTAATGACTCACGAAAATGTTGTTACAACTTCTCAATTTACAACTTTAGAAAAAGCCGCCGAAATTCTTCAGCGTCATAAAATAGAAAAATTACCAGTTGTTGACGATACTAATAAATTAATTGGCTTAATTACTTATAAGGATATCACAAAAGCAAAAGATAGACCGATGGCCTGTAAAGATGAAAAAGGCCGTTTGAGAGTTGCTGCAGGAGTAGGGGTAACTTTTGATACCATGGAAAGAGCAGATGCTCTTGTGGAAGCAGGGGTCGATGCAATTGTAATCGATACAGCTCATGGTCATACAAAAGGAGTAGTAGAAATGCTTAAAAAACTCAAATCAGCTTATCCTAAGATTGATTTTGTTGTTGGTAATATTGCAACAGGAGCCGCTGCAAAGTATCTTGTAGATGCAGGAGCAGATGCTGTAAAAGTTGGAATTGGACCTGGATCAATTTGTACAACTCGTATTATTGCGGGAGTTGGTTATCCTCAATTATCTGCTGTATACGAAGTTGCAGAAGCAATAAAAGGTTCGGGGATTCCTGTTATTGCCGATGGAGGTATTCGGTATTCTGGTGATATTGTTAAAGCTATTGCAGCAGGCGGAGATACAGTTATGATAGGATCATTAATCGCCGGAGTTGAAGAATCGCCAGGAGATACAATTATTTATCAAGGTAGGAAATTCAAATCATATAGAGGAATGGGGTCTATTGAGGCTATGCAAAAAGGTTCAAAAGACAGATACTTCCAAGATGTGGAAGATGATATTCAAAAATTAGTACCTGAAGGAATTGCGGCAAGAGTGCCTTATAAAGGAACTTTGTCGGAGGTGGTTTATCAACTGATTGGAGGCTTACGGGCAGGTATGGGGTATTGCGGTGCGAGTTCTATTAATAAACTACAAAAAGCACAATTTGTTAAAATAACGAACTCTGGAATGCAAGAAAGCCATCCTCATGACGTTACGATTACTCGTGAGGCTCCAAATTATAGTAGATAAAATTTATAAAATATAACTAACGATTATTTAATAATAAAATACCAATTCATGAAAACATTATCATTATATTTATTCATTTTCTTATTAAGTTTCCATGCTTATTCGCAAAATGATACTTTATTGACTATTAATAATAAACCTATTAGTGAGGGCGAATTCTTACGAATCTATCAGAAGAATAATAACACAGGAAACGTAGTTGACAAAAAAACTGTAGAAGAGTATTTGGATTTGTTTATTAATTTTAAATTGAAAGTAGCTGAGGCAGAAAGTAGAGGAATGGATACTTTACCAAAGTTTTTGAAAGAATTTAATGGTTATAAAGTTCAATTAGAGAAGCCTTATTTTACAGACAAAAAAGTTGACGAAAGGTTAGTAAAAGAAGCTTTCGATCGACAGCAATTTGATGTTAGAGCTTCTCATATATTAATTATGGTAGCAAAGGATGCAACACCTGCAGATACGTTGGCTGCATATAATAAGATTAAAGCAATAAGAAAGCAAATAGTAGAAGGTAAGAAAGATTTTGTGGCTGTTGCAAAACAAAAATCTGAAGACCCTTCAGCGAAACAAAATGGAGGTGATTTAGGTTATTTCACAGTTTTTCAAATGGTTTATCCCTTCGAAAATGCTGCTTATAATACTAAAGTAGGAGAGGTCTCAGATATTGTTAGGACTCGTTATGGATATCATATTCTGAAAGTTGTTGATAAACGTCCTGCTAAAGGAGAAGTTCAAGTAGCACATATCATGATTGCAGTTCCAAAGGAAGCAGATTCAACAAAAATTAAAGCTGCTAAAGTTAAAATTGATATGATATATTCTAAACTTCAGAAAGGCGAAAAGTTTAAAGATTTAGCTCAGTTATATTCTGATGATAAGGGGTCTGCGAAGAATGGAGGACAGCTTCAGTGGTTTGGAACAGGACGTATGGTTCCTGAATTTGAAAATACAGCTTTTGGATTAAAAAATAAAGGAGATTATTCAAAGCCTGTAAGAACAAATTTTGGATGGCATATTATTCAGCTAATTGATAAAAAAGCACCTAAAAAGTTTGACGAGAGTGAAAAAACTTTGCGGACTCGTATTGATAAGGATATGAGAGCAAGAACTAGTAAAGATGCAGTTATTAATAGACTTAAAAAAGAGTATAATTATTCCCCAAATACAAAAAGATTAGCAGACTTTTATAGAGTAATTGATCAAAGTATTTTCTCAGGAAATTGGAATAAAGATCAGGCTAAGAAACTTAATAAGTCTCTTTTCTCATTGAATGATTCGGTTTATAATCAACAAGCATTTGTAGAATATTTAGCAAAGAATTCTAGCCAAAAAAGAAATAAAGGCTCAGTAAAAGACTTTATTAATAAATTCTATAACTTATTTGTGGAAAATGAATTGAAGGCTGTAGAGCGAGTTCATTTATCTGAAAAATATCCAGAATATAGATATTTGTTACAAGAATATCACGATGGAATATTATTGTTTGACTTAACAGATAAAGAGGTATGGACAAAAGCGATTGAAGATTCTGTTGGTTTGGAGAATTTTTATGAAAAAAATAAAAATAATTATAAGTGGGGTCAACGTGTAGAGGCACAAGTTTATTCTGTAAAAGATGCAAAAGTATTGGCTAAGCTTAAAAAGTTACTTTTAAAGAAGAATGCTAAAGGTTATACAAAAGAATTTATTTTGCAGAGCTTGAACAAAAAAGATTCTACTGCAGCAGAGTTTGTTAAAGAAAATATATACTCTAAAGGTGATTATAGTATTATTGATAAAGCAGATGAAACCTTGAAGTTTTTTGAGAATCAAGATTTAAAAACACCATTAATTTTTGATGTGGATAACAAAGTGGTATATGTTTCTAAAATTATTCCAATTGAAAATAAGCAATTGAATGAGGCAAAGGGGCAGATAACTGCAGATTATCAGGATTATCTTGAAAAGCAATGGATAGAAGTTTTGAGAAAGAAATATACAGTAAGTGTTAATAAAGCTGTTTGGTCTAAAATAAAAGAATAATTACTACATGAAGTATTTTGCTCTAATATATATAGGCTTAGCTCTGATTATTACGTCTTGCAATAATTTCTTATCAGAAAATAAAGAAGGCGTTATTTTTAGTTATGATGGTAATTATCTGACTATTAATGATATTAAAAGGGAGCAGATTAAAGATTTAGACGTTAAAGATAGTATTGCTTGGGTTGATAATTTTAAAAAGCAATGGCTTATTAATCAAGTGATGATAAAAAAAGCTGAAAAGATTCTTCCTGCAGCTAATAAAGATATTAGTGTTGATCTTTTGCAATATAAAGCAGATTTATTAAAATACCAGTTTGAAGATTATTATTTGAAGAAGAAAATAAATACTAAAGTAACTCGTGCTGAAGTCGAGGATTATTATTTTAAAAATAAAGAATCATTAA
>Ga0256842_1002988_pt1 | contig 11632 bp, 9 predicted proteins | sample 4559240metaG_FD_185973 | JGI IMG/M metagenome (GOLD analysis project Ga0256842, IMG submission 185973) | Hydrothermal vent microbial communities from Guaymas Basin, Mexico - 4559-240 | ecosystem: Environmental > Aquatic > Marine > Hydrothermal vents | place: Mexico: Guaymas Basin | collected...
CCCAATGCTTGTGGGTGAACCCGGCACTGGTAAAACAGCTATTGCTGAAGGATTGGCTCACCGCTTGGTAAAGGGTGATGTGCCTGAAAATCTGAAAGATAAAATTGTTTATTCTTTGGATATGGGCGCTTTAATTGCCGGAGCAAAGTATAAAGGTGAGTTTGAAGAGCGATTGAAATCTGTAGTAAAAGAGGTAACCTCTGAGGACGGCAGAATAGTACTTTTTATTGACGAAATTCACACCCTTGTTGGAGCTGGAGGCGGCCAAGGAGCTATGGATGCAGCAAATATTTTGAAGCCTGCACTTGCCCGTGGCGAGTTGCGAGCAATTGGTGCTACTACTTTGGATGAGTTCCAAAAGTATTTCGAAAAGGACAAAGCTCTGGAACGTCGTTTCCAAAAGGTGATGGTAAACGAGCCTGATACCGAAAGTGCAATATCAATATTGCGTGGTATTAAGGATAAGTACGAAAGTCATCATAAGGTGCGCATTCAGGATAGTGCAATAATATCGGCAGTGGAGTTATCGCAAAGGTATATTTCTGATAGATTTTTGCCCGACAAAGCCATTGACCTAATGGACGAAGCTTCGGCAAAATTGCGTTTGGAGATAAACTCAAAACCCGAGGAGCTTGATGTCTTTGATCGTAAGATAATGCAGCTAGAAATTGAGCTTGAAGCCATTAAGCGCGAGAATGACAAAAAGAAAATATCGGATATTAAGCGTGAACTTGCCAATTTGCAAGAAAAGCGTGACAATATTTATGCCAAATGGAAAAGCGATAAGGACCTTGTTGACAATGTACAAAAGCTAAAAGCCTCCATTGAGGAAATGAATCATAAGGCTGATAGAGCAGAGCGTGAAGGCGATTTTGGAGCTGTGGCCGAGCTGCGTTATGGAAAAATAAAGCAGACCGAAGAACAGCTAAAAGTTCTTGAGCAGGAGATGGAAAGCAAAAAAGAAACCTCTTTGATTAAAGAAGAAGTTACTAGCGAAGATATTGCCGAGGTGGTTGCAAAATGGACAGGAATTCCTGTTAGCAAAATGCTTAGTAGCGAGCGCGAAAAACTTCTTAAGCTTGAGGAGGAATTGCATAAGCGAGTTGTGGGACAGAATGAAGCCATTGAGGTAGTTTCGGATGCAGTACGCCGTTCCAAAGCCGATTTGCAAGATGGTAATAGACCAATAGGATCGTTCTTGTTTTTAGGAACCACAGGCGTTGGTAAAACTGAGCTTGCGAAAACTCTTGCCGACTATCTATTTAATGATGATGGCGCACTTACTCGTATCGATATGAGTGAGTATCAGGAGCGACACGCCGTAAGCCGACTAGTGGGAGCACCTCCTGGCTATGTGGGATATGATGAGGGCGGACAACTTACCGAAGCCGTGCGTCGTAAACCTTATTCGGTAATCCTACTTGACGAAATTGAGAAGGCTCACCCCGATACTTTCAATATACTATTGCAGGTATTGGACGAAGGCCGACTTACTGATAATAAAGGTCGTGTGGCTGATTTTAGGAACACTATCATTATCATGACCTCGAATATGGGCTCTGAAATTATTCAGCAAAAATTCGAGAATATTGATATGAGCAATAGAGAGCAGGTGGTGGAAGACACTAAGATTAAGGTAGTAGATCTTTTGAAGAAAACCATCAGACCTGAGTTCTTAAACCGTATTGATGAGCTAGTAATGTTTACTCCGCTAAATATTACGGAAGTGCGTCAGATTGTTGAGATTCAGCTAAATGCTTTGGGTAAAATGCTCTTCAAAAAAGGTATAAGCCTTAGTTTTAGCGGCGATGCAATTGACTATCTCTCGGAAGTAGGTTTTGATCCACAATTTGGAGCACGACCAATAAAAAGAGTAATTCAGAAGCAGGTAATCAACAATTTATCGAAAGAAATACTTGCTGGTAAAATCTCTAACGATAGCAAAATATCGATTATGAGAGGAGATGATGGATTGATTTTTAAGAATTAAGTCTCATAAATAAATTACAAAGCTCATGATGAATTATTTTCGTCATGGGCTTTTTATATGGATATTGTTTTTTGATCTAGCGTCGGTGTCGCTCAAAGCGATGCCGACCCTTGTGCTCCGGCTCTATTCTCTATACATAGTAAGATAATATAGAAATTAAAAACTTGTTCCGTCTACAACTAATGGTTGAAAACTAGGTATTCTACTAAACACTTCATTCTGATTGTTCTGCTCTTCCTCAATATCATAATCATTTTGAATTCCTAGCCAAAATCTAGCACTATTTCCAAAAAACGAGCTAAGCCTTAAAGCTGTATCTGCCGTTATTCTTCTTTTGCCTTTAACTATTTGCGAAATTCTTGTTTGAGGCTTTTCTTGACTTGCAACATAAACTCTTCTAAAAGTATCTCACCTAGGTGTATATTTGATAGTGTTTTCATAATTATATAATTTCTAATGTTATCAATAATCTCAACTTCAAGGGAATGATTATTTTCCCATTTGAAAATTATTTCCTTCTCCTCTTTCCTCCTGAATTTACCGAAGGATCCTCTATCCTTCTCCTCCCGATTCCTATCGGGGTTCCTTTCACTCTTCACCCTTAAAACCTCACCCTTACAACCTCGCCCCAAGCACACAAGTCAACTTTTCCTGCTGCACATCGCCATTGAGGTTGAAATACTCTATCATAATTATATAAATACCAACTTTGGCTTTTTGTCGATTATCGTTTAGTCCATCCCAAATAATTTGTCCTTCGAAGCCTAATATTTCTCCTGAGGATAAGTTTCTTACAGCTCTGCCTTTGGAGTCGTAAACTACAATCTTAGCAGTATAGCCAGGCTCTTTCATTTTGTAATTTATCTGTAGAAAATCGTCCAAGCCATCGTTATCAGGAGAGAATATCTCAGGAGTTCGGCTCCATTCTCCCTCAGAAGCTAGGCCTGCTTTTTGACTATTTTCGTATGTAGGAGTACCTCCAAAGCCATCAGCATTGCGCCCAGGAGTTGCTGCCGAATGCCAATTAGATTTATCCAAAGCCGAAACACTTATGCTCAACCTTTCTAAGCTAACTCCCTCTGGATTATCAAGCAAGCCATAGTGCATATCGTCGGTATATTTCATGCCATCAATCATTTGCAATGATTTATTTATCAGATAGATATTACCCTCAGTATTGCTCATTGTGGGCATTGAGAGCATCTGTACGGTATTCTGTGGCTCATGCACATAATACTGCTGCTTAACAATATCGCCATCGGTAGTAAGAATATAGTATTGCTGTGGGAAAACTAAAAATCCCAAAGGTGCTATTTCCTTAACATTAGCCCAATTCTGTTCCTCATCATCCCATGATGCCAGACTGAGTTTCTTGAGGTCAATTATTTTATCCGAATTATTATAGATTTCCACAAAATCAGAACCATCATTTCTTGGATGGAAAAGCACTTCGTTTATAAGCAAATCACTGCTGTCAGCAGTTTGTGGAATTCCGAAATTTAAAGCTGTTTTTTCCAATGATTTATTTGCTTGGCAATCCATTATGCCGCTATCTATCTGTAATATATAATTTGTTTTCTCTTGAAATACAGTAGCAAAATGCAAATTATATGATTTATAATCTGGATAAGAAGACGTAATAACATCAGGGTTTCCAATGCCTTCTGTTACGCTATATTTAAGCATATTCATTGCTGAAATGGAATCCGTAGTCTCATCAAAAAAAACAATTAGCTCATTATTACTAATTACCGATAGTCGCTCCACTTGTGGGCTTTTTGTGTCTGGATTATTAGCCTTTACAGAATTATCGAGACCAGGAGTACCACCGTGCGAATATGTTGATGCTGCCCAATTATTATCTTCACCACAATAGTTATTTGCATCAATCATTTCCATGGACCATCCGCCATCTTTTTTGGCATCATCATTATACCAACTTTGACTATAATTAATATAGTGCATAATATTTCCTTGCTCATCTTTTAGCAATAATCTGCCAGCAGAATTTGGCAAAGAAAAAGAGCTAAGTCCTATAAATTTACCAAAGGACGACAATTCATTTTCATCATCTTCATCACCAATTAAAACAAAGGAATTTGCAGAGATTATAACAGAAGTCAGAGTTTTTTCACTATTGCCTATTTTTAAAGTCCAATTTAGTAAACTTACATCTTTTGGCGAATTATTATAAAGTTCAATATATTCTACTTCTGGCAAATCCACCGGTGGCGAAGGGTCGCACATAATTTCATTAATTACAATATCGCCACTCTTAATATCATATAAAACTATGTTATGGGTAGAAGTTGGCGCTATATTTCCCTCATTATCCTCAATATTAGAAATACTAAGCTCATAAGGCTGCTCATATAATAGTGGGCTCGCCAAACTAAGGTTTACCATTGTAGAATCTTGTCCATTTCTAAAAGCAGAAGCCACTGCTCCTATGCCATTATCAATAACATAATTCTGAGCATTATTCGCGGTAAGTTTAGTCACTACTTCGTCAAATTTAACCACAATATTACTAGCATCAACCACTTCCACAGATTCAACAACTGGCGGATCCACATCTACAATTATGCTGCCTACATAAAAATCGTCAAAATAGAATTTGGTAGAATTACTAGAAGTGAATTTACAAAACACCCCAAAATAACTTGCTGAGCTATAGGTATTATCAGTAGTAATTCCTTCCAAAACATAGGCGCTAGAATTTTGATCATGGGCAAAAAGCTCCCAATTACCACTGGGATCACAAATAACTTTAATAAACAACTGATTTGTAGAATTTCCTGTGCTTATTATAGTTCCGGCAATAATTTCAGTAAGTATATCAGCATCTTGTCGCCAAAGACCTATTTTATCATTTGTACCACCAATTTGTACAAAATAGCCATTAAGATTCCCCTTTAAATCACTTTGATCCGAAGCCAAATAAATTCTTGAATGATTATTAGCCGATGAATTAAATGATTGCTTAACATAAAAACTCCATTGTGAATTAGTAATTATAGAGCTTGCGGTATATAAAATTGCTGTATCTGAGCCAGTTGATTTTAGATGTAGTTGTTTGCTACTATTAACTTCAAAAGCAGAAGCATCACCTGACCATGTGGGATTATTGGTAAAATCTCCATCAGAAAAATCGTCGGTAAACTGAGCAAAAATCCCTTGAAAAGAGAATAATATTATTGCGAATACTAAGAAAAGTCTCATTATGTTAGTTGTTTATTTCAATGTTATTTTGAACCTATAAAAGTAATATTTTTGCAGCTGAAATTAATATTTATTTTGAAGCACAAAAGGCATCATCATTAACTATTAAGTTTCGTATTAAATGGACCCTAAAATATTTAGCAATGAAATTAGCAATAGCAGGAGCAACAGGACTAGTAGGCCGTAAAATGTTAGAAGTCATATTAGAAGTCGGAATACAATTTGACGAATTAATATTGGCCGCATCAGAGCGCTCTATTGGTAAGGAAATTGAATTTAAGGGCGAAACGCTTAAAGTTGTGAGCATGCAATCAGCATTGGATAGTAAGCCTGATGTAGTATTATTTTCTGCAGGAGGTGAAGCTTCTAAGGAATGGGCTCCAAAATTTGCTGAAACAGGTTGCTATGTTATCGACAATTCGTCGGCATGGCGTATGGATAAGAATGTGCCTTTGATTGTACCTGAGGTAAATGCCGAAGAGATTACCAAAGACACTAAAATAATTGCAAACCCAAATTGCTCAACCATTCAGCTCGTAATTGCTCTAAAGCCAATGCAGCATATTTATGGCATAAAGCGATTGGTTATTTCTACATATCAGTCGGTTACAGGTTCTGGGATAGCTGGCGTATCGCAAATGCAGGATGAGCGCGATCTAATAGAATCTTCGCATAAGGCTTATCCTCATAGAATTGACAAAAACGTTATTCCTCATGGTGGCGATTTTCTTGATAATGATTATACATCTGAGGAAATGAAGCTTGTGCACGAAACTCGCAAGATACTTTCGGCACCAGAGATGGCAATTACCGCTACTGTTGTAAGAGTTCCAGTAACTGGAGGTCACTCGGAGTCGGTAAATATTGAGTTCGAAAGAGAGTACGATATTAATGAGGCCAAAAAGCTTATTGGAATGATGCCTGGCATTGTTGTAATGGATTTCCCTATGGCTAATTTATATCCTATGCCATCTATGGTGGAAAACAGAAATCAGGTTTTTGTGGGTAGAATTCGCCGAGATGAAAGTATTGCCAACGGATTAAACATGTGGATTGTTGCTGACAATCTTCGTAAAGGTGCCGCTACAAATGCTGTACAGATTGCACAGTACCTTGTTAGAATGAAGTTTATTTAATCTCTGCATAATGGATAATGACGAATATTTAGAGTGGACAGAAAAAGTTACTGAAGCCGAAGCCTATCACGAGAAACTAATTAATGGTTTTGAGAAATGGCTGGAAGAAAAAGGGTTAAGTGCTAAAACAATTGATAATCACGTTCGTAATATTAGCTTCTTTGCCAATCAATACCTTTTGCGTAGCGAAATAAAACTATTGCACGAAAGCTCTAATGATACTTTATTCTTTCTTGAAGGGTATTTTATTGATAAATGTATGTGGGCAAACAAATCGAGCATTAATAGCTATATTTCATCCTTTACTAAAGTTTATACCTATTTTTATGAAAAGCAAATGATATCAAAAACTGAACTTGATGTTATGAAAACTGAACTTAAAGAAGGTAAGAGGTATTTGCACTCAAGAGTTAGGTAATTATTTAATATATAAATTACCCTCCGCATAATTCCCTTCTCATTCATTTTTACCTTGATGCAAAAACGAATCAAAAAATTATTATATAGGCCTTTTTAATCTTTTATAGCTTCTAGCTCCCATTCGCGAGGGGTAAGACCGCTGAGTATTCTATCACTATTTATAATAAACTCACTAATTTTTGCTGTAGGCAAAGTTAATACATAGCTTTTATTAGTGCCTTTCATACGGGCAGGAATATAATCGCGGCGGTATTGTGGGTTTAATTTTTTAATGGTTTTAATATCCATATTTAACCAAGAAGCCAGTTTCTTAAACTCCAATTTCTTAGATATATATACAGTATCGATTTCAAAATAGCTCAAGGATATGGGTTTTTTTGGCTGAATATTGTGAGCCTTAGTATAGTTCATCATATAATTCACTGCAATAAAAGCAGGAACATAACTTTGAGTTTCGCGAGGCAGGTATTGTCTAATTTCCCAATAGTTAGTAGTATTACCTCCAGCGCGGCGTATTGCTTTATTCACATTACCAGGCCCAGCATTATAAGCTGCTAGCACCAAATTCCAATCGTGGTATCTATCATAAAGATCACAAAAATGCTGACAGGCAGCCTCCGTGGCTTTATACATATTCATACGGTCGTCAACTCGCGAATTGCGATGCAAACCATACATACGACCAGTGCCCGGCATAAATTGCCATAGACCTTGAGCGCCAACTCTAGATTTTGCTGTGGGATTAAGTGCCGATTCTACTATGGATAAGTATTTTAGCTCAAGGGGGATTTGATACTTATCCAATAGTTCTTCATAAAGCGGAAAATATAAATCCTTACGAACCAATGCGCGCTCAATCAAACCTTTACGCCTTGAGGAATAAAAGCCAATCATACGACGCACCGACTCATTATACTCAAAGCTAAATGGGCTTTTGGCATCTAAATACTCAACTCTAAGTCGGTAAATTGAATCTTGATAGGCAGGGATTGAATCTAGCGGAAAATCGTATAAATCTTCCCAAGCATACAAACTATCGTCGGTAGTATAGTCACTATAGTAAGTGCTATCAAGCGACGAAAGGTCTGTTGTTTGTTCGTCAGAAACCAATTCCAATGAATCAACATTATGAGTATTATTGGAATTAGAATCCGTACCGTAAACCAAATTCACGACAAGAATAAATACAAAAGCCAATAAAGATCTCATATATAATTACTATTTTTTATCTTTTTCTGAATCCTCAATAGGATCTTTTACTCCTTGCTTGAATTCACTAATTCCTTTACCTACTCCACGCATTAATTCAGGAATTTTTTTACCACCAAAAAGCAATACCACTAATACCAATAGGATAATAACTTCGGTTGCACCAAGGCCTCCAATAAATAAAATTGAATTTGACATAATGAAATAATTTAAAATTATATTAAGGGGCAAAATTACGTAAAAAAACACTAATTTTGATTTTTATAAAATTGATTATAATCACAAACGAAAATACGCCTATGTCAAAAATGCTTATGCTTGATTTTGAGGATGAAATAAATTATTCTATCATAGGAATTACGACTAGTTTAAAGGATTATCGTCTTACATTTTATTTAAATAAACTCCCTAATTTTCAATTTAAGCGTGTTGAACCCTTTATTTTTAATCACCAGAGCAAGCCTTTTACTTACAGTATTTATATTCATTTAGACCATACTAACCTTCGTAATTATTATCTGGTGGCAAATAAAGCTAATTCAGTAAAGCTTGTGAAGAAATATCAGCATTTTGATTATCTATTGGTAATGGATGGCGAAATAGATGATGATTTCCTTAGCAATTTGGCAAAACAGATAAAAGGCTGTGATAATGTAACGCTTACCGCAGTTATCGACTTTATTGAATTTGAGAAAATAAAAAACCTAAGAACTTCTTTTGATCTGCATTTAGACCAAACACTCACTAATCTTTAATTGCTTTGTATCTTGTAAAACCACCACATATAATCCGCAAATTGAGCGAAAAATACATTCATTGGCAAGTAAAAACCAATGAAAAGGTGTTGTATTTTACTTTTGATGATGGCCCTATTCCTGAGCTTACTCCCAAGGCATTAAAAATTCTCGATAAATATAATGCCAAGGCTACGTTTTTTATGGTTGCTGATAATGTTAGAAAGCACCCCGATGTATATCAACAAGTTATGGATGCAGGACATGCCATAGGGAATCATAGTTATAACCATGTAAAAGGTTGGAAATTAAGCAATGAGGAATACTATAGCAATATTGCAAAAGCTAGTGATTTATTAAATACCAAACTTTTTCGTCCACCATATGGACAAATATCACCATCGCAAGCAAAGCACCTTGCCAAAGATTATAATATAATAATGTGGTCGGTATTAAGTGGCGATTATGATAAAAATACTAGCCCAGAGCAATGCTTCAATAATATTTTGAGAAAAGCAAAAAATGGTTCAATAATTGTTATGCACGACAATCTTAAAGCAGAAGAAAATATGCTTTTTGCATTGGAAGAAAGCCTAAAACATTTTTCACAACTAGGTTATAGATTCGATAGTTTAGCTAATATATATGAATAGATTTTTTTACAATAAAACCTTTAATAATAGTATAATATATATACTTATTGCAATTTCGTGCTTTATACTAAGTATGCCTATAAACTCATACTCACAAACTTATAATAGATATAACGATAGTCTGCAAAAACAGTTTGATTTTATAAACGCAGCAAGCAAAGGCGATATTAAATACGTAAGAAAAGCCATTATTTTAGGAGTAAATATAAACCATAGAGATGCTGATGGAGGCACAGCATTATTTTATGCCATAAGCTCGGAGCAAAGCGAGGTTGTAAAAACCTTACTTTATAATAATGCCGATCCCAATATCGCATTATATAATGGATTTACACCTTTGATGAATGCAGCAGGTTTTAGCTTTGACATGGCAGAGTTGCTACTACTAAAGCCAGAAACCAAACTTAACCTTACCGATAAAACTAATTCTGCCGCAATACATTATGCTGCCTATTACGGACAAACAGGCATAGTAGATATGCTGCTTTTTTATGGAGCAGATGCAAAGCTTAAATCCTACGAACAAACATCAGCAATTACTCTTGCGGCTTATTGTGGTGATTTGGAACTTATAAAACTACTTGAGCAGGCCGGCAATGATATTTTCTACGAAAACAAAAGTAATATTTCGGCATTTACAGTGGCTATTCAAAATAATGACAGCATACTTTTCGACTATATGTTTGCAAAGGAGGAGGCTAAAGAATATTTAAAGAATAATAGCAAAAAGCTTCTAACAATAGCCCTCTATAACGATAATAATCATGCTTTTAACTCCATTATTTCGGAGATAAATATATCGGAACCAAATACAATTTATCGAGCTGCATATTTGTATAATAATTCTGAAGCCATTGATAAAATGGTTCAAAAAGGATATAAAAAGCCTTATAATCTCATCCCATACGCACTACAAACAAGCTTTTCTACGGTTTTCAATAATAAGGATTATTTCTCGTATTTTGGATTAGGGATTAAGGAGTTGCGTTATAAACTAAGTCTGAGCTTTATGTTCGGAACAAGGTTTAGGTATAAAGCTTTTTGGGAAGAAATTGACCAAAACACATATTATCAGCATTGGGAAAGGCGCAATCAATTCGCCATACAGTTACGAAAGGATTTCAATATTCTGGAAATAAACAATATTGTAATAAATGCATATGGAGCCTTAGAAACTCAATGGCATTGGGTAAAGTATAGGGGCTTCAATAAAAAAATAAGTGGCAATCTACATATTGTTCCAGAAATAGGAATGCACCTTGGCTTAGGTGATTTTGGTGTTGACTTTGGCTTCCAATACACAAATTATGAGCTTTATGAAGTATCACCATATAAAATTAAAATTGGAATTAGCTATCAATTTATATATTCAAAACGAACTAACAACTATACACCAATATGGATGTAATTATAAAGAAAATATCTGCCATTGCTATTCTGCTCATATTGGCTAGCACATACGCTTGTACCGAGGATTTTTATGACGACGAAGTAGACTGCCGATCATATAATTATAATGATTGTAATACTCTTGAGCCTATTGATGCCAATATTGATTTGTTATTTACAATGAAAGGAAATCAAAGCGTGCCATTCGAAATTATTGAAGGCAAAATAGAAGATGGCAAAACAATAATTTATGATACCGCTCGCACATCAAAAATCACCTATATAATGGCAATCCCAAATTACTATACCGTAAAGGCAGAATATAAAATTGGGGATAAAACAGTTTATGCTGTTGATGGAGTAGATATGAAGGCTAAATCCACTCAGCGCTGCGATTCTGTTTGTTGGGAAATACCTTCTTTTAAGCTAGATTTGACACTTCAGTAGAAATTTTAGGCAGAATAACTTCTGTTTTATGTATAAAAACAGCACTGTTTTTGTGTAAATACTATACATAATTCAAAAATATCACAGTTATATTTCACTGTAATTCATGGTATTAAATGACTAATTAAAAAAATATTCATTTTTTTTACAAAAACGCTTTCATATTACCCAAATAACTGTATATTTGCACTCCGTTAGGGCGATTAGCTCAGTTGGTTCAGAGCATCTCGTTTACACCGAGAGGGTCGGGGGTTCGAATCCCTCATCGCCCACAGAATTTAGAAAAGCATTCACGTTAGTGAATGCTTTTTTTGTATGCACTAATTTTCAAGCTCGCTTGAAAAAATTAGTACATCTATTGTTTTTCACAATAGATGCTTTTCTAAATTCTGATGTGCCTCACCCCCAGGATAGCCGCCTTTTTCAGCTTAG
>Ga0256842_1002989_pt1 | contig 11627 bp, 4 predicted proteins | sample 4559240metaG_FD_185973 | JGI IMG/M metagenome (GOLD analysis project Ga0256842, IMG submission 185973) | Hydrothermal vent microbial communities from Guaymas Basin, Mexico - 4559-240 | ecosystem: Environmental > Aquatic > Marine > Hydrothermal vents | place: Mexico: Guaymas Basin | collected...
CATTTCGAGTAATTCGTCTTTAAAAGAATCGACTAAATCTACGGTCTGTAAATAGTCTCTAACAGCTATTCTCAATGCTCCAGTTCCCGTACCATGCAGAATTTTTAATTCAGAAGCATTGGTTGTAATAGCATCATCAATAAAAAGGGTTAATAGCTGAATGGCTTCATCAACACGTTTGCCGCGCAAATCGAGATGAGATCTAAAATGCATCGCCTTAGCCATAGTATCGGTAAACAAAACGGTATTCCCTTTTTTACGCTGAGGGGTTTTATTTTTGAATTCGTTACTAGAAACTAATTGCAATTTATGTATAGATACGGTCATTTGCATATCGCCAACAGCCAGAAGAATTTTATTCCCTTTTATTTCGAGCACTTCACCAAAAGTTTGTGTAGATTTAATTTTAACCTTAGAACCTAATTCTAATTTCTTATTTGGAGTTTCTTTTAGTTGTTTTTCGGAAAATATTTTTTTAGACTCATGATTAATTTTGAGTTGTTTTTTCTGCTCTTGTCGTTTTCTAAGTTGCTCAATTTTTCTAAAAATCTTATTCTCTTCTTCTTTTTCTTTCTGCGAAATTATTTCTTTCTTAAAATCTTCGAACTCTTTTCGTATAGCTTTGGTTTTTTTCTTATCGGCTTGAACATTTCGAATATCCCGTATTGTACTTTCCACCCGTTTATTGACATCGTCTAAAATCTGCTTAGCCTGCTTCTTCGCCTCCCCCATTGTTTGTTTTCGCAAGGCTTTAATATCAATTGTATTTTGCGTCAATTCTTCGACTAACTGGTCGAGTTGCTTTTCTTCTTGACGAATTTTATAACGCTTTTCGTTCCAATATTTTTTATCTCTTAAAACTTCTCGTAGATGCTTATCAAAATCTACCTGATCATGTCCAACTTTTGCAGAAGCTCTTTTCAAAATATCTTCAGGGATGCCAATTTTTCTAGCTATTTCGAAAGCAAAAGAGCTCCCCGCCTGACTTAGTTCCAACTGAAACAAAGGTTGCATTTTCTGGTTATCAAACATCATTGCTGCATTGACCAATCCTTTTTGGGAAGCTGCCAAATGTTTTAAATTTGAATAATGCGTAGTAATTACACCAAAGGTCTGAGTTTCATTTAATTGCTCCAAAACAGATTCGGCTATAGCCCCACCTAAAGCAGGCTCTGTACCTGTACCAAACTCATCGATAAGAATTAATGTTTGAGCATCACAATTTTTCAAAAAATGTTTCATATTCATTAGATGAGAGCTGTAGGTGCTTAAATCATTATCCAAAGATTGTTCATCACCCATATCAATAAATATTTTATCAAAAACACCCATCTCCGTAGCTCCTCCCACCGGCAAAAGAAAACCATATTGCAACATCAACTGCAACAAGCCTACTGTTTTTAGAGCCACCGATTTACCACCAGCATTAGGACCAGAAATCAGAGCAATTCTTTCATCTGCCTTTAATCTAACATTTAAGGGAACGACTTCTTTATGTTCTTTTTTTAATGTCAGATAAAGAAGAGGATGCCGAGCATTCGATATAGAAATCTGGACTTTCTGATCTACAGCCACTTTAATGGCTTGAATCTCGATTGCATATTTAGCTTTAGCTCGATACATATCTATCATTGATAGAAATACAAAAGCCTGCTCTAAATCGTAGATATACGGCCTAAGATTTTTACAAAGTTCAAAGATTATTTTTTCTATTTCTTGCTTTTCTTGATATTCAAGTTCAACAATCTCGTTATTCAAATTCAATACTTCCGAAGGCTCCACATAAGAAGTTTTCCCTGTTGCAGAAACATCGTGAACCATTCCTGTTACTTTTCGCTTATGATTGGAGTCTATTGGAACCACAAGCCGACCATTTACTATAGTTACAGAAATATCTGCATCGAGCCAACCAGATTGTTTTATTTTAGCATAGACAGAATTAATCTGTTTAGAAACCTCGTTGCGTTTATTTCGCATCGAACGACGAATATTTAAAAGTTCTGGCGAAGCGTTATCTTTAACTTCCGCCTTGTTATTTACAACTCTATTTATCTGATCGTTAACATAGCTATGAATAATTGTTTCTCCTGCTAATCGAGAAAGCGCCTTAAATTTCTTATTTTTTTCATCCTCAAAAAAACGTACGACAGAGCGCAATACATCAATAAACTTTTTTAGAGCAACAATTTCAATTAAATCAACTCTTGCATCCTCAATTCTTAATTTATCAAAAATTGAGCTTAGATTATCGAAATAGCTCAAAGGGAAATTATAATCTAAAACCAGAATCTCACGCATTTCATCAATAACAGATAATTCTTTATCTATCTGACGATAATCAGTCATAAACTCAAGTTTTTGTAGCATTTCTTTTCCAGAATCGGTTAAACATTTATTCTTTACGTGTTCAACAATCTGACTAAAGCCCAATTTCTCTTCAATATTTTGTGGATAATTTCTCATTAACAATTTGCCTTTGTGCAAAAGTAAACTATCAATATCAACTTTTCAAAAGTAAACTTTCGTGAAACGAATTTTATTACTAAATTTGGCGTTCCTTAATCACAATAAACAATGCCCAGGTGGTGGAATTGGTAGACACGTCAGCTTGAGGGGCTGGTGACCTTATGGTCGTGCAAGTTCGAGTCTTGTTCTGGGCACTAAAGCGGAATTCTTATTTAATATAAGTATTCCGCTTTTCTTTTTACCCTTATAATTGTCAGAGAACGAGGTGTTTATAGAAAATACAAAATTGATTCTATTGGTTCGATAATGCTGTTTTTTACAATTATACCTAATACCCTCAGGAAAAAATATTTCGCAAAAACACACTTCATTTAAAGTCAGAAAACCTTTATATACAATAAGTTACGAGCAGTTTTATCATATATCTTGAGAATCTTTCTAAGTTCGATAATTTTATAAATGGACTTTCAAGCTCCTTAATAGTTCTCTCTTTCCTCTTAAAATTTTACTATATAAACTTAAATTCAACCCATTAATCTTTAAATTCTCACATTTATTGTATCCTAAAAAAATATTAGCTGTTGTGAATAACTAAAATCCTAAGTTCTTTCTGATTTTTTTCTTTCTCTTACCTTTGTCATTCAAATTAACATTTCATTTCTTATGTCAGATTCACTCACACACGGATTAAGCGAAGTACAAGAACAAGCTGTAAAAGCATTAAAAGGACCAACGCTAATAATTGCAGGTGCAGGTTCGGGAAAGACACGCGTACTAACATACAAAATCGCGCATATGCTATACCAAGGTGTAGCGCCTCAAAAAATTCTAGCTTTAACTTTTACCAATAAAGCGGCCAAGGAAATGAAAGAAAGAATTGGTTCTGTTGTTGGAGCAGAAAAGGCTAATTGGCTATGGATGGGCACATTTCATTCTGTTTTCGCTAAAATATTACGTATAGAAGCCGAACATATTGGTTACTCGTCTAAATTTACAATTTATGATACCGACGATGCCAAAAGTTTGTTGCGTTCCATTCTAAAACAACTTCAACTAAAACGAGAACAATATCCAGAAAATGAACTTTTAAATAAAATATCTTCAGCCAAGAATAATCTTATCACAGCTAAAGCTTACTCAGGGATTTCTACATTTATGGAACGAGATCGAGCTCAAAAAAAAAGCGACACTTATCGTATTTATGAACTTTACGAACAAAAATGTAAACAAGCTGACGCTATGGATTTTGATGATCTTTTACTCAAAACCAATATTCTATTTCGTGACCATCCAGAAATATTAAAAAAATACCAAGAACGCTTCAATTATGTATTAGTCGACGAGTATCAAGACACCAATTACTCTCAATATCTAATAGTGAAAAAATTATCTAGTTTACACCAAAACATTACAGTTGTAGGCGATGATGCTCAAAGCATTTACTCTTTTAGAGGGGCTAAAATTGAAAATATTCTAAATTTTAAAAATGATTATCCTACACACCAAGTTTTTAAATTAGAGCAAAATTATCGTTCTACGCAAAACATTGTAAACGCTGCCAACAGTATTATTAAAAATAATAAGAAGCAACTCGAAAAAAATGTATTTTCAGAAAATGAATTAGGCGATTTAATTCAGATAAAAAAAGTTAATACCGACACAGAGGAGGGTTATGTTGTTGCTAACGAAATTAAAGACCGTAGGCAATCTGAACAAATGCCTTATAGCAATTTTGCTATTCTATACCGCACTAATATGCAATCGAGAATAATGGAAGAAGCTTTAAGAAGAAACAATATTCCTTATAAAATTTATGGTGGATTTTCATTTTATCAGCGCAAAGAAATTAAAGACTTATTAGCATATTTTAGATTGGTCTCTAACCCCAAAGATAATGAAGCTCTAAAAAGAATTATTAATTATCCTGCTCGTGGAATTGGCAAAACAAGTTTAGACAAAATTGAATTGGTTGCTAACCATAATGAAATGACTATGTGGGATGTTCTAAATAGATCCGATGAATTGGAAGGTTTTAACAAAGGCACCAAAAGTAAGTTTACCAAATTTGTTAATCTTATCACTAAATTTATTCAACAGGCTGAAGAACAAGATGCTTTCGATGTTGCCAATAGCATAGCAAAAGATACTGGGATTCTTAAAAGTTTACATGAACAGGAAACTCCTGAAATGGTGAGCCAACATGAAAATATCTTAGAATTACTGAACGGTATAAAAGACTATAGCTTATTGTTACAGAAAGAAGAAAATTTAGAAGTTCTAACTCTTGACAGATATTTGGAGAATGTTGCTCTAATAACAAATCAGGATAACGAAAAGGAAGAGGATAACGAAAAAGTAACTCTAATGACTATTCACTCGGCTAAAGGATTGGAATTCAAAGACATTCATATCGTTGGTGTTGAGCAAGATATGTTTCCTTCTATGATGTCAAAAAATAGTCCGAAAGAATTAGAGGAAGAACGTCGACTGTTCTATGTTGCCATAACAAGAGCAGAAAAATATTTAACAATCAGCTATGCCAATTCCCGAATGAAATATGGTAAATTTATGAGTACTGGCCCCTCTATGTTTATCGGAGAAATAAGCGAAGAGTTTATTAATCGCCCAAACACGGGAATGTTTAGCAAACGAGAAGGTAATCGGTTTCAATCAAACAAACCTAAACAAGCTTTCGCAACAGATCAGTTTCGGAGAGGGAAATTAAAATCTATAAATACGAGTTCCGAGGATAAATTTACGGCTTCCCCATCCAGTTCTCTTAAAGCAGGAATGCGAGTAGAACACGCTAGATTTGGGAAAGGGAAGATCCTTCAAATATCTCAATCATCAGGAAATCATGTTGCCACTGTATTCTTTGAAGGAGCTGGTCAGAAGCAATTATTATTAAAATTTGCCAAACTAAAAATCATTGATTAATTCTCAATAATTTATCGAAATACGAAACTATTTAAATCTTTTTCCGTTAACAAATAACTGCAAGCTGTGATGAGTTGTTGAAATATATAAATTAAGATAATAGTTATGAAAATTGGAATAATAATAGGTCGAATTGGAGGCGTTGATGGTGTTGCTTTAGAAACAGAGAAATGGATTACTATTTTAGAAAAAATTGGTCATGAAGTTTTTATTATTTCTGGAGAATTTGAGCAATGGAAAATGAAACGTCCCAATCATTATCTCTTTCCTGTATTATCTTTCTTCTCCCCTGAAGCAGAATGGGGTCAACGAAAGGCCTTCTATAATATGGATATGGATCCTACTCCTCTTTTTGAACATGTAGAAGAAATATCAGAATTAATTTATCACAAACTAGATAAGTGGATCAAATTCAACAAAATAGATATTATTCTTTCAGAAAATGCATCAGCATTACCTTGCCATTTATCTATGGGAATTGGTATCAAGAAACTAGTAGAAAGAACCGGTGTCCCAGCTGTAACTCACGACCATGATTTCCACTGGGAAAGAGGCTCTCGCTACGTTTCTGGGCATAAAGAAATTAATCAGTTTTTAGACGAGAACTTTCCGTTAATACTACCAGGGGTAAAACATGCTGTTATTAATACCTTTGGAGTAGAAACCTTTAAAGAACGATTCAATATAGATGCTACTCTTGTTCCAAACGTAATGGATTTTGATAAACCTTACGCAATCCCAACCAAAGAAAACGAATTATTTTTAAGGCAATTAGGGGTTGCTGTTGGAGATATTCCTCTTTTACAAGTAACAAGAATTGTGCGAAGAAAAGGAATAGAAACAGCCATTTCTTTGCTAGATATTTTACATGACAAAAAACTTAAATTAATTATTACAGGAAACCCCAAAGATGATGAGAATCAAGATTACTACAACGAATTAGTAGATCAAATTCACGATTTAAACCTTACTAATCAAGTTACCTTCGGGTGGCATAAAGTCTTGAATCACAAAGATTTATCAGAAGTTTACGCACATGGAAGAGCTTGCACCTACTTTAGTACCTACGAGGGTTTCGGAAATGCTTTTGTAGAATCTGTTTTAGCTAAGAAACCCATCTTTGTAAATAATTACAAACCTGTATATATGCCAGATATTGGTAGTAAAGGATTTAAAACCGTTATGCTAGAAGACAGTAAATTGGAATTGAGTAAAGTACAACAAATGCACGATATTATTTATAATACAGAAATGTGCAAAGAAATTGGAGAATACAATTTCCAAATAGGTAAAAAATATTTCTCTTACCAAGTCCTAGAAGAAAAACTTACTGAATTATTTAAATTTTAATAACATTAGAAATCTAATTATTAATACTAATAACACAACAAATCATCCTGTTCATATTATTATGAGCAGGATTTTTTGTATATTGTAGCAAACCAAACAAAAACTAAAACAGATGAAACAATCCAATACACAAAAACTCATACAGAGCTTAAAGTCTCAGAATATAAAAACATGGTTCGATTTAGGATTATTCTTAGATCGTTTAAAAGAAAAGCCCTCAAATGCCAAATTTAACGGATCTTTTGATGAATATAAAAAAGACATCAACAAGCATTCTATTGCCTTTATGTCCTTCCAGTTTACTATAGATGGAATAACGGTAGAAGCTGAAAAATATGCTAATATAATTCAACAAGAATTTCCAGACTCGGAAATACACTACATTGCAGGAAAGATTCATAACGAGGCTAATGAAATGATTGCCCCAACTATTATAAAAAAAGAAATCCCCGAACTTAATGCTTTTGACGATTGGCATTTATACAATGATTTCTTCAAAATAAAAATGGAACGAGGTAGCAAATCTTACAATGCTCTAATCTCTAAATTTTGGGATGATATTTTGATAATCGTAGAAAAGTTAGGCAGCTATATCGAAAAACATAATATTAAACTACTGTATCAAATAAATATAAATTCAAACCCAGGAAATGTCTCTTTCGCATTAGCATCAGTCTTAATATCTGAATATTTTGGAATCCCAGTTATCAATAATAATCACGATTTTTATTGGGAAGGAGGACACAGAGAAGTAGAAATAAAACAAAAGAAGCTAAAAAAAGGACCAAGAGATTTTTTCTTTCACAATTCCCACGTTGGCGAATTCTTTTCTATCATCGAACAAATTTACCCATGGAATAGTCGATCTTGGATGAATGTGAATATCAACAATATTCAACAAGAACACTTAATCAATAAAAACGGCATCAATCCTTCGAATGTAGAAATTATTGGAACAGCTATAGATAACTCTATTTTCAAACCAATGAGTAAAAGATCGAGCATTAAAGCATTTATGCAAGTAGCCTCTATCTTTTCGAACAACAAAAATACAATTACAGTTCATAAAGCCCATCAACATACAAAGAATCAACGTTCTTTACTACCCATCTTATTCGGAAATAAAACTCAAAAGAATTTTGATTTTGTAAATAATAATATTGTTTTTCTACAACCTACAAGAATAGTTAGTAGGAAAAATATTGAAACCAATTTTAAGCTCGTAAAGAAACTTTTTTCTAATCTTGAATTTCAACAAAAATTTATCGACAACCCTCAGTTACATCTTTCCATAATCGTAACAGGGCCTATTCCTCAAGGACAACAAAATTATTATGAAAAATTAATATTTGATTTTTCAAAATTCTTATTAAGTATTCCCAAATCCACAAGAGACAGCATATATTTAGGTTTCTTATTTAGCGAATTCGACAAATATGAATTTAAAAAGAAATACAACCTGCCCATAGATATTCGTCAACTATATAATGTCGCTTCGTTAATTCTTTTACCCAGTCAAACCGAAGGAAGAGGGCTACCAATAATTGAGGCTGCGGCATCGGGAACACCTATTTTTTGTCGACAATACGAACCTCGAAAAGTATACGAAGAAGTAATTGGTCATAATTTAGACGAAAATAATAGACTGAGAGTTCTTGAATTTAAAGGCTCTAAAATCCCTACACAACTTATCCAAAAAATTATTAACCAAGTCTTCTATCCACAAAACTCCATAGAAGATATTGCACATAACCAAAATGTTATTAAGCGTAGATATAGTATAGAATCATTAAGTATCAACCTTAATTACATCATATATAAACAATATTTACAACTTAAATCTATCCATAGTAACCTCAATGAAGTTCAAGAAATAATACAAAAATATCAGAAATTAATAACATTCCGAAACGATGATTTAGAGAGCATATTAAATACTAAAACCCGACATTATCTCCCCGGTTATAATCGATATGCATTTATGATTTATTTAAAATCGCTTATCGACCCAAGCTTTTTTAGAGTTGAAGAACAATTTATGAGAGGTGATGTTTTCGCTTATGCTCAACAAATTGATTCCATTCTTGAAGGACATGAAAACGCCGATATGGAGCAAATTCACAATTACTACAATGCTATTGAAGATGTATTCAAATTTAGTGATGGCGAAAGCGAATTGAGGCACGACCATGCCTTAGCATACCGACACAGAAATAAAACACACTACCCATACCAAGATTTTACATTCCAAGAAATGACAGGTCTGGTAAATATGATATATTACCATTTTCTTAAACCTGAAATAGAAAAAAAGATTATGGTAACTCCAAAATTCTTTACAGATTGGGACTTGGCTCTGTTACAACTAACGAATAGTCAGTCACTTGGAATAGACGACAGAAAGGTTTTAACCAAGAAACTAAAAGAAAATGTTCCCAAAGGATATTTTTCTGGACGTTACATAAAACACGAACTAGAATATTTTATTTTGCAACCCATACGTGCACAACTTAATCTTTCGATAGAAGAAGAATTAACTAAAGAAATACTTAGCACAAGAGCCCTGCAATTAGAAAAAGTGTACATCTTTATACACGAACCTAGTGTTACCGAATGGTTTTCTTGTTCAGAAATCGAAGATTACCTAAAAAACGAAAGCGAACCAGGATTGAGTCTTCTTTACGATGCAGGAATAATAGAGATCGTAGAAACCAAACAATGGAGCAACGGTGTTCATTTTCCACAAATGGGAGCCTCTGCAATTGAAAAATTGAAAGAAATAAAAGAAAAGAATGGTTTCTTAATTACCAATGGTGAGTACTCAGCCATGATGACAGATATTATTAATATCGATCATTTTCATATTGGAAAGGCTGAGCGCAAAATGACTGCTAAAATTATGGGAATACCTCATAACAGTGGATTTGTACAATTTGTACCCGCTGGCTTACGAACAAATTTAGCTTACCCAACACCAATTCAAACTTCTAAAGAATTCGAGGATGCATTAAAAAGCGATTTATTTAACCAAGTCAAACAACAAATTGGAGAAAAAGAGTTGTATAAAAGATTACGAACCGATGCCGAAAATAATGGTACTCCAATTATCGAATTCCTCAACAATCAAAAAGACAAGTTGAGTGGCAAGACAAATATCAATAAAGTAGAATCTTCGTATGTTGGCGGCGTATACTCCGATGGACTACCCTGGAGTGGTGTTACTGCAGATATAGACACCCAACAGTTTAACTGGAAATTCGCTGCCCATTTCGCCAAAGATGAGCCTAAAAACGTTCCCACTTTAATCCGTGATTTTAAAAAAGATACAGGTTTTAATAAAAATATTGAATTTGCATGGAACGGAGGATATATTCTTAATCCTGAATTAGTTGGAAAACTCGGTCTTCCTGAAACATATATAGGATCTCCACTAGGACTCCTTATTATGAACGGAGAAGTAAAATGCCCACCTTTATTCAATAAACCCGCTTTTTTGATTTATAAAAATGGGACTGTCGATATTCAGAAAGTAAATAGTAAAGTTGGTTTTGAAGTTTCAAAGAATAATAAATCCCTAATTTTTACGCCAGAAAATTATAACACTCACAACGAAAAAACCCCTTGTTATTATGATTTATTCTTCGAAAAAGATGAAATCCAAACCAATGAGAATGTTATTATTCGCCTTGCAGGAAATACAGTCAAACAAATTATCCATTCAAAAAAAGACGAAAGAGTAAAAATTATTCCTGTCGGAATGACCCTTTCTATACCTAAAAAATTATTTAGTACTAAAATATTTGAAGTAGATAAAGAAGTAAATATTAAATTAACAAATCCTCAAGACCAATCGATTGACTGGGAACAAATATCGTATGCTATTGAGGCTGGACCTATGTTAATAGAAAATGGTCAAGAAATTGTTAATATGGAATTAGAAGGTTGGAAATCGAATAACTCAATAAAAACACAAGCAGCAAGGCTAGATTTCACCGATATGAGAGGTCCTAAAATTGCAGTTGGTATTGATGATAATGGTAAATTAAAAGTACTAATGGTTAATGGCCGTATTCGTGAATCGGTTGGTGCTACACATTTCGATATGGCAGAAATTTTATTAAAAGCAGGAATCAAAAAAGCAATGGGCTTTGATCCTGGAGGAAGTAGTACTCTGGTTATCGATAATAAGATAATGAATATCTCCCCTTACAATAAGGACTACGAAAAAGATATTTATTCACTTAGTCCTGAACCTCGATTTGTTTCTAATATTATTATGGGTTGGGTTGAAGAAAAAGAAGACTAAATATTTTGTATCTTTACCTAAAGAAAAAGATTTATGAAAAAATTTATTCTATTTATTGCGCTTATTATTGGTTTTTCGAACTCCAATTATGCACAAAAAGTATATTCTGTAAATGCAAGTTATAAAGCCGATATTAAAGTTTACGTGGTGGATGCCGAATATAAAGCAGACTTATTGGTTTATAAAGAAAACGCCGACTATAAAGCCGATGGCAACGAAGGACATTGGTTTTTTACTGATGCAGATTACAAAGCCAAAAAGAAAATCTATTTTGTTGATGCCGATTACAAAGCAGATTTAAAAATCTATTTTGTAGATGCCGAATACAAAGCTAAATGGAAAGACAGTTCTAAGAAACAATTAATGTACTAAACGTTTTTGAACAACAGGCAGAATTAGAAAAGCCCGCACTAAAAAGATATAGGTTGGGCTATTCACTTACGAGGTAGTATCCCATAAACTGTGTAAAGTGAAAGTCTAATGGTTCCAAGTTACCGTTAGACTTTTTATATTTATACCAAATATATTATGATATGTCGTATAAAATGATTATCTTTATGTATGTCAC
>Ga0256842_1002990_pt1 | contig 11626 bp, 9 predicted proteins | sample 4559240metaG_FD_185973 | JGI IMG/M metagenome (GOLD analysis project Ga0256842, IMG submission 185973) | Hydrothermal vent microbial communities from Guaymas Basin, Mexico - 4559-240 | ecosystem: Environmental > Aquatic > Marine > Hydrothermal vents | place: Mexico: Guaymas Basin | collected...
GCTAATTTAAGCAGACTTTTTAAAACCTCTCTGTTAACTATTCCCTTAATTTTAACAGACAAATCTGGTTTAATAAGTCCAAACCTCTCTATCAAGGCCTCGAGAACCATTTCTTGAGCTTCTAAGACCCTGCCTTTAATCATCCCTTGCTGTTCTCCTTGTTCTATCCATTTTTCTGCAAGTGTTGGCATAATATCTGCCCCCTTTCCTATTTGTCTTATTGCTTCTTTTATATCTTTTTCTTCTATTTTATCACTAGCACTGGCTATATAGGATAGAAGTGTTTCTAGATATTGAAGAGGTGTATTACTCTCACTAAGATCTTTAAAAAGATTGAAAATACGATCCAAATATTTGCCTGGTTCAGGTGTTGTGAGATATTTTAAGGCCATTAAAGTGGCTTTTAATATCACTCTCCCCTTGATCTCTTCATCTGATATAGTGGACAGATCATAAAGTAAATAATTAAACTCAGGTATATATTTATTTAGCTCTGTTTCTATTTCTCCAAAAAGATAGGAAAAGTTTGTTTTAACTGTCCATCTCCTATGTCCATTATAGATTACAAGAGGAATAATAACAGGAAGAATAGGCTCATGGTTCTGTTTAAGATAAAGGTCCCAAATCTTCACCATATAACGCAATAGTTGTAAACCAGTAAATCTTTCGGGAGTGCTTTTGTGCTCAAAAAGCAAATAAATCAAACCAGGTCTGGAGCTTAGCTGAACTTCATACAAAAGATCAGAAAAATGTTCTTTTAAATCTTCATCTACAAAGGAATCTTTGACAATGTTAAGGGAATCAAAATCAATTAATCTGCAAATATCTTGAGGCAGATAATTTTTTAAGAAATCCTCTGCCTGCTCTTTATGCGATAAGATCTCCTTCACAAATGCATCATGAGGGTTCTGTATGTATTTTTTCTCCATAAATTTTTATTAAAACACCTTTTAAAGGATAGCAAGCGGCTATTTTCGCCTCGCAGTTGGCGGAATTTGGATATAGCCATTTTTAAAAAAAGAGGATATAAAACAATACATTGAAATGGAATATAACCAATTTGTGCCCATAGCGGCAGAGGTGGTAATAGAGATAGACACAAAGGCAGATTTAAGAAAATTTTCTAGCCCTATAGATTATTTTGTGGAAAACACAGAAGACTTATTACAAGCAGGTGTGAAAAAAGTAATCTGGCTATTTACAAAAGTGAAAAAGATATGGTTAGAAGAAAAAGGAAAAGATTGGCGTATGAAAAATTGGAATGAAGATATAGAAGTGATAGAGGGAATTATCATTTACGTGCAAAAAATGTTAGAAGAAAGTAAGTAATATTATCTTATGCCTCGATGCTGGCAGAACAGTATATTTGATAGTATTGCTTGCTTGGTTTACCAACGAGATAGTCGGTTTTTAATTCTACCTTAAAAGGGATTGAAATATGTCCATCCTTTAGGAACATTATCATGATGGCTAAAACAAAATATAATGAACAAAGTCAGAACCAAAAAGAGACTATAAAAATCTCTGATCTTCGTAGGATAATTAAAAAGTGCTTTTGGGATTATAATTTTTTAGAAAATGATATTGTGGATATATTAAAAAGCAGCGACTTAAGAAAGAAGGCCTTTTTGTTTGAGAAGATCTTGCTTAATAGCACAAGATTGTTTCATGATCTCAAAATATTTGATAAGAATGAGTTAAAACTGCTACTTGATGAATATAAATTGCCAAACTTTAACCGTGATGCATTTTATAGATATAAAGATGTTGTTATCCCAAAAAAAGGCTATCTTATAGACAATATAAAAAATATACTCAGTAATAAAATAACAGCTGTGATGGGAAGGGATGATCCCAAGGATATATTTGATATTTACCTTATAGCAAAATTTTACACATTCTCTTGGAAGGATATACTAGAAAGTGCTCATAAAAAAGCATATTTTAGTGATGAAGAATTCATTATTAGATTAAAAACATTTCCACCAGAACTCTTAAAGAAGATAAAACTAATTGATAGACATTTTTTGGATAACTTTAATAAAGAATTCAAAAAAATCATAGATAAGATTGAAAATAAAGCATACAATCATCCGTGAACCATTGTCCCAATTGCTTCATTGTATATATGATGTTTTGCCAACAAATAAGCAAGGTTAAATAATCACCAATCTCTTCACCAATTCCACCACCTCATCTGGATCGTCTTCTACTATAAATAGCTCAAAATCCTGTTCTTTTATGTATTTTCTTGGAAGGAGTCTGGATTTGAACCACTCGATGAGTGGAGACCAGAAGTCTTTGCCCACAAGAATTATAGGAAATGGTTTGATTCTTTTAGTTTGGGTAAGGACTAGAGCTTCGCTAAACTCGTCTAATGTCCCAAATCCTCCTGGCATTACAATATATGCCATGGCATATTTTATAAACATCACCTTTCTTACAAAGAAATATTTAAAATCGCACCTCACATTCAAAAAGTTGTTGGGTTTTTGCTCTAAAGGAAGATGAATGTGCAGTCCCACTGATTTGGAATCTTTAGCATCATATGCCCCTTTATTTGCTGCTTCCATAACTCCAGGACCACCACCACTTATTATGGAATACCCGGATTTTGCTAATTTATTTGCTATTTCATAGGCAAGCTGATATATATGATCATCTTTTTTGACCCTAGCTGAACCAAAGATAGACACAGCAGGGCCAATGTCTTTTAAGGTATCAAAGCCTTCTACAAATTCTGCCATTATTTTAAAGAGTCTCCAGGAATCTTTTATTGACAGCTCGTCTATCACAAACTGTTTTGAAGTCATAGGCAAATCCTTAAATAAAGCCTTAATTAAGAGATTCTGGTTACACCAAAAACTCCCTAAAAATAGGGTTAAATAAAAGATTTATTAGTTTTTTCTAAAAAAAGTTCTTTTGTCAAGTGAAAATTAAAAACTTGTGCTTAATAATTCATTGGTTTACAATTCTTTTGTCTAATATCTCACAAAAGGAATTACGTTATGAAAATAAAAAGAAAAGTCACCAAAAAGATCTATGTGGGTTCAGTTGATATAGGCGGTTTGGCACCTGTTCGTGTTCAGTCAATGACTAATACCAATACAGAAGATATTGACGCTACAGTGGAGCAAATAACAAGATTACAGGATGCAGGATGTGAGATTATTAGGGTAACGGTGAACACAGAAAAGGCTGCAAAGGCCTTACCTCAAATTCTTGATCAGATATCTATTCCTTTGATTGCAGACATACATTTTAATTATAAGCTTGCAATAATGGCAGTGGAACAGGGTGCCCATGCAATCAGGATTAATCCAGGGAATATTGGGCCTGAGAAAAATTTAGATAAGATTGTTGATTGTTGTAAATCAAATTCAGCAGTTATTAGAGTTGGTATAAATAGCGGTTCCTTAGAAAAGGACCTTTTAAAAAAATATGGACATGCAACACCAGAGGCCTTAGTGGAAAGTGCTCTTAGATGGATTTCAAGGATTGAAAAAAGAAATTTTTCAAATCTAAAGGTGTCACTCAAGTCTTCTTCTGTGCTGGACACAGTCACTGCATATGAGCAATTTTCGGAAGTCTCTGATTATCCCCTGCATGTGGGAATAACTGAGGCTGGATTTGGGGTAAGAGGTATTGTTAAGAGTTCTGTTGGGATAGGGCTTATCTTGGCAAAGGGAATAGGTGATACTATTAGGATATCTTTAACTGGAGATCCTGTTGAAGAAGTTTTTGTTGCATGGGAGATCTTAAAGAGCCTTGGCCTTAGGTATAAGGGGCCAGACATAATTTCCTGTCCCACATGCGGAAGGACAAGGATTAATATTGAAAAAATAGCAAAAATAATTGAAAATGAAGTAAAAAACGAGACTCTATATTTTAAAATAGCAGTAATGGGATGTGTTGTAAATGGGCCTGGCGAGGCAAAAGAGGCTGATATTGGTTTGGCTGGAGGCGAAGATTTAGGAGTAATATTTAAAAAGGGAAAGGTCATAAAAAAGGTGGATGGAGAAGATAGATTAATTGAGGAATTTATAAAAGAGTTAAGGGCGTATATCAAAAGCTTGAAAAAGGAGGAACAACTTCCATGAGGTTTAGTAAATTTTATTGCCCCACTTTAAAAGAGGACCCAGCAGAGGCTGAGGTAATAAGCCATAAGCTTCTTATCAGGGCAGGCCTTATTAGAAAGCTATCATCTGGGATCTATTCCTTTTTGCCATTGGGATTTAAATGTTTGAGTAAGGTCATCAAAATAGTTAGAGAAGAGATGGATAGGGCAGGAGCTCTGGAAGTGATGTTGCCTGTTGTTCAACCTGCTGAGCTTTGGCAAGAGAGTGGTCGATGGGATTTTTATGGAAAAGAACTGTTGAGATTTAAGGATAGAAATAATAGGGATTTTTGCATTGGTCCAACTCATGAAGAGGTTATAACTGATTTGATAAGGCATGAGGTAAAATCATATAAGCAGCTGCCTTTAAATCTATATCAAATACACACAAAATTTAGAGATGAGATGAGGCCTAGGTTTGGTCTTATGAGATGTAGAGAATTTATAATGAAAGATGCATATTCCTTTGATAGAGATAATGAAGGGGCTGAAAAGAGTTATATGCAGATGTATGATGTATATCACCGCATATTCAAGAGAATTGGTTTGAAATATAGGGCTGTTGAGGCTGACACAGGCCAAATAGGTGGAAGCTTTTCCCATGAATTCATGGTGCTTGCTGATACTGGTGAAGACACTATAGTTGTGTGTGAATCATGTGAATATGCATCAAATTTGGAAAAGGCAGAGGTTGTTTCTTCGTATAAACTAGATACAACACAAAGTGAAAAATGTGCCAATCTACAAGAAGTCTACACTCCTCAAAAACACACAGTAGCTGAGGTTTCTGAATTTTTGGGTGTGGATAAAACCAAGATAGTCAAGACATTATTGTACGTTGCTGATGGCAAGTATGTTGCGTTTGTTATTCCTGGAGATAGGGACTTAAATGAAGCAAAGGCAAGATCTTCGTTAAAGATAAATGATCTGAGAATGGCCAACTTTGAGGAGGTGAAAGAGATTACAGGGTGTGATGTTGGATATGCTGGTCCTGTTTCATTAAATGTGGATGCAATATATGTTGATAAGTTGCTTTTGGGTAAAAAGGATTTGATATGTGGGGCTAATAAAACTGACTATCACTTTAGGCATCTTGATATAGAAAGGGACGTCTCTGTTACTGATTATATTGATTTGGTCAATGTATTAGAGCAAGATCCATGTCCTAGATGTGGAGCAAGGCTTAAATTTTTAAAAGGGATAGAGGTTGGTCATGTTTTTAAACTTGGAGAAAAATATTCAAGGGCAATGAATGCAAAGTTTATTGATAGCGATGGAAAAGAAAAATATTTTGTGATGGGGTGTTATGGAATTGGTGTTACCAGGATCATTTCTGCAGCTATTGAACAAAATTACGATGAGAATGGAATTATCTTCCCACCATCAATTGCACCTTTTGAGGTGGCTATTTTGAGTTTAGATATTAAAAATCAAGAAGTAATGAAATTATCAGAAGATTTTTATAATTATTTAACTGATAAAGGCATTGATGTGTTGTGGGATGACAGAGATGAGCGTCCAGGTTTTAAGTTTAAGGATATTGATTTAATGGGAATACCAATTCAGGTGGTAATTGGTAAAAAGGGGTTAGATGAAGGGATTGTGGAATTTAAAAATAGAAAAACAAAGGAAGTTGTTAAGATCCCTATATCAGAATTTGAGGAAAAGATTTTGGAGTTTAGAGAAAACGTATGGAAAGAATGGGGACTTTTTTAGAAAGTAGTCATCAATGTCAGAGGCATATCTTTTCTGTATCTGAGCTCTCAAATGCTATCAAAGACATTTTAGAAGGTGAGTTTCCTCTGGTTTGGGTAAAAGGACAGGTCAGTAATTTTACAAAAGCCTCCTCAGGACACATATATTTTACGCTAAAGGATGAGCTTAGTTCAATACCTTGTGTGTGGTTTAGGTCTTATCACAATATTTATAATAAGAATGAAAGTTTGTTATATGAAGGACAGGAGATTATTTGTGCAGGCAGGATCAGCATCTATCCTCCAAGGGGATGTTATCAGATTATTGTGGAGCTTGTTCAAGATATAGGACTGGGGAAATTATTTATTGAGCTGGAGCAACTTAAAAAAAAGCTAATGGATAAAGGATATTTTGATCCATCAATAAAAAAAAGTATTCCTAAAAATCCTATAAAAGTTGCAGTGATAACTTCTGTAGAGGGTGCTGCTATTAGGGATTTTTTGAAAATTGCAAAAGAGAAGAAAATGCCTGCGCACATACGCATTTATCCTTCTACAGTCCAGGGTATTGAGGCTGAAAATAAGATTGTAGAGATGATGGATCTTATAAATAGAGATATGTGGGCTGAGGTTATAGTTTTAATCAGGGGTGGCGGATCAATCGAGGATCTTTATGTTTTTAATTCAGAAAAGATTGCACATTCAATATTTAAATCTCAGATTCCAGTGGTAACAGGAATAGGGCATGAGATAGATTATACTATTGCTGATATGGTAGCGGATTTTAGATGCGCAACTCCAACACATGTTGCAAACTATCTATGGGATGACAGTTCTTTTTATATGCAACAGATCGATGAGTTGTCTATTAATTTAACAAAATTTATAAAAGATTTTTTTGAGTCCATATCAAGTGAAATAGTTAATTATATAAGTCAGTTAAGGGCTTATAATCCTTATAATCAACTTATGTTTAAAGAAGAAGCTATCTATGATTATTTAAATAGGATGAATTTGTTGGTAAAAAATATTTTATTAAATAGGGATCAACAGATAGATGAAGCAATTAAAATTGCAACTATAATAATTGACAATATGTTAACTAATATACATCAAAGCACCCAAAGTTTCATTGAGAATATGAAAAGTGGTATTATTGACTTACTACATGAAAAGAAAAGGGCATTGGATGTAATAGAGACTGAGCTTGCTTCCTTAGATCCTTTAGGTCCTTTAAAAAAAGGTTATGCTCTTGTAAAAGATAAGGAGAATATTATTGTCAAAAATTCTGTTGAGGCCAAGGCAAGGGATAAATTGGAGATAGTCTTTTCTGATGGGAGTGTAAATGTTTTAGTGGAGAAATGAAATGGATGATTTTGATTTTGAGAAAAGTTTTTCTAGACTCAAAGAAATTGTAAAATTATTACAGCAAGAGGAATTGTCTGTTGACAAGGCCATGTCCTTGTATAAAGAGGGATGTGAGCTTGCTAGAAGATTAAAAGAATATATATCCAAGGCAAAACAAGAGGTAGAGATTTACTCAGATGGCTTGTTTGAAAAAAAGGACATAGATGGACTTTAGGATGAAGGAGCTAAAAAATTTTTTACAGAAATATAGGGTGTTGGTTGATGATTATTTAAAAAATTACTTTAAGAGTGATAATAAGATCCCAGACTCCCTAAAAAAAGGTATGGAGTATAGTGTATTTGCTGGTGGAAAGAGGATCAGGCCTATTTTGTGTCTGATTTTTGCAGAACTTTTTGGAGAAAGTAAGAAAAACATATTGCCTTTTGCATGTGGCCTTGAGCTCATACACACATATTCTTTAATTCACGATGATCTACCAGCTATGGACAATGATGATTTTCGCAGAGGCAAGCCAACAAATCATAAGGTGTTTGGCGAGGCAATGGCTATACTCTCTGGGGATGGACTTCTTACAGAAGGCTTTTATCTTATGCTTAAGTGCAATGTTGAGGTGCAGAGATTGCACAGGGCAATTTTAGAGGTATGTGATGCTGTGGGACCTCGGGGGATTGTTGGTGGGCAGGTTATTGATATGGAATTAACTGGATCAGGATTAGTTGAAATTAACCTGCTAAAAAAGATGCATAAATTAAAAACAGGAGCCTTTATTAGGGCAGCATGTACATCTGGTGCATATCTAGCTGGTGCAAGGGAAGAAGATGTTGAAAAGGTCTCGCGTTTTGGAGAGTACCTTGGATTGGCATTTCAAATTGCAGACGATATCTTAGATGTCATTGGAGATGAGAAGAAGATTGGCAAACCTGTTGGAAGTGATGAACAAAAAGGAAAGATAACATATCCTGCTGTCCTAGGATTAAAACAGAGCTATGAGTTGGGATGGGAGGCTGTGGATAAGGCGTTATCTTATTTAAGAGAGTTGCCATGTGATAATGTCCATTATTTGGAGCTGTTAGCAAAATACATTATGGAAAGGAGTGAATAGGTGAGAAAATGAAGAAACGTATTTTAGATAGTATTTCAAGACCTGAGGATATCAAGAAACTTTCAATAGAAGAATTGGAGTCTTTGGCAGAAGAAATTAGGGCTGAGATCATATCAACCGTGCAAAGCATTGGTGGACATCTGGCCTCATCTTTAGGTGTGGTAGATCTCACACTGGCATTATATAAGGTCTTTGATTTTTCTAAAGATAAATTGGTTTGGGACGTGGGTCATCAGGCCTATGCCCATAAGATTATCACCAGAGGAATAGAAAAATTTAGGACATTGAGACAATTTGGCGGGCTATCTGGATTTCCAAAGATGGATGAATCCCCCTATGATCATTTTGGTGTTGGCCATTCCTCAACGTCTATATCTGCGTGCCTGGGTATGGCAGTAGCAAGGGATATTTTGAATCAAAATCATAAGGTTATTGCAGTGATTGGTGACGGGTCAATGACCGCTGGGATGGCTTATGAGGCATTGAATCACGCTGGAGATCTTGAGAAGGATTTAATTGTCATATTGAACGATAATGAGATGTCTATTTCTAAAAATGTTGGGGCACTCTCTTCTTTTTTGAGTAGAAAGCTGGCTCATAAGCGTTTTGTTAAATTTAAACAGGATCTAAAGAGATGGTTAAAACAGGTGCCAAAATTTGGAGAAGAGATCTTAAATTATGCCAGAAAAAGTGAGGAGTCACTTAAAAATCTATTCACCCCTGGTATCTTATTTGAGATCTTTAGATTTTATTATATAGGTCCAATAGATGGCCATAATATAAAGAAAATGGTGCAGTATTTTAGTGAGATAAAAGAACTGAACAAACCTGTTTTGGTTCATGTTTTAACAAAAAAAGGAAAAGGATACCCGCCTGCAGAAAAGGATCCTACCCTGTATCATGGTGTTGGTAAGTTTAAACCCAATAAACAAGACAAAGATAAAGGGCCTTCAATACCAACTTATAGCCATGTATTTGGAGATGTTTTGTGTAAATTGGCTGAAAAAGACAAAAAGATAATAGCTATTACTGCAGCAATGCCTGAAGGCACAGGACTTGTGAAATTTAGAGAGATGTTTCCGAATAGATTTTTTGATGTAGGAATATGTGAACAACATGCTGTAACTTTTGCTGCAGGATTAGCCACTCAAGGTTTTAAACCAGTTGTAGCCATTTATTCTACCTTTTTGCAGAGGGCATTTGATCAAATTATACATGATGTGTGCCTTCAAAACCTACATGTGATTTTTTGTTTGGACAGGGCAGGGTTAGTTGGTGAGGATGGTCCAACACATCATGGCTCTTTTGATTTGTCTTATTTAAGACTAATACCCAATATGACCATAATGGCCCCAAAGGATGAAGTGGAACTTCAAAATATGATATATACAGCCATTAATTTTAATGGCCCTATTGCTATAAGGTATCCAAGGGGCAAGGTCATGGGAGTTGATAGGAGTGATGAATTTAAAAACATAGAAATTGGTGAAGGTGAAATCGTAAGACAGGGAAACGACCTTATAATTGCAGCAATAGGAAACATGGTATATCCTTCAATTGATGCTGCAAATATAGTTTATGATCTTCATAACATAGATTGTTGTGTTTTAAACCTTCGTTTTGCAAAGCCAATTAGTCAAAACACAATTAACTTGATTGGCCAATTTGATAAAATCTTAGTTGTAGAAGAAAATACTATATTTGGTGGTGTATCTTCTTATATTCTTGAACTTTTATGTGATCATTGGAAGATCAAAGACAAAAATATTCTACGCATTGGCATACCCGATAGATTTATTGAACATGGAAAACCCCATGAACTTAGAAAAATGTTAGGGCTGTGTGAAGAGGGAATTGTGGAGGGTATTTTGAAGTTGATTGGCAAAGAGTAGGATAAATATAAGAATAAGTAAAAAAATGGTGCTCCTTAAAAAAGGAGCACCATTTTTTTATTCAAAAACAGCCCCCTTTGCAGCAGAAGATATTAATTTTGAATATCTTTTTAAGAACTTAGATTTTACTTCAGGAGATTTTATCTTTATTTCTCTTTTTCTTTTTTCGATTTCTTTGTCATCCACGAGTAACTCTATTTTTCTATTAGGGATATCTATTAAGATTTTGTCGCCATCTTTTATATAGGCAATAAGACCGCCTTCAGCAGCTTCAGGTGAAATGTGCCCAATTGCTGCACCCCTTGTACCACCGCTAAATCTGCCATCTGTTATTAGTGCAACGTCTTTGTCAAGTCCCATACCAGCAATAGCAGATGTTGGTGTAAGCATCTCTCTCATTCCTGGGCCACCTTTTGGCCCTTCATATCTGATTACCACTACATCACCTTTTTCTATCTTTCCGCCAAGTATGGCAGCGGTAGCCTCTTCTTCAGAGTCAAATACCTTTGCAGTGCCTGTTCTCACCATCATCTCTGGCGCAACAGCAGACTGTTTTACTACAGAACCATATGGTGCAAGATTTCCTTTTAGAATCGCAATTCCTCCCTGTTGCGAATGGGGGTCATCTATTGGTCTAATTACCTCATAGTTCTCTACTTTGGCATTTAGGTCTTTTAGATTTTCCCCAAGGGTCTTGCCAGTAACGGTCAAGCAATCAAGATCTAAAAGATTCTTCTTTGTAAGCTCACTCATCACACCTGGGATTCCTCCTGCAAAATAGAGGTCTTCAATATGGTGTGTGCCTGCTGGTGATAATTTACAGAGGTTTGGTGTAATTTTGTTTATCTGGTCAAATAGGTCTAAATCTATTTCAATTTCTGCTTCCCTTGCTATGGCAGGTAAGTGAAGGATCGTATTTGTTGAGCAACCTAATGCCATGTCTACTGCTATTGCATTTTTAATACTGTTTAATGTCACTATGTCTCTAGGCCTTATATTTTTTTCAACAAGTGACATTACCGTCATTCCTGCATATTTAGCAAGCCTTATGCGTTCTGCAAATACAGCAGGAATGGTCCCATTCCCCGGTAGTGCTAGACCCAACGTTTCACTTAAACAATTCATGGAATTTGCTGTAAACATTCCTGCACAACTGCCACAGCTAGGGCAGGCCTTTTGCTCTAACTCTTCTAATTCCTGGTCTGAGATCTCTTTTTTTTTGTATTTGCCAACTCCTTCAAATACTGAGATGAGATCCACTACTTTGTCTTTAATCCTTCCAGCTAACATTGGCCCACCGCTTATTATAATGGCTGGGATGTTCAGTCTTAACATGGCCATTAACATACCAGGTATGATTTTGTCACAATTGGTGACGCATACAAGTCCGTCAAAGGGATGGGCAACTGCCATGATTTCGATTGAGTCTGCAATGAGTTCCCTGCTTGGAAG
>Ga0256842_1002991_pt1 | contig 11620 bp, 15 predicted proteins | sample 4559240metaG_FD_185973 | JGI IMG/M metagenome (GOLD analysis project Ga0256842, IMG submission 185973) | Hydrothermal vent microbial communities from Guaymas Basin, Mexico - 4559-240 | ecosystem: Environmental > Aquatic > Marine > Hydrothermal vents | place: Mexico: Guaymas Basin | collected...
CTAGCATCTATTTTCTTAGGAAATAGAGACATTATATGAGCTTCTAATGTTTCCAGCTTATGTAGTTTATCTTCTAATTTAGTTTTCAAATCTAATACAGAATCAAGCATATCTCACCTCTACATTATCGAGACGTTGATTGACAACAGGGAGAATATGTTTACGTGTAAAATCTTCATACTCGGAATGTGACATTATTATATCACTATCATCCATAGATAATATACCAGTCTCTGGGAAGATTGCATTATGCACTGTAATCTTCCATGTAGTTATATCATCAATAAGACTAAGTATGGATGTTACAAGATCTGATTCTCGTACAACTGTAATCCTAGCTTCCTTCCATTGTATATTGCTAGCATTAATTCTACGTAAATTTGACTTGAGTGTATTAATATATCTTGTCTGTGTATAATACGAATATGGTTTTATTGTAAACGATACACCATCAATCAAATCTAGTAGTTGTTGTGTTAGCGGTAATGTTAAATTCGAATCGATTTTAATTTTCAACCCTTTTTGTTTTTGTTTTGTTAAAAAAGGTATAAGTTTATTCTGATGTAATGTTGGTTCTCCACCACTAATGACAATACCATCAATAAATTGTCTATATCTGTCTATTAGTTTATCAGCATCCTGTTCACTAATTAATGTCTGATTTGTTGCGGAAATTAAATCATGATTATAACAATATTTACACCTTAAATTACATCCACACGTAAATAGTATTAATGATGGATATGGTTCAAAGTCTATAAGCGTACTAAATATATTGGCAAACATATGATTCTCCTTTTTGTCAAACTTTAGTGATCAGACATGTGGCTATATCCAACAAAATTTGATAAGCCTATTAATCTTCGTGTTTGCCATTCTTTTCGTTTACCCTTATTCCATAAATTTACAGGTCGAACATAACCTACTACTCGTGTCATTTGAATTGTTTTTATCTTTTTGTTCATGTCAACACTCCTTCTAGGTTTTAAATGTGGACATATCATACCAAATTTTGTATTGCATACTTACCAATAAAATACGCATCTGCTATATCATAAAATATAGTTTTATCATGATCTTCACTAATACCTATATCAGCTAAAAATTTATCAACAACAAGATCCTTTGATGCTCTTCCATTAGTAGTAGCAAATTTCTTAACAGTTGATACTGATACTGGAATGATATCTCTGCATATGTGCAATTGTAACAAATACTTAACGACTCCTGTAAATTCCGCAGTATTTAAACTTTTGAACATAGTATATGCATAATCCTCTATAACAATCAACGAAATATTGTAATCTTTAAGAACATCAATCATAACTTGAGTTATGTAACATGCATTAGCAATATTATCAGTTGCAACATGCATAATCTTGTAAGCAGATACTACATTTGTATCGTTTAGTAATCTAACGCGTTTAGGCTGACTTGATAGCACAATCAGTTTAACACATTTCTTAGTCGTTATTGACCATAACGATATGCCCACATTTGACATTGATAAATCTAACCCAGCTAATATTGTCATTAATAAATTAGTCTCCTTTACGTTCACATTTAATTCGTTTCATATCATCTACTTCGATACCATATTTTTCCAGTTCTTCTTCAGTATGATCATATGGACAATACTCATATGCACCAGGTAATGTTCCATGAACTGGACAAAAGCTTAGTACTGTTGATATAGTAAAGTATGGTAAATGTGTATTGTATGCGATCTTCTTAATAAAATTATACACAGTTTCTTTACTTACATTATTACCTACATAATAATGTACTACTGTGCCACCACTATGTAATGGTTGTAACTCATTCTGATGTTCAGTAAGAAATACAAAATCTCCTTGATGAGATGCTGGAGGATGACAACTATTGGTCAAAAATGGTGTCTCATCATCGCCACCAAGTATTATGTTTGGAAAATGTTTTTTCGATGTTTTTGCTAATCTATAACTTGCTCCTTCTGCTGGTGTAGCCTCTAAATTGAACAAAACATTATATTGTTCTTTAAGTTCATCTATTCTCTGATTCATATGTGCAAGTATATCTTTAGCTAATTCGTATCCATGTTTATCAACAATACCATCCTTATAACCCAAATTCAGTAAACACTCATGTAGTCCACAATATCCTATTGTTAGAAAATGTGTCTCAAAATTCTTATACGGTAAATAGTGATACGTAAACGGATAAAGACCACTTTGCAAATATTCGATTACTTGTTGACGTTTCTTTAGCAACGATGCAGCTGCAATATTCATCCACCTATCTAGTAGTTTAAACAATGTAGATTTTTGATCAGCATTCGGATGTTCATCTATATACGATTTAACAATATGTCCCAGTACTGCCATATTCAACGTAACAACCCCAACAGAACCTACATAATCCCCTCCACTAAATAATCCCTTAGAATATGACAGCATTTCTTTAACATCAATTTGTAATCTACAATTATGTGTTAGTATATTATTAGCATAGAATAAGCCATCTTCAGTAGGAAGTTCAAAATCGTATACATATCCTTCGTAATTTATATGATACACTTTTTGAACTTGACACAATTCAGTTTTATACATCATATACACAGGTTCTTTATCTGATATATTACAAGCATCAGTAATCACTTTACTAAATTCCAGCGTCTGCTTATCTAATTGAAATATTGGTTGTGGATGATCTGGTGTTACCATTAATTCAGCTTTACCTTTCTTACATAAATCAGCTATGATTTTGATTAACTGACCTTGAAATTTAAGTCTAAATGCTCTCTTTGGTTTAACAAATCCTGTTGGTGTTAATACTTTATAGTTAATATCTTCCTCATTCATCATATCTTTTGTAATTATTGAATGAATTGGCACGTAACATGGTTCTGTACTATCATCAAATAGTACTTCTACTAAAGTATCTGGATGAAGACAGCACATAGCTCTGCTGTCACCTTCATCCAATTTACGTCCACTCATATATCCATTAATACAATTTTGAAAATATGTTGCACCATATTTAGCATTTGCCTCTAAAATTAAATCTCTGATTTTTGGATTTAGATCTGTAAAGAAATATTCTGTTAAATTTATAGTGATAACTGGAAATGTAAATAATTTACCTTTACCATCTCCTTGCATATATACGCTAAAAAATGCTTCGTTAAATAAATCGATATATTCTTGCAAATCTTTATACTTGAGTTCAGTACCATCGTCTTTATATAAAACAGTCTCTCCTATAGTCACAACTTGGTCAGCTAAATCATGTGGCACTTTTAGATCTAACGTAATATTCGAAAATGGTGCTTGTCCTCCCCATCTATTTGGATAGTTTAAATGAAAGAAGAACTCTTGTAACGACTGTTTTACTTCAGTTCTAATTAATCGTCTTGCTAATCGTTTACACTTATCTATATCGTCAAATTCTGTTAGTAACTTTTTGATCAGATTCTGTTCATCATGATAAATATATGGTGCTAATAAAACATCCATACTAGAAAATGCTTGAGCACCTGCCCACTCATTAGATAGTACTCCCAAGTAATTCACCATGTGATTTACAACAGTTCTAAAATGTTTAGCAGGTTTTGATGTTGTATATGATAAACCAGCATCAATTCCTTTATGTAATAAAGCTTGTAACGACCATCCAGCACATTGTTTATGTATTATACCATCTTTATCTTTAAAAAATCCATCTATCGTATTAACATCATAACATACATCTAAAGTTGTTTCTTTCTTATCTACAATATCAACTAATTCTATCTTATCTTTTATTAACTCATATAACGAATCAAGTCGCACACTATCATAAATAACCAGTTCCATACTCACACTCCTTTTGAAATATTAAGACCAGAATGACCAAAACCTTTATCCTGTCGTTCTGTTGGTGTTAACTTATCAACAACTACAAATTTAGCTCGTTCTACTTTAGCCAACACACCTTGTGCAACTCTATCACCTCGTTTAACAGTATAGCTTTGAGACGAACTTGTATTCCACATAATAATTTTAATTTCACCACGATAATCAGCATCTATTGTTCCTGGAGAATTAGCTATCATTAATGGTGTATTGAGTGATAAACCAGATCTGGGTCGAATTTGGATCTCATATCCTTCTGGAATTTCAATGCGTAAACCAGTAGGAATAAGTTTTTTATTATTTGGTCGAAGTACTATATCCTTTTGTGCGATTAAATCAAACCCTGATGAGTTCGTAGTAGCATAGAATGGTAACTCAACATCTTCGCATTTATACACTTTAACTATAAGGCCTTCTTTTGGACATTCTATATACTTATATCCATTATCATCCAGTAAGACTGGTAAAGAAGATTGTTTACCAGCGTAGTTACATGTTACTACATTAGTATCTTTATCAAGATTAACAAACGAAAAACAATTTTGACATTCGTACAAAAATACTTTCATAAGTTACTCCTTTAACTTGACTAGTTTATCGTTAGGTTTGACTTTATCTGCACGTACTAACATTAATGTATTATCTCTAAATACTACTACTGCGTGAGACTTTGTATACACTAATGGCTTATCTATATCTTTGAGGTAAATAGCAACACATTTGTAATTAGACTTGCTATACTTCGTTATACTAACCACTTCGTTAGAATCATTAACAATAGAATCTGTACGATATATGTCATCTGTTAATATTTTCGTGCATGCATTTTCATCGTCAACATATTTTCCAGGTAAGTTTTCAAAAGCTTCAGCCAGAGTGTATACGTTATCATTAATCTTAATAGTAGTGTTGGCTCCAAAACAATATGGTGATAGCAATCCTAAATCATGAATATGAACTAAGCCCATATTGTGCATTACATTGATATGCATATTTTCATATACGACATCTAACCAGTAATTCGCTATAACTCTATCAGAAATACGTAACAATAAGCTAGATAAGCTAAATGGAATATTAGCATTTTCCGCTATACGCCAGTCTCTCTTAGAAATATAATCTTCAATCATTTCTTTTGGATTTATGTGATCAGTTAAGCTTGTGCCCGTATATTCTTCATATTTATCGCATGTTTCAATATTATCTTTCGCATCTAAACAAATAGCATATTTTTTACATGATCTGCAAATGGAATTAGTAAAATCACATATTAACTGTTCGTATGACATAGAACTCTCCTTTATGTACGTGTAGCTTCAACGTATAGTTCAGGTAAATCTGTATCTATATAACAATCCTCAATAATATCTATTTCGAATAATCCTTCTTGTGTTAAAATACGTTTCATAGACAACTCATCAGTCCATACCGCATGTCGATCATACACATGACTTCCTTCCGATAATATCTCATAATTCAATCTACAGAATTTGAACCAGTCAAAAGATCCTTGTTCTAGATCTCTAATTTGGTTAGCTATCTCCCACATATTAGGAACAACAGCAATTAATCTGGCACCAGGCCTCATTAAGCTTGCTAATTGATATACAAACCAATCAATGCGTCTGACCTCTATATGTTCTAAAACACGTAATGCTACAACAGCATCAAATAAATTAGCATATGTCTTTTTCTTGTACTGATCGAAAAATTCAAAAAAATCTGTAGTTGGAACAATTATATCACATTTGCGATATCTAAAACTATCGTAAAACTCCATTTTTCCCATATACGTTAAGTTCAATGGAGCATCAGGTGCTAACATTAAAATGTAATCACTAGTATTATTAAGACGATTCAGTAATCGCTTAGTTGCTTCTGGATACGGATATACTTTATTTCCAAACATAACACACCTCCATTTTGATTTAAACGTTATTCACGACGCTTCCATAATAACCATTGATTATTTTTAATGTTTACTAAAACATACGTGCCATCAATCTTATGTTTATTACCGTGCAAAGTAACGATAATAACTTTATCTGTATGTTTAAGTATAGTCATCTTCCCCCTATCTACAATCTTAACAATACCTTTACCGTATCCTTCATCTATTTTACCCTCAAAATTATACCATGACATACCATGTATTTCTGTTTCTATTGCTAATACTTTCTTATTTGGTTTAGTAGGAACAAGTTTGGGCACTGCCCACGAATATAGTTTATTTGGTTTTAGTTCTAATCGTAAATCATCATGCAATCCAGCACGTTCAGCATGATGACGTTGTACTACGAATTTAGGCATAGTTATTTTCTCCTTGATTTTTGTACTGCCAAATTTCGTTGAACTTCCGAAATGCTAGGTATATGTCTCCATTTAGTTGATGCTATTTTGCCTACTGAATTAACTGAAATTCTATAAGCAAGAATATATTTTAAAGCAGCATACGAATATTTATCGATATCAATGTGATAATGTGGATTAGTTTTTCGTGGTGGGATTGATAGGACAGGTAATGGATATAGATGTGGAAACAGTAATGCGTCATGTTTATGAAAAATATAAGCGAGCTGATAAACAAATGCAGGACAGTTGCTAAAAATTCGAATATAAGTTTTTGGTGTGATAGTGGAAGATGTGAAAAATTGATAAACTATATCGTAATAAATACTTCTATAATGTTCAGAAGCTACTTGAACATGGCAACATAAATATGGTTCATCATCGTTTGTAGAATATGGCAACGTAGTTGATAACGTAATGAATTTCTTTTTAGCATGTCTATAAAACAAATCATACGCTTGTCGAACTATGTATTTTCTACCATGTATACCTTGAAACGATAAAACATCTTTAACTGTAACATTAGTCATGTGTTTAACCTTTTGATTTTAACAGGTTAGACAGTAACTTTGACCATTCACTTAATGTCATAGTGAATCCAGCAGCACGTTCATGACCACCACCTTTATATTTAGTAGCTAGTTTTCCTACATTAACCGTATACGAAAATAAAGAAACTGAAACTTTATCTCCTATTACGTGCCATGTCATATATATTGATGCTTTAACAAGATCTGGATATACGGAAAACAAAATTGTTTTAATATCACCATTACCAACTAATGTATCATGCCCTTCAAAGTTTACCGTTACACCGTTATTTATTAAATCTTCAAGTTCTTTCTTATATACAAACTCTACTACTTTTCCTTTATCAACAAGATACTGAATTAATTGTGGTGCTTGATTAGATACTAAAAGTGTTTTCCAGAAATCCATATTCAAATGTTTAGCTTTATCCAACAAATTCAACATGAAACATAATGGTACAGATTGTTCTTTCTGTGCTAATATACCACGATCGTAATCGTCAATTAACACAATGATATCTGGTGGTTGTGTTTTATAGAAAAACTGCCAAGTTAAATATGCAGCACATCGATCTGTTGATAAAAATGTTTTAATATTCTTCTTTTGAGCAACACGTGCTTTGTTAGCAGCTTCAATATTATTCGGATGATGATCTATCCAAATCAGTTGTTTACATTTATCAATGACACGTTTCTTCATTTCAGAAAATGGTTGAAGTCCACAATCCACAAATATAACTGTTTTATCAGTGAAATCTGGCATGTCATCGTTATTAGTATAGTTATACGGATAAAACTGTGCTGCTAAGCCATGTTGTTGTAACCACAACTTAACTATAGCAGCAGCTCCATAACCGTCTTGGTCAGTATGATGAACCACGTATATCATTTTAAAAAACTCCTAATATTCAGTGCAGCTGGACTTAAAAATTTCAAATGATTAATATTCACTATATTATACAATCTATATCTACTTAAATCTGAAATATTGACATATTTCCAATCGCTTATTCTAACTTTGTAAATATATATGCTTTTTTGTCGCAATGTAACAGTTGTTAATTTTTGTACGCTATCATATGCTGTACAATATTCTGTTACTAAAGATTTAAGGACTGTTTTCAGATTATCGTTTATCACGGGTTTACATATTAGCGACCATCTTAAATCGTAACACTTAAAACCAACTAGTATATTATTATCATGATCAGAAATAGCTATACATACTGTATCATTAACAGGATATAACTTATCGTTACATGATAATGTTTGTATGTTGCTAAACTTGAACTTGATACTATTTACAATAACGTAACTACACTTATACTTTCTAGCTATAAGATCTGCTATATTCTCAAACGAAATACGACCTTGAAATATAGATTTTACATGTACATCAACAATTGGTACAATTTTTCGTGAAAATATCTTAATTTTTATGCATATTAAACCAGCAGGAGATCCATGGTTAAGTAGTAAATGAAAAATGTAATTTGGATTTAATAACGTTTTTGGAATATGAAGATTCAACTTAACTGAGTACAAATATGCAGTTGTTAACGGTATAGGATATTTTGATAAGTTTAGTTGCATAGCTATTCCATATTTAAAGTTCTTGTTCTAACTTCATTATACAACATCTTCGTCATCAATGGATAAGCACATTCCACTTTCTTAATATTGTATTCATCGTTACTTTGTGGCAACTGAATAGCAACAGCCACTTGTTGTTCCTTATGAGCCATAGCTACACGTTTTGCTGATGATGTCAACGTTTGTTGACTTAGCTTTAATCTCGGATTCAATAAAGCAATAGATGCTACTTGGGCTGGAATACTTTCATTTACCACAACAGGATCATTCTCACATATTTGATTAGCAGCAACTTTTCCAAATACAACGTATAGTTGTGGATTAACACGAACTACTTTTTTAATATTGATAACATCCATAGTTACGCTCCTCTAAATTTGATCTGTGCAAATAACATACTAACCACAGATCTCAAATGCAACTTTTCTTTTTGAAGCTGTTCTAATCTGACATTAATGGATTGCAAGTTAGCAGCTTCTCGTCCAGCTTTACGTTTAGCCAATAAGTCAGATTCAAGTTTATCGATAGCAGCTAATCTGTTAATACAAGATTTAATTCTACGTACTGTTTTTATAACATCGGATAACCGACTACATACTTTTTGTGCCGGATTCTTCACGCACTTATCAATAAGACGTTTTAATATTTGTTGACATAATTGCAATTTTTTAGCATACTGAGCGGTACGTCTAGAGATGGCATCAAGCTCAGTTACTAATTGAACAGCTTCATATAGTAGAACTTCCTGTTCACTAACAAATATCAGCATAGTTACTTCTTTTTCTCACAATACTTTTTATACAAAGCATCAGCTTTTGCAGCTATAGTAGGATGATTATGCTGTTTAGCTCTAATTCTAGCATGAAGAATTAAAGAGCAATTATACTTACCGTCAGGACCTTTAACCGGATACTTTTTATTCTTTGGATCTAGAAAATACGAAGCTGGAATTTTGTCTCTATTAGCTAGCCATTGTTTCAATGTTTGTGAAAATTGTCTCACATCCTTTTCCAACATAACTTTCTGGTCAACTAATCTAGCATAATCTTCACCTAGTACTGCTTCCATATACTGTTCTAGCGTTACACCTCTATCCTCATAATCAGCTACTATATACTCAAAAAATACGCTATCAGCTATAGCTTCATAATCAAGATTAAATGATTCTTTAGACGCACAATGTTTCTTGTATAATTCTTGTGCTTTTCTAAAGATACCTGGATATTTCTTTTTACCTTTGTTAAAACCTGCAGCTCTAGACATAGCAGCTTTAATAAGACGACAATCTATCTTGCCTGTATTTGGATTACAGATAGGAAATTTACGTTCATCTGGTAATAAGAAACATGACTTTTTCATTTTCTTCCTGACATCAGCATCTCTCAATTTAGCTTGTACTGAGTCTGGTACATCAAAGTGCTTAGCTATTTTTTCACCTTTCTTAGTTTTTGGTGCTTCTGTAAATATAATCATTGTCTCCTCCTATTATTTATTTACGACCAAATTTTTGACAAGCATAGATTTCCACTCATCTGGAAATGCTTGTCTAATCGAAATTCCAATTTCAATAGTTCTGAAATCAATGTACTTTAGTTGCTTATTAGCATATAACTTCAACAGGAACTTCATAACTTCTTCTTTGACGGACATATCAATTTCTGGATGGATAAACTTTAACATTTTCTGAACGATCTGAATCATCTTTTCAACGTTAAATGCAACTTCAATAGTTGGACATCTGCTTGTTAACGCAGCTGGAATATCTTTTCTTTCTTTATTTGTTAATAGAATAACTTTACCAGTGAAGATAAAGGCTTTCGGAATATCATATCTTTCACCTTGCTGTCCAACAGTAGCTGTTTGCGGAAAACTGATAATCCTCTTTTTCTGTGTATCAGTCGCTGCTTTTAGCAATCCCAAATATTCCTCAGTCCATGTTATGTCAAAATCATCAAGTACAATAATCCTTCCATTATTCTGATATAACGCGCTATAAACATCCATAGCACTCATTGTAGCGCCTTTTAGTACAATATACTTAGCTTTATTGAAGTATAATGTTCTCTTAACAATATACGTTTTACCAGTTCCAGGTGGTCCGTATACAATTAAGCCATTTACTAATGTATCTTTTCTACATACAGATTCTACATAATGTATCAAATCAGCATAGACCTCAAATTCAGGCTCATCCCCAGTTTGCATAGCAAACATATCTTTTGTCAGTTTCTTTTCGTATGCATCAACAGTAGCTTCTACTGTAACAAGTTTCATATATTTAGCGAATGCGATAAGTAGAAAGATGACAGTTATTGCATACATACCAATCGTTAAATACATTAAGATTCGATCCATATCAAGTAAGCTTTCAGTGATTATAGCACTTTCCTTTTTAGTCTTTAACGATTGAATTAATGTCTTAATATTTTTTGGTGTTAATGGCATACTCTTTAGTTTAGATAGAACTAACTTAAATGAAGTCTCTGGAATAGCTTTCTTTATTTCAAACACTGTAAGCTTTCTAGATTGTGGATTATACAACTCCGCATGATCAATTGTCTTGAACCCATCTTTACTGTAAAACGACAGCAATACTGTTCGTTTTGGTGATACGATTGTGTATCGACATATAGAGAAATTTGGATCTTTCTCCATACTTTTAACAAACCTTGTTTTCTGTGTTGATAATTTGTCTAATGTCAAAATCCATCTACTATCCATATAAGCTCCTTTATGATGAGATTTTTTGCCAAAACTTCTTCAACATTTTACCCATAATTGCATCAAGTCTAGCCATCAATCCCATTGTCTTAGGTTCTTTGCCTGTTAATGTAGCAACTCTACCAGCAGTGCTTGGATGGTCTGATATTGGTAAATGTCGCGCAATAAGTTCAGTTAACTTGAATAATATTATCTCAAACTGTCTACTCAGACGTATCATTACTGGTAAGTTTGATGGTAATTTCGATTGTGCCTTCTTTAGTGCAGATGCTAAATCGTGAGCATACTTCTTCCCAATGCTTGCGACAAACGTATCTGCAGCATTCTCAATCACAAGCCGATTATATAAACTTGTTAAATACGCTATGAATGCGCATAAACTTAGTATAGCATATGCAGTATATACCTTCATATCTTGAGATTTACCGATCTTATATAATGCAGCAAACATAGGTATAGAGCCAACTAACGGTATAATTAACGATCTAGCACGTTTTAATGCATAAATATTATGTCCAACTTCATGCAATAATACTGCTACAAGTTCATCAGGTG
>Ga0256842_1002992_pt1 | contig 11620 bp, 7 predicted proteins | sample 4559240metaG_FD_185973 | JGI IMG/M metagenome (GOLD analysis project Ga0256842, IMG submission 185973) | Hydrothermal vent microbial communities from Guaymas Basin, Mexico - 4559-240 | ecosystem: Environmental > Aquatic > Marine > Hydrothermal vents | place: Mexico: Guaymas Basin | collected...
AGACGCACTAAGCAAAAATAGTGGTAAAATTGAAATATCAGCATTCAAATCTAAAAAATATGTACATATACAAGTTTCCGATACGGGTAAAGGTATGCCTAAAAAAATGTTTAAAAGAATTTTCCGAGCCGGTGTTACTACCAAAGAAAGAGGTTGGGGTTTAGGACTTAGTTTGGCATATAGAATAGTAAAAGAATACCATAAAGGGAAAATCAGAGTTCTTAATTCAGAAATTGGAAAAGGAACAACTATAGAATTTATGTTGCCTATTGGCTAATTATAAGGAGTTTATTATGAATCCTAAAAATTTAGTTTTAAGTAGAAGGGAAATGGTTTTTGCAGATAAATATACTATGAACAATCTAGGAATCCCTTCGGCGGAATTAATGGAAAATGCAGGATTGGGCTGTAGTAAGAAAATCCGCCAATTAGTAAAAGCGCAAAAGTTCTTGTTAGGTGATAAACCTAATTTTGCTCTATTTTGCGGAAGTGGGAATAATGGTGGAGATGGATTCGTTATTGCCAGATATCTTACGCAATGGGGCTTTAATTGCAAAATTTTCTTACTAGGTGATGAAGGTAAAATGTCTTCTGAGACTCATGCAAATTTTGAAGCTTGTAGGAAATTGAATATAAAGATTGAAAAAATAGAAAATACAAGGCCTAACTTGGAAAATTTTCAGGTTATAATTGATGCTATCTTTGGTATTGGCTTCAAAGGTGAAATAAGAGGTTTTGCAAGAGAGATAATATTATCCATTAACGAAGCAGAAAAGATCTGTTTTTCCATAGATATTCCAAGTGGTATTGATGCCGATAGCGGAGCCGGTGAAGTGAGTGTGAATGCAAATTATACACTTACTATGGCTGCACGAAAATATGGTCATTTTCTTGGAAAAGGGCAACATGCCTGCGGAGAAATTTTCGTGATTGATATTGGAATTCCTCAGGAAGTTTTTAGAAAATTTCCTCCCAGAGGTTTATATTTAAGCGACGAAAGTGTGGTTTATCCAAAGCGTAGCAGATTTTCGCATAAGGGTGATTTTGGAAGGATTGGGATAATAGCCGGATCAGCAGGATTTACCGGCGCAGCTGTGCTTGCTTCGCAAGCAGCCGGGCGTGCAGGTGGTGGCTTGATTACTCTATTTCATCCTGTTGGCTTAGAGCAAATATTTGAAATTAAATTAACTGAAGTTATGACGCAAAGCATCGACCCCGAGCTATCGAATTTTGTCAAATGCTTGCAAAAAATGGATGTGCTGTTAATTGGACCCGGGATTGGGAAAGCAGCCACCACAAGAAAACTGCTGCATTTTCTCTTGATGTTTTGGAGGAAACCTTTGGTGTTAGATGCTGATGCTTTGTCTATTATCGCTGAAAATCATTGGCAGCGGTATTTGAACAATCCTCAGATTGTCTGCACGCCCCACATCGGCGAATTCGCAAGGCTTACAGGTTATGAAATTAATGAAGTTTTATCTGATCCAATAGCAAAAATCGATGAATTTATTGGAAAATATAGTTGTGGGCTTTTACTAAAATCTGCTACTACCATTTATGCGGATCAAGAAAATCTAATTTTCGATGATTCAGGAAATGATGGTTTAGCCACAGGAGGTTCAGGAGATGTTTTAGCGGGTATTCTTGTATCTTTCTTAGGACAAAAATTAAAAAAAGAGCAAGCAGCTCCGGCGGCAAGTTATCTATTGGGGAAAACTGCTGAACGATTGGCGAATTATAGAAAACCGGCTTCGATTATACCTTCCGATATTGTGGGGGAAATTTTTAAATATTGACATGAATAGATTCTAATTAGATAGAAGTAAAAGATTTTTTTTAAAAATTAACAAAGGGGATGTTAATGAAAGGGAAATTTATGATTGGAGTAAATCTATTCTTTTATTTTGTTTTATCAGCACAAAATATAAAAATTAATGAAGTGTTTTATGATCCTGTAGGTGCTGATAGTGGATATGAATGGATTGAATTATATAATCCTAATGAGCAAAATGTAAATTTAGAGGGTTGGGTTTTGCAAAAAGCAGGCTCTGATTGGAGCACTGTTTATATTTTCGGAACAACTATAATTCCTGCTTTCGGATATCTGCTTCTTGGTGAAAATATGGTATCAAATTGTGATATTTATCTTGACCTTGCTTTTCAAAATGGAGGCAGCTCAACTGATGCTATTCGAATAATCTCTCCGGAAAATTACACTGATACAATTTTATATGATGAGCCTAATGATAATAATTTGCCAAGCGATATTAATGATCCCGCAATATATTTTGCAATTGATGTTTCAAGCGGATGCTCATTGGCTCGCTACCATGATGGTGAAGATACTGATAATTGTGAGATTGATTGGTTCGAAGCTGCAAATCCTACTCCCAAAGAAGAAAATTATTTTCCAATCGATTTAGCAATTACTACATTCGAATTTGTTGAAACCGCTGATAATTACACACTATCCACAGTTATCTACAACTTATCCACACAGCCTGTGGATAACTATGTGGCTAACTTGCAAATTACTTTAAATAATAACGAGTTATACAATAATTTTATCCCTTCGATTGCTGCTGAAGATAGCATAAAAATAGTGCTTGAGCTGGGTGAATTAGACTCAGGATATTATGTGGCGGAATCTGTAGTTAACTCACTTATTGATAATGAATTAGAAAACAACTCAATGACTGCTTCCGTCTTGGTGGGAATAGCTCCAATTATAATAAATGAAATACTTTACAAGGATTCTGAATACACCTGTGAATGGATTGAACTTTTTAACCGAAGCGAATGTGCATATTATGTGGATAACTTTGTGATTAAAGATCGTAGTGGTGGGGAAATTACATTTTCCGGTAAAATTTACCCACAATCTTATTTGGTGATATCTCAGCAAAGCGAAATTTTGAACACGATTTATCCGAAAATAAATCCGGAGATGGTAGTAAAAGCAATCGATTGGACAAGTCTAAATAATAGTAATGAGAGCTTGTATTTAATGGATGAATATAACACGATTTTTGACTCAATTTCCTATTTAGGTCCCGAAACAGAAATTGATGTTTCGCTCGAAAGAAAGAATCCATTTTCCGATGAAAATATTCAATGGAGCAGTTCAATCTCTGAGTTTGGTGCTACTCCAACTTTGGTAAATAGCATCTTGCCTTTGGAATATGATCTTCGTCTGGATTTGCAAGAGTGGGATTTTTCTTCAAACCAATTAATTCATAATCTAAAAATAACAAATCAAGGGCTGTTTGATCTAAACGAAGGAATACTGAAAATCTTCTACAATGATGAATTAGAACTCGAAGAGGAACTGTTTTTCACAGATTCACTAAACGTGGAGATAATCACAGAAGCCCCTTACAACGGATATTATACTTTAAAATATGAAATTCTTAATTCAAAAGATCTAAATATTTCCAATAATGTGCAATACAGCTTTTATAACGATAATACGCTACCTTTTGTGATAAACGAAATTATGTATAATCCATTTGATGAAGAACCTGAATGGATAGAGATAAAGAGTAATCAAGAAATCGAAAATTTAGATTATTTACAATTGGTTATAGATGAAGACACTTTGGTTGTTCCCTACTTAAAAGAAGAATATTTAGTTCTGGTAAATAGTTTTGAAGATTCGCTTTTTATGCAGGAGAAATATGCGATAGAACCTATTGTATGCGGTTTAAGCTCATTATCCAATAACGGTGAATATTTGGAACTTTCTGATGTTTTTGGAAACAACGTGGAAAACTTTAATTATTTGCCGGAATGGAATTTTAACTCAAAGGGTGTTTCTATTGAAAGAATAAATCCGCTAATTTCTTCCAATGAACGAAATTGGACTTCAAGCGTACAGCAATCTACTCCGGGAAGAGAAAATTCGGTTTATACTTCTTATGAACCAAAAACGAAAAAGTTGGCAATTTCACCCAATCCTTTTTCACCTTACCAAAATGAGAACACAATTATTGCTTTTAAATTACCGGATACAATTAGTAGATGCACTATTAGAATTTATGATTTAGATGGAAGATTAAGAAGGAAATTAGTTGATCAGGAATTATATGCCAGTTCAAATGAAATTATTTACGATGGAAAAGATGCTGAGGGAAAGTACTTGTTGCCGGGTATTTATGTGATGCTACTGGAAGCGGTTACACATAACTCCGGAAAAATCGTGAGATTGCAAGATACTATTGTTATTGCAAAATAATATTTTTAGGAGCGTGATCTATGTTTGGAAAAACAATTTCTTATGCAATTCAGGGAATTGATGCGACAAAAATAGTTGTTGAAGCGGATGTTAAAGGTGGATTATTCAAATTTTCGATTGTAGGTTTACCTTCCAATAGTGTGAAAGAAAGTAGAGATCGTGTATCATCAGCTATAAAAAATTCAGGTTATAATTTTAAATCTTACAACTATACAGTAAATTTAGCTCCCGCAGATATTAAAAAAGATGGTGTAGCATTAGATTTGCCTACAGCCTTAGCTTTACTGAAAGGAACTAATCAAATTAAAAGTGAGAAACTTGAAGATTATGCATTTATAGGCGAGCTTTCGCTTGATGGCTATTTGCGTCCGGTGAAGGGTGTGCTTTCCATTGCGGTAGCAGCTTGGAAAGATGGAATGAAAGGACTTATTTTGCCTGAGAAAAATGCTCAAGAAGCAGCTGTTATCGATGAGCTGAATGTTTTTCCTGTAAAAACGCTTGGTCAGGCTATTGCATTTTTAGAAGGTAGGGAAGAGATAGCTCCTATGAAAGTAGATAAAGATTTGCTTTTCTCACGTTTGAATAATTCCCCAGTGGATTTGTTTGATGTGAAAGGTCAATTCCACGTGAAAAGAGCTTTGGAAGTCGCTTGTGCAGGTGGACATAATATCTTAATGATCGGACCTCCGGGATCAGGCAAAACAATGATGGCGAGAAGAATCTCTACGATTTTACCTGACCTTACTTTGGAAGAAGCGCTTGAAACTACAAAAATTCATTCTGTGGCAGGATATACATCTTTAAGATCAGGCGGGCTTGTACTAGATAGACCTTTTAGATCTCCACACCACACAATTAGTGATGTAGCCCTGATTGGTGGCGGAAGCTATCCAAAACCGGGAGAAGTTTCACTTTCGCATAATGGAGTTTTGTTCTTAGATGAATTGCCTGAATTTAAGAAATCTGTTCTGGAAGTTCTAAGACAACCTTTAGAAGATGAAGTTGTTACGATTTCGCGTGCTTCTCAAAGCTTGGAATTTCCTGCCAAATTTATGTTGGTTGCCAGTATGAATCCTTGCCCTTGTGGCTATTATGGTAGCGAAATAGAGGGACATTCTTGCTCCTGTTCAATGATGAGTATCAAAAGATATCGTTCCAGAATATCGGGACCACTTCTGGATAGAATAGATATTCATGTGGAAGTTCCAAGTGTTAAATATGAAGAATTAAGCTCTTTGCCGACAGGAGAAAAATCTGCTGATATTCGCATAAGAGTGAATAAAGCACGCCAAATACAATTGGATAGATTTAAAGGATTGGAAATTTTTAGCAATAGTCAAATGAATCCAAAACAGATTAGAAAATACTGTATCTTGGATGATGATAGCAAAACTTTGCTAAAATTGGCTATGGAGAAAAAAGGATTATCGGCAAGAGCTTATGAACGAATTCTAAAAGTTGCACGAACAATTGCCGATCTTGATAATTCTGAAAATATTAAAACAAATCATATTAGCGAAGCTGTTCAATATAGAAATTTAGATAAAAAATTTTGGGAAGATTAATTTATACTGAATCTAAAAAGTGTTCTATCTGAGATGAGGGAAAGCGTAAATAATTGTGAATGTTGAATTTTGAATTTTTAATTGGAAACACATAACCACAAGCCATAAACCCTAAACCATAAACCATAATCAAATATTCGTGTTTATTCGTGTAACTCGTAGACAAAAATCAGACTTTTTAATCCTATTACATTATCTTGGATAATATGAGGATTCCGATAGAATCCTGTTCTTGATGATTTAATTGACAAAATCGTTGCCTCGGAGATTTTTTCCTAACTTAATAATAAATTTACCGTTTAGCTAGATTTTGTAGCTAATTCGGATGATAACCTTTGGAGGATAAGTGAAGAGATTTTTGTTAATTACTATGTTATTGATTCTGATAACTTTATGTCAGGCAATTGATTATGAAGAGTTGTTAAGCTCAGGAAATGCAATGAATTATAGTGTTCATGTGGTAGGAGCAGTAAAAAATCCGGGTCTTTATCTTTTGCCACCTAATACAAGAATTTCTACAGCGATTAAATTAGCCAATACTATTATAGATACTCTTAATTTGCCAAATAATGTAATTATCAATCCATCTTCAAGACAAATTGAATTACGTAGAAATAATGAAGTACAAATTTTAGATATATTAAAATTTCAAACACAGGGGTCAATCGAAGAAAACCCTTTTATTATGGATGGTGACGTGATTTTGGTACCACCGGCAAAAGATTATGTGTTTATTTCCGGTGCAGTGAAGATGGAACAAAATAATGAAAAGATTAAATTGGAATTAATCCAAGGTGAAAAAATTTCCGATATTTTGGATTTAGTATATGGTTTAGGAAATGGGATTGATTCTGAAAATTGTTATATAGAAAGATTCTTAGGTGATTCTTCAGAATTTGAAACAATATATTTCTCTGCAAAAGATATCATTAATGATCCAAATTCAATTGATAATATCGAATTGCAAAATGGAGATAGAATTTATATTCGGCAGCAACCGAATTATCAGGAAAAAAGTTACGTAACAATCGAAGGAGAAGTGAAATATCCCGGAGAATATGCGATTGAGGTTGGGAAAACAACTCTATCCGAAATTCTAAAAAAATGTGGTGGTCCAACAGAATTGGCTGATTTAAGTAACTCATATTTATATAGAATTGGTAATCTGGATGTAATGTATCCGGAGTTTGATCAGTTAAGAAGATTTTCAACATTGGATCTATCAACGGCAGAATATAGATATGTTAGGCAAATGTATGCTGAAAAAAGAAACTTAATTAAACAAAATTTTACCGAGTTATATAATTCTGAAAACCCTGAGAACGATGTTATCTTAAATGATCAAGATAGAATTTTCGTTACAATGAAAAAAACTGTGGTTTCCGTAAATGGCAAAGTAAACAAACCCGGTTTATATCCTTTTGTTGAAGGTAAAAATTATAAATATTATATTCAGCAAGCCGGCGGAACAATTAAAACAGCCAGTAAGATGAAAATCCGCATTATTAAAGCTGGAAGTGGCGAATGGGTAGATGCTGATAAAGATACAAAGATTTATGCCGGAGATACTATCTATGTCCCTCGTCATGAACGTTTTTCTTACTATTGGCCATACATAAAAGAAACTATTGCATTTGTTTCCGGTTTAGCAACTTCGATAGTAGTGATAGAAGGTTTAGTTAAATAAAAAAAAATAGATTTGAACTGATTTTTCAGTTCAAGTTAGGAGATATAATGAGAATATTAATAACAGGTGGAGCAGGTTTTATTGGTTCACATTTGGCAGAAAAATTATTGGCTGCAGGCCATGAAGTAGCAGTTATCGATAATTTATCTACAGGTAGTTTGGAAAATATCAAACACTTGATGAAAGATAAAAAGTTCAGCTATACTATCGATACGATATTGAATGAGCAAGTTTTGGAAGGATTGATTAAGAATTGTGATAGAATATATCATCTAGCTGCAGCTGTCGGTGTGAAATATATCATAGATAATCCTCTATTATCACTTAAAACAAATATTTCAGGAACAGAGAATGTCTTGGAAATTGCCAATAAATATAAGAAAAAAGTGTTGGTTGCCAGCACATCGGAAATTTATGGTAAAAGCGATTCTATCCCTTTTAAGGAAGATGATGATAGATTACTTGGAGCTACTAGTATTAGCCGTTGGAGCTATAGTTGCGCTAAGGCTGTTGATGAATTCTTGTCATTAGCTTATTATCGTGAGAAGAAATTACCGGTTGTTATTGTTAGATGTTTCAACACAGTTGGGCCTCGTCAAACCGGTCAGTACGGAATGGTTATTCCAAAATTTGTGAAATCTGCTTTATTGAATCATCCAATTACTATTTTTGGAGATGGTCAGCAATCTCGTTGTTTTGGTGATGTTTGTGATGTTACCGATGGAATGATAAAATTAATGGAAGATCCAAAATGTGAAGGCGAGATATTTAATATCGGAAATGATTCTCCAATTACAATTGAAGAGTTGGCAAAGAAGATTAAGAAAATGACTAAATCAAAATCTAAAATAGAGTATGTGAAATATGAAGATGCTTTTGAAGAAGGTTTTGAAGATATGAAACATCGTAAACCGGATTTAACTAAGATAAATAAATTCATTGGTTATAAACCAAAATACAATTTAGATAAAATTTTAGAGCGAATCATATCTCATTTCGAAGAGTAGGAAAAGCAAATGCAAGTGAAATTATTAGATTTAGAAGGTCAATATTCTGATATTAAAGATGCAATTTTGGCTTCTTTTAGCGAGTTGTTGAATTCTCATCAATATGTACTTGGTGCACAAGTTGCTGAATTGGAAGAGATGATGCAAGAATATAATCGTTGTAAGTATGCAATAGGTTGTGCTTCGGGAACTGATGCTTTGGTTCTAGCTCTAAAGGCATTGGATGTGCAAGCCGGTGATGAAGTTATAACTACTCCATTTACTTTCTTTGCTACTGCCGGAGCTATTCATCGCGTAGGAGCTAAAACGGTTTTTGCAGATATTAATCCTGATACTTTTAATATTGATCCGAATAAAATTTCTGCTGCTATAACCGGGAAAACAAAAGCAATAATAGCAGTTAATCTTTTTGGTCAAGTTGCAGAAATGGACAAAATTATGCAGATTGCCCAAGAAAATAATATCAAAGTGATTGAAGATAATGCTCAAGGAATTGGTGCGGAATATGATGGGAAAGTGGCAGGAACAATTGCAGATATAGGAACTTTGAGTTTTTTCCCTAGCAAAAATTTAGGTGCTATGGGTGATGGCGGAATGTGCCTTACTAATGATGCTGAGTTAGCTGCAAGATTAAAGCAATTGCGTGTTCATGGTGAAAATCCTAAATATTATCATAAATGGGTCGGATTAAATAGCCGTCTTGATACTATTCAAGCTGCTGTTTTAAAAATTAAACTTCCTTTCTTAGATGGTTGGAGTGAGCAGCGTAGAGCTAATGCGGATTACTATTATAAATCTCTAAGCGATGTTAAACAAATCAAATTGCCTGTTATTCATCCAAAAGCAAAATCAATTTTTAATCAGTTTACAATTCAAGCAGAAAATCGTGATGGATTAATGGAATTTTTGCAAGCTAATGAGATTGGTTGTGCTATCTATTATCCACAGCCACTTCATCTGCAAGAATGTTTTGAATATTTAGGATATAAAGAAGGTGATTTTCCAATATCGGAAAAAATCGCAAAGAAAGTTCTCTCAATTCCTATCTATTCGGAATTACCACGTGAACAGCAAGATTTTGTTATTGAGAAGATTCAAGAATTTTATAAATAAAATTGATATGGCCGGCAATGATGCCGGCTATTTTTTTAGGAATATGAAGATGCATAAAATCATCATTACAGTTATTATTTTTCTTATTATTTTCCCACTTTTTTCCATTACGATACAAGAAGCATATCTACAAGCTGAAGGCAATGCCGATTATCAAAAAATCTTACAATTGGAAACCGGAATTGTATATACGGGAAGCCTATATTTAGGAAGAACTTTCGTACCATTTACAAATCAAATCTTGGGCGAGGATATTGGAAATATAAAAATTGAAGGTAATGGTGCAATTTTAGATTTACAAGGCGGAGAACTAACTTTTGCCTACACAGAATCGCGTTTTGATGTAGAAAATTTAATTATTCTTAACGGCAATATCAGATTTCGTGGAATGAATAATGAAGAAATAACTGCCATGCCTTCCGGTAGCGTGAGATATTGCACTTTCTATAAACCTGAAGATTTTGCAATTCGCCTATATGGTTGCGGAGATGGAATTCTTATTGAACGGAATATTGCAATTGATGCAGAAGATACTGGTTATGACTTTATGTATATTAATGGTCGATCAATGGATTTTTTACCAACAGGCATCAATTTTGCTGTAAGCGGACAAATAGACCTGTTTGGAATTCCTGAAATTATCGATAATTGGTCATATTTTTCCGATTCATCTAATAATGATTTACTTAATCATTTTAGTTTGTATTGCGAATATGGCTGATTTGAACCATTTGCTTGGGAAGAGGCCGGGTTGCCTCCATACAATAATATTTATTCTGTGAATCCACAATTGATAGATCCTGAAAATGGCAATTACAGAGTAGAACCATCTTCACCTGCGATAAATTATGGATGTCAAATTTTTGATGATCCAATAAATGAGATAAACTACAATTCTGAACCACAAATTTCTGTTCACCGAGATACTATCGAAGTGGGCGGGCTGATTTCTGAAAATACAAATTGGAATGCAGATGTTGTAGTTGTAACGGATGATATTCTTGTAGAATCTGATGCTGTTTTATCTATTCAACCGGGTACGGAAGTTATTTTTGAAGATTACTATCAAATGCAAATTCAGGGAGCTTTATTAGCAGTAGGAACTGCTGAAGAGCGGATTGTTTTCAAATCACAATATGAGTTTTTATTTGAAGCTGATTCATTAGCAGTAGGTGCTTGGGGCGGAATATTCTTTAATCAATCAAATCCTTCGCTTCCAACCAGTAAAATATCTTTTTGTGAGCTGAAAAATGCTAAAGCATTAATACCAAGCCAAGGTGAATTTAATGAAAGAATTGGTGGTGCAATTAGAATTTATGATTACTCGAATCTGATTATTTCCAACAACTATATACATAATAATTTAGCATTTTATGCCGGTGCAATTTTTTGTTATAAAAATGCTAATCCGATTATTTTTGGAAATCTGATAACAGAAAATACTGCCTTAAAAAATGTTGCAGCGATCTATAATGGATATTCATATCCAAGAGTTTATAATAATACGATTGTTGGAAATTATATAGATAATCAGGAAGAATATATCGAAACATGCACAATAAAAAATTTCCTTTCAAAACCTCATTTTTATAATAATATAATCAGAGATAATGAGGCAAATATTCCCTATTTACATCAGCAGATTTGGGAAGCGAAAGAATTTTATACTCGCAATAATAATATTCAAAACATTGACTTTGATAATGCAAATATTGATCAAGACCCAATTTTTATGAACGATGAAAATTGGAATTATCAATTAGAATTAAGTTCACCTTGTGTTGATTCCGGATCGGAGAAAATTGATTTTATACCTGAATTGGATTTGGCAGGAAACGAAAGAGTTATTGGCAATATCATTGATATGGGATGTTTTGAAGCTGAGCCTGCCAGTGCTGATGATGATGTTCAAGTTTCGGATATTTCTATCAAGAGTTGTCCTAATCCGATAAATATTAATTCTAAAAATAATAACTGTGTAAAATTCTCTTTAAATAATTCAGATAAAAGTGTG
>Ga0256842_1002993_pt1 | contig 11619 bp, 8 predicted proteins | sample 4559240metaG_FD_185973 | JGI IMG/M metagenome (GOLD analysis project Ga0256842, IMG submission 185973) | Hydrothermal vent microbial communities from Guaymas Basin, Mexico - 4559-240 | ecosystem: Environmental > Aquatic > Marine > Hydrothermal vents | place: Mexico: Guaymas Basin | collected...
TATCAACACCTGTAGCATCAACAGTAGTATCTTTGTTAAGATCAACAAAATATACTGTTACATCATATGGAAAACTCTTGAGTTTAAGAGAAACATATTCGCTCCCAACTCCAACAGTTCCCCCAGCCTTTAAAGTATAAGTGGTTGTTCCTGCATAGGTGTATGTAGCAATTCCAGAAGGCTCAACAACTGTTAAAGTAGAAGGAGTTGCATCTGAATCAGTAAAAGTTTCGGAATCACTATCAGCAAGCTTTAGCTTAGTTGCTGGCACTGTCGTATCAGGTAAAGTATGGCTAACTAGATATGGAGACTTTGAGAAAGAATCGTTTACATAAGTGATTTTAAGAAGATTTCCGTTGAATATTGCACTATCAAGTGTGGCTCCTTCATCACCAAGTGCACTCCACTTGAAAGTAACAGATACTGGGGTTGCTTCGTTGCTTCCGCTCAATGGACTCCATGTTAATGTTATATCTGCTGTGGAACCAAGATCCACACCACTTTGATCCAAAGTTAACTTTACTCCAACTGATCCACTAACATCTACCGTAACGTTCTCTGCATAAAGAAATACTCCTACCGCTAAAGCCAAAAGTATCACCAAAAGTTTACGCATGCCTCTCTACCTCCCCCATAAATGATTTTTTAGAATTTGAGTTGCAAATATTCTAAACCCCATAAGTTGTCTTTGCAAGGGTTTAAAAACAATCAAACCTCACATAACAATACCCACAATTACTCCAACAATTCCCAACACTATTCCTGCTATTCCAGAGTAAAGACCCCATGTAGCTTTGCTCTCAACATCTTTCACAGCTTTTTCATTCTTAGAAACCTTGGCATCTATCTCTTTAGTGTACTGGCTAAGAGTTGTTACTCTTGTTTCAAGACCTTCTATCTTCCCTTTGTAAATTTTCATGGACTCTTCATTCTCAAGGACTTCGCTGGAAACCTTGTCCACCTTTTCTTTAAGTCCTTTAAGCTCTTTTAAATCCGCTACATCTTTTTTGAGAGCAATGACATCGCTTTGAAGAGCCGAAGTCTTTTTAAGGAGCATTCCGATGTTCTTCGCATTTCCCATAACGCCTTTCTTCACAAATCCCATATCTGTTAATGTGGTGTACTTGAGATCAGAAAGCTTCTTTTCAAGTTCCGCTACCTTCTTATCAAGCTTATCAAGCTTTGAAATTTTGCTGCCATATTCACTCTCAATATCTTCTCTGAGAGCCTGCAGACCCTCTGTCACAAGGTTAACCTGTTCTTTTGTGCTATCAATTTCGTCGTAAAGGTAGGAAACGGTATCGTCGAGTCTTGATTCTATATCTTTAACTTTAGCTTCGACATTCGCTATTTTGCCTTCAACGCCAGCTATCTTTTGATTAAGTCCTGTTACGCTTTCTTTAAGAAGCTTAACATCTGTGTATGTTCCCTTTCTAAATCTCAAAAAGCTCTTTTCAAGGTTGTTAAGTTTCTTCTCAAGCGTTTTATATTCTGCTGATGAAGATGTAGAAGCACTTTTCTGCTTGAGCTGAATAATCGCTCTTGCAAGAGTTGCTACGCTGTTTTTAAGCACTTCTATGTCGCCCTGCAGAGTCTTCGCTTTTGCATTAACAAGCTCTATATCGTTCTTAAGAGAGCTTGTCTGAACACTCAGCACTTTCTGCATGTAATCAATCGTTCTTGCAATGAATGCTGTCATCTCATATCTTGTTACATACCTTCTACCTTTAAATGTTCCATCAGGGTATCCGTTGACTATTCCCGCGTTTACTAATTTGTCAACATACGCAGCTGCCCAATGATCAGATGGCACATCTTTAAATGAAGCTGCAAAGATAGCTACTGCTACTGCCAAGATCACTCCAAAAGTAAGTACTTTTTTCATGATTAATACCTCCCCCCTTTTTCTTGTTTCAGCCTTGAATGATTATAACACCTTTTATTCTAATCATGCAAGATTTTCTCATCAGCTTTTGAAACAAGTTCGTAGAACTTCCTTTTTCCAACCTTTAAAACTTTCCTGCTGTCGATATTAACCGCATACTTTATATCTGAGATCTTTTCTCCATCCAATCTTACTCCGCCTTGATTTATGAGTCTCTTAGCTTCACTCCTACTTGGTGCGGCTTTAATTCTGACTAAGAGATCTACTATGTTCTCTCCATTTATCACCTCCACTTTTTCCATCTCAGATGGGAGTTCTTTTTTAGAAAAAACATTTATGAATTCCTCTCTTGCTTTTTTGGCTTCATCTTCGCCATAGAAATACTTCGTAATTTCATACGCGAGAAGCATTTTCACATCCCTTGGATTTATTTTTTTCTCTTTCATTTCTTGTTCATATCTTTCAATATCTTTCAAGGGTATGTCAGTTAAAAGTCTCATATACTTTATGATCAGGTTATCAGGTATGGACATTATCTTTCCAAACATATCTTTTGGAGTATCGTTGAAAGCTATGTAGTTGCCATAACTTTTGCTCATTTTCATCTTTCCATCGGTACCTTCGATTATCGGCATCGTCATGACTATTTGAGGTTTTAAGCCGTATTCTTCCATTATTTTTCTTCCGACAAGAAGGTTGAAGAGCTGATCAGTCCCACCAAGTTCTACATCAGCTTTTATAGCAACAGAATCCATTGCTTGAGCCAGAGGGTAAAGGAACTCAGCGATTGATATTGGCGTGCCTTCCTTGAATCTTTTGCTGAAATCATCCCTTTCGAGCATCCTTGCAACTGTATATTTTGCAGCAAGTCTTATAACATCGGCAAACTTCATTGGAGAGAGCCATTCACTGTTGTAACGAAGCTCTGTTTTTTCAGGATCTAAAATTTTGAATGCCTGCCTGGCGTAAGTTTTCGCATTCTCTTTAACTTCTTTCTCGGTTAACATGGGACGAGTTTCGTTTCTTCCAGAAGGATCTCCTATCATCGCAGTAAAATCTCCTATTATCAATATAACATGATGTCCAAGATCCTGAAACTCCCTTAATTTTCTCAAAACAACAGCATGACCTAAATGAAGATCAGGCCTTGACGGATCAACGCCAAGTTTTATGTTAAGAGGCTTTCCTTCTTTCAATCTTTCAAAGAGCTCTTCTTCACTGACAAGGTCAACAACATTTCTTTTCAAAATTTCAAGCTGCTGCTCTGCTTTCATATTTTCCCCTCCAAATTACTTGAGAACAAAAGCTGTTAGAAGGGATGTAATGAAAAATGCTACTCCTAATGCGGCAGTTATTTTTCCACCCGTATCGAGCCCTTTTTTCCTTCCAAAATGTGCATAAGCAGCTCCTCCTCCAAAGGCACCTCCAAGTTCAACATTTTTACTCATTTGTCGAAGTGCCATCCAAATTAAACCAAGTCCGACAGCTATATGAATAACTATCATTACAACTTTCACTTCTCTCCCTCCCTCACAAATTCTATCTCATCGCCATCATTCAGAAACTCTGCAAAACCAACCTCAACACCATTTTTGTATATTTTATACCTTGAAAAACCATTCATGTCCAGTTGTAAATTAGCCAAAAGTGTTGCTACCATCGGAACGAGTTTTTTGCTTCGAACGGTTAGTTTCATGTTCTTTTCCACGAAATCATCCAGAGATAGCTTCTTCCCATCGGCGAAGATTTCGTATTCTACAAGTGGTAAAGCTACTTCCTTTCCATTGAACTTCACATGTATGATGTCTTTTTTGTTAGCTTGCAGGATAATATCTCTTATTCGTAACTTTTTTTCCATTTCAGCTTGCACTTCTTCCCCAACTTTTACCTCATCAGTATCTTCCAAGATCTTACCATCTTTAACGATCCTGACATCAGCTTCCGGGTAAATTGTTTCACCATTCACTTCCACTCTGAGGTTTTCTTTTATTTTTTCCTTTATCACTCTTACTGGAATAAATATTTCGTGTTCTATCTTATCTCCACCCTTTATCTCGTAATCTTCATCTACATTTTCACCATTAACGATGTATTTAGGCAGTATCTCCATGTATCCATCATAAAACTTTACTTTAACTTTGTCTATAACATCCCGAACCTTTGGAGGTTTCTCTTCTTTTTCTACTACCCATGCTATTTCTATTCTGTCTCCATGTTCGACCAGGTCTCTTGTATTCGCTTCTACACCGTTCACCTTTATCTTAACTTTTCTATTTGAGCCTTTGTAGCTTTTAACCTTCCCATTTACTTCATAAACGAAGGCGGGAGCTGGCATGCCAATTATCTCTCCAAGATCATACCCAGCTTGAAGAAGCACCTGCATAACGGTGTATTTTCCAGCAAGTCCCATCAGTTTCACAGGTTGACCGTTTACATACACTTGCGAGAACGCAGCACCTCTACCAAAAAGAGCACTTTTCGCAATTCCAGCTGGTGTTACCATATCGCTACCAACAAGCTTCCCCGTAAGATCTTCTATGGAAGGAAGATTCTCCACAGATTTTAAAGAAACTCTCTCCTTTGGAAGTCCTAACTTCTCTGCCAGCTTCTCTATAAATCCCGGAACTTTCGCACCACCACCAACGACCATCACAGCTTTTGGTGGTTTCCCATTAAGCTTGATTATCTCCTGCGAGATTTCTGAGGTTATATCATTTATAACTGGCTTCAGAATATTTAATATATCCTCTTTTTTAATTACTTTATTTGAATCAAGAATATCTTTCACTTCGAATTCCTCATAGTCCCTCAGATGTCTTTTTATGAATTCTGCAGTGTAAAAGTCAAGTAAAAATTCTTTCGATATAGCTTCCGTTAATTCATCTCCCGCTTTTGGTACCATGCCGTAGGCCGTTATTATCCCACCACTTGATATGGCTATATCCGATGTTCCAGCACCTATATCCACGAGAGCTATATTCAAGAGTCTAACTTCCTCAGGAACTGCAACCTCTATCGCCGCTATAGGTTCAAGGGTCATGTGGATTATTTTAAGACCCACTTTGTTCATAACGGAGCTCATGGCGTCTACAACCTGGGCTGGTAAAAAAGCTGCGATCACTTTGACTGAAGCTTTCTTTCCTCTATGACCTGTTAAACTCATCATCCACGCATTGTCAAGCTCATAGGAAAGAACGGAATATCCTACACAGAACATTTCATCGGGATTTATCCCTTTCATCGCATCTTTTACCGCTGATATTTCAAGATGGTTGACATCTTCTTCTGTGATTTCTTCTTTATCGGATATGTCGATGGTAGCCTCACCAACCAAAGTTCTTAAAAATCTACCCGCTAATGCTATGGCAACCTCACCTAACTTTATTTCATTTCTTTCCTCAAGAAGTTTTTTAACTTTATTCACAGTTCTTGCAACTCTTTCCACATCATGAACAGCACCATCAATCATGGACCTTTTTTCATGTTCAAGAACCTCTATGTCATATATTTTCAATTTTTCATCTTCTTTGTCAGCTATCAAGCCAGCAACCTTTCTTGTTCCAACATCCAAAGCAAATACCACTTTCACACCTCCACGACAGTTACCCCAGTTCCACCTTCTCCCGGTGTCCCAAATCTATAGTTCCTGACTCTTGGATCTCGCCGCAAGATCTGCCATACTCCAGCTGCAAGCCTTCCCGTTCCTTTGCCGTGGATGATGTATCCTTTCTCAAAGTCTGAAAGAACTAACTTGTCAATAAAATTTATCACAAGAGGTTCTGCCTGTTCAACTGTGAGACCTCTTATGTCGATTTCTGGCTTTTCTAACACATTCTTTGGAGTTTCAATATAAGTTAATTTCATTTTAGGTTCAGGAGCTTTGGCTATTTCTAAAGAGCTTTTCGGTAGTTCCATTTTCATCGTGCCGAAATCAACAAAAACGGTTTCTCCCTTATCGGATACTACCTTTCCTATTGAAGTTCCTCCTTTCAATCTTACATAATCACCTTCCTTTATTTCTGCCTTTGATGAAGGCAGGTTGATTTTCTTTAATTTCCTTTTTTCATTATAAAGCTCTTTTACCACTTTTCTCAGATCATCAACATTCTTTTTCTTCAAAACATGAATAGCGTTTTCAAGCTTTTTCATCACATCATCAACCTGATTTGTAAGGTCCTTTAGCTGCTTATCTATCTCTTCTATTTTGGTGTTTTTTAATTTCTTATATTCTTTTTCATATTTTTCTCTTTCTCTCTCAAGTTTCACTTTCTCTTCTTTCACTTTCTTTTTTTCTATCTTCAAACTCCTAACCTCTTCTTGAAGCTTGCTTATTATCGATTCAACCTCAACGCTGCCACCGCTCATGTGATAGCGAGCTCTTTCTATTATTTCATCATCAATTCCTAAGGAAGATGCTATTTCAAAAGCATGTGAAGCTCCGGGAACTCCCATAAGGACATGATAAGTTGGCTTGAGAGTCTGAGGATCGAATTCAACAGAAGCACTCTCGATTTCTTTTCTTTCTATAGCGAAAAGTTTTAAAGGCATGGTGTGAGTGGTAACAACAAACTTACATCCCTTCTTTATAAATTCTTCAACAATTGCAAGGGCAAGGGCGGATCCTTCTATAGGGTCGGTTCCAGTTCCAAGTTCATCCACAAGAACCAGAGAGTTCTCATCGGCTTCTTCTAATATTTTAGAAATTCTTTTTATATGTGAAGAAAATGTGGATAGAGAAAGCTGTATATTCTGCTCCTCACCTATATCAGCCAATATCTTTTTAAAAATCGAAATTTTACTGCTTCGATCAGCTTTTATGGGGAAACCTGCCATCACAAGCGCTGTGAAGAGTCCTATGGTTTTTAAAGTAACCGTTTTTCCACCCATGTTTGGACCAGTTATAACGAGACCACTTTTGTCCCTACCTATTTTCACACTTATTGGGACTACTCTATCATCCGGGATCAAAGGGTGTCTTGCGTCAATTAGTTCGATTTCTTGGCTTTTAACAGGATGAACAATGCTGGCGTTTTCTTTTAAAACATACATAGCCCGTGCATATAAAGAGTCGATAAGTGAGATTATAGAGAGATTTTCTTCAAAGATTTCCATTTTATACAGGATCTTTGTTGTTATTTCCCTTAGTATCCTGTTGATCTCTCTTCTTTCTTCTTCATCCAAAATTTTCCTTCTATCGTTAAAGGGAATTAGCTCTTCTGGTTCAATGTAGAGGGTCATTCCACTTGACGAGGAATGATGAACTATTCCTTTTACATTGGGTCTATAAGAGGATTTAACGGCAAGCAAATATCTACCATCTCTAAAAACTATTATCTCGTCCTGTAAAAATTGCCTGTATTTATCTTTAACCCTTTCTGAGAGTCTTTTCAGTTCTGAGGAGACCCTTCTTTTCTCTTCTCTTATTTCTTTAAGTTTTCTTGATGCACTGCTTTTTATCTCTCCATCCTCCGAAACAATTCTATTTATCTCGCTCAGTATATCCGGCAGGTTCTTGAGTTCCAAAAGTTTCATCTTGAGCCGTGATGCATCTAATTTCCTTCCAATTTCTTTAAAAGCGATGCAACCGTTTATAAAATCCTTAACTTTTAAAAGTTCCGTAGGCTCCAGAATCTGCCCGGATTTAACTTTATTAAGTAAAGGTTTTATATCGTAGTCATAGTGGGTTGGGAATTCAAAAAATTGCAGAGCTTTCAAAGTATCCTCTATCAAGGATAACTTATCCCATGGATCTTCACCCGGTTGAAGACCCATTATCTTCTCTCTTCCACCTTTCGAGAAACAATATCTTGCATATAGCCTCTTCACCTCATCAAATTCCAGAAGCTTTAAAGAGTCGTTCAAGCTTAGTATTCGCCCCCAAGCCCAAATTTTACTGGAATAAATGTAACTGCAGCGTCTCCAAAAGCGTAGCTTTTCAACGACATGCCAACTGTAAGGTATAACCATTTAAAATAATAAATAAGATTTGCACTGACTTCAACAAAATAACCACTCAGCGAAAAATCATGGTTTGGAACTGCCATCCCACCGCGAGAAATAACAAGAAGATCAAAAGTACTTGAAACCTCTGACTTGAAACTTGCAACAGAATACATCTCTATAGAATGATCAACTGGTACTCCTAAGAAAGAGGCGTCAGTTGAAACATTCTCATAGCCAAGACCAAATCCCATCTGGACATTCCCTGGGGATATCAAAACAAAATCCATTTGGACTCCCCTCATAGAAGCCGTTGATGGGGTAGACTCTAAAGTATAAATTGGAAAATCCCCAGTCAATCCGAGACGAAACTTTGCAGAAAACGCTACACTTATCAATGCAAGTATGAAGATATAAACCAATATCTTTTTCAACTCCATCCCTCCCGACATTCTCCCTCTTTAACATTCTACCATAAAAGCCTTTTAAAAATGCCTTATGCTAAAAGAAATCTCCTCAATTTTGATGGATATTGAAAACAGTCGGCTGCACATCCTTGATCCTTAATACAGTTCTTTCATTCAACCCAATCCTTTACCCTCTCAATGCCTTCCACAAACTTATCAACTTCGTCCTTCGTGTTGTAAAGGTAAAAACTTGCCCTGCATGTTGCAACGGTTCTAAGTTTTCTCATCAAAGGCTGTGCGCAATGATGACCTGTCCTTATTGCTATTTTGAACTCTTCATCAAGGATGTGTGCAACATCATGAGGATGTATGCCATCCACATTAAAAGATACTATAGATGTATGCCGCTCATCGAGTGGACCATATAGAGTAACATACGGAAGTTTTTTAAGCTTCTCTATAGTATAATTTACAAGCTCTCTTTCATGCTTTTCTATATTCTCCATTCCAACCTTCTCAAGATAATCAACCGCAGCTGCAAAACCCACTGCGCCTGCGATATTTGGTGTTCCAGCTTCAAACTTTTCTGGAGGTTTTGTAAAAGTACTTTCCTGAATAGTTACTCTATCAATCATTCCTCCACCAACAAGGAAAGGCACAAGTTTGTCAAGAAATGGCTCTGATATGTAAAGTGCCCCCACACCAGTTGGGCCGAGCATTTTATGGGCGGAGAATGACAAAAAATCTACCCCATCCACATTAAAAGGAGAATGAGGAATTAGCTGAGCACCATCAACATGGAGGAGTACACCTTTTCTTTTAACAGCTTCTTTTATCAAATCAATGTTAACCTTTTGACCGGTTACATTTGAAAGTCCCGTTATGCTCAAAAGCTTTGCACCATCGAGGGATTTTATAACTTCGTCTTCGTTAAGAACGCCTTTGTCATCAATATCTACGAATCTCAAGGAAATCCCAAATCTTTTCAGTTTTTGCCATGGAAGAATATTCGAATGATGTTCAACCATGGTAAGGACAATTACATCACCTTCCTTGAGGACTCCAGAAAAGAGCAAGCTCTCTGCCAGGAAATTTATGGAAGAAGTCGTCCCGTAGGTAAAGATAAGCTCTTTGCCCTTTGCTCCGACGAAATTTGCTACTCTTTCCCTTGCTCTTTCATACATGTCCGTAGCTTCTATGGACAATGTGTGTATTCCCCTATGGATGTTAGCGTTGTGTTTCTTGTAAAAATTGGATATGGCTTCTATCACCTGAAAGGGCTTCTGGGTAGTCGCAGCATTATCAAAATAAATGATACCTCTTTCAAGGTATGGAAAATCGTTTCTGACATCATTCAATTTTTCCTCCCCCTTTTCACACAGTTTCTCATGATTATCTATAGCGTTGTTTATTTTATCACTAATTTAAAACTCTTTTTACAAATTCTTCAGCCTCCACCGAAAAACTGATGTCAAGAAGAAAACCTTGAGCAATCATCGTTTTTGATTCATATAAATCAAAGCCCCTTGACATCAAATAAAAAAGTTCGTTATCGGGAATGGGGGAGGAGGATGCTCCATGCTGCGCGGAAAGCTCGTTTTCTTCCACATAAAGTGATGGGATTGCCTCAAATGTGGAGTTTTCATTTAGAAGAATTGTACGGAATTTTTCTGAATAGTTTCCACCTGTAGCTCCTTTTTTTATATCCATTACTCCACGAAAGATTATCTTTCCACTTCCAGCGGAAACGCCATGACCATTCACATCCACCGTATTTTTCACATTCGACCTTGAAAAGTAAAGGACATCAACTATCCCCTTTGATGCGAGTCGAGGTTTTATAATCATCTTTGAATCCTTCTCTCCAACTACAAAAACCGCCTTTGCAACTTTGCCTTCAGAAACGCTTAGCTCGTTATACTCAACTGTGGCGTTTTCCCCTAAGTAAAATAGGATATTTTCGATTCCTACGCCGGAAACGAATGAAATATCCTCAAGATACAGCTTCGAATCTCTCTTTACAATGAATCTTGAGTTGGTAACCCTAAAGTTCCCATCAAAAGTTCTATTTATCTTTGCGATACCATCAATTATAAACATATTTGTATCGATAGAATTCCCTTCCATTCTTACGGATATTTCTCCGCTACCGTCAAAGCAAATTCCGGATGTATGGAAAGTGTCGGCAAGAAGGACATACTTTCTATCGCTCCCTTCAAAGTCGTATTCTTTCAAAATCTTAAGCTTTCTGCATTCATGGATGGATTTTGCGTTCGTTTGAAGCTTTGCAATTGGTGGCTCGCCTGGAAGGGAAAGCCCATGCATCTTGAGCCGTCTCCAAACTGGAAAATCTATGTTTTTATATTCTTCAAAAAGCTTCATTCTAAAAGAAGTGTTTGGAAGACTCTTTATTATTCCTTCACCATAATCGCGAAGTTTTACTCTTTTTGGAGTTTTAACTATCGATCTGAACTTTCCATGAACGAGCTCAAAAGTTTTTATCATGTCTCGCACCTCACCCTATGCTACCTTCTATTTCCATACTTATAAGTCTATTTATCTCTATTGTGTACTCAAGGGGAAGTTTCTCTATTACAGGTTCCATAAAGCCCCTTATTATCAATGTTTTGGCTTCCATCTCAGAGAACCCTCTGCTCATCAAATAGAATATTTCATCGTCAGATATCCTCCCTATCTTTGCTTCATGTCCAACATCACTATCCTGCTCTAAAACTTCCAGTATAGGAATTGTGTCCGATCTTGAATCATTGTCCATCATAACTGATGTACATTCAATAGAGCTTTTCGCACCTCTTGCACCTTCGGATATTCTTAAAAGCGCTCTGAACACACTCCAACCTCCTGCCATGCTTATACTTCTTGAAGATATGGTGGAAGTGGTTCTTGGTGCCATGTGATAAACCTTTGTTCCAGCATCGATGTGCTGGCCTTTGCTTGTCAAACTCACAGAGATAATATTAGCACTGCTGTTTTCACCTCTTAATATGACACAGGGATAAGCCATGGATTTATAGCTTCCAAATGATGCGGAAATCCACTCCATTGTTCCATCCTTTCCAACGATTGCCCTCTTTGTTTCCATGTTAAACATACTCTTACTCCAATTTTGTATGGTGAGGAATTTAAGTTTTGCACCCCTCTTTACATAAACTTCTACAACACCTGCATGGAGATTGTGAACGCCATAAAGCGGGGCAGAACATCCCTCTATGTATGTAGCCTGCGCACCTTCATCTATGATTATTATCGTATGCTCAAATTGACCCATGGAAGGAAGGTTCACCATGAAAAACGACTGCAAAGGCATGGGAACTTTAACTCCTTTTGGAACATATAGAAATGTTCCACCACTCCACAAAGCTCCAT
>Ga0256842_1002994_pt1 | contig 11618 bp, 7 predicted proteins | sample 4559240metaG_FD_185973 | JGI IMG/M metagenome (GOLD analysis project Ga0256842, IMG submission 185973) | Hydrothermal vent microbial communities from Guaymas Basin, Mexico - 4559-240 | ecosystem: Environmental > Aquatic > Marine > Hydrothermal vents | place: Mexico: Guaymas Basin | collected...
GCTAAATATAAATATCAATTTACCAATAAAATACGTGCGGGTATTACTGCCGATAAAGATGCTGGGGAGCCTTTTTTTAAGGCGCCGAATCAACAAGGCTTCGATTTTTATTCAGGTTTTGTGCAGCTACAAAATCAAGGGATTATTAAAAGTATGGTTATAGGGGATTACTCATTACAATTTGGACAAGGAATTGCTTTGTGGAATGGTTTTGGAATGGGGAAGTCGTCTATGGTAACGAGCGTTACAAAATTTGGGAAAGGGGTAGATAAATATTCCTCTACAGACGAAAATAATTTCTTTAGAGGTGCGGCAACAACCTTATCTTATAAAGATTTTGAATTGTCAGTATTCTTTTCATCAAAGAAGAAAGATGGAAGTATTAATACGGATACTTTAGAAAATGATATTGATAGATTTAATTCTTTTGATAATACAGGATTGCATGCTACAGAAAGTCAGTTTGCTAAAAAGAAGACGATAGGAGAGACCCTTTATGGGGCTAATATAAATTATAAATTTGAGCGATTAAAAATTGGGGCGACCTTTGTAAAATATCAATATTCGTATAGTTTAGCACCATCTACTCAACTTTATAAGCTCTACGATTTTTCTGGAGATCATAATCAAAATGCGAGTTTTCATTATCAATGGAATTTAAATCAAATATTTTTGTCAGGAGAAGTTGCTGTAGATCAAAATTTTAATGTTGCGGTTACGAATAATGCTGTTTTTAATATTTCCTCGAAATTAGGCTTTGCTATTTTGCATCGTTATTTCGATAAAAAATATTATGCTAATTATTTTACAGCTTTTTCGGAAGGCTCTAGAGTTCAAAATGAACAAGGCTTTTATACGGGTATTAATTTCTATCCAACAAAAAATTGGACCGTAAAGGCTTATGTCGATTTTTATAAGTTCCCTTGGTTGCGATATCAGGTTTCGAATCCTTCTACAGGGGTAGACTATTTTGTGCTTGCCGAATATGCTTTGTCTAGTAATTTTAATTTTAATATAAGGTATAAAGAGGAGTCTAAACTTAAAGATATTTCGTCAGATACAGATTTTCTTAAGTCTCAAGCTCAAGTTACTAAGAAACAGTTTCGGATACATTTTAATTATGGAGATAGATCACAATTTCATTTTAAAACAAGAATGGAATTAAGTTGGTACGACTTTGTACAGCAGGAAAAAGGATTTCTAGCATATCAAGATGTGATTTATGATTGGAAAAAAATCCCGTTAAAAACGACTTTCCGATTCTTGGTTTTCGATACCGATGGATATAATTCAAGAATCTATACTTACGAAAACGATCTATTATATAATTATGCAATTCCAGCCTTTTCTGGTCAGGGAATTCGAAGCTATTTACTGTTAAAATATAGTTTGCTAAAAAATCTTACTGTTTGGTTAAAGTATGGAATAACCATCTATTCAGATAAAAATACAGTGGGCTCTGGCTATACCGAAATAATAGGTAATAAGAAATCGGAAATTAAATTACAATTGCGCTGGAAGTTCTAACATTATTTGGGATATGTATTTCGTAAATGCTTGCGTTGAGTTAGGAAATTGCACAATATTATGACTTCTAGGCTGTTTCTAGAATATTGTATTAACCTTCTAAAACTAAGATTAATTCTTTAGCAAGAATTGTTTTAGGCTCATCCATTTCTCCTAAATTATCTTTTATTGAATCGATAAGTAGTTCTCTATGCGAATTTTCGTATTCGTTATCCATCCAAATATTTTCAATGATTGTAAAAGCTTCTAAAGACACATTATAATCACTTTCAATAAATATTTCTGTAAATAGAGCTAGATGTTGTCTGAAATCTAATTGCGATTGCCAACAGGCTTGTAAAATAGCTCTTAAATTACCTTTCTGTTTTCTAATCTCTGAAATAGATTGGACAATGATTTCGTTACCTTTTTTATCTTTAAAATTACTTATTAAATCAATAATTTGAGCTTCGAGGCTTTCTGTTTGAGAATTGTTAAGTAAATTACAAACTAAGGGTAATTCTTGTATTTTCCCTTTCTTTCTGACCAATTTGAGTCCTTTCTCTATCTCTTCAATTTTGGATGAGTTTAATAGCTTTTGTATTTCTTTATTCATGTCTCGTAATCTTATTTCTTATTACACTTTGATGGCTATTTTTAATGCATTGACTATTTGTTATCTTTATTTATAGAGCTAAAACAAACAAAAAAAAGAGCTCAAATTTCTTTGAGCTCTTCGTGGCACCACCAAGAATCGAACTAGGGACACACGGATTTTCAGTCCGTTGCTCTACCAACTGAGCTATGGCGCCATCCTTAAATGCGAGGCAAAAGTAAATATTTTTTTTTATTATCCAAAGAAAAGCAAAAGTATTTTTGGCTAAAAAATACATCATTATCATTACTTTTGTCATAAATATATAATCATGAACAAATTAGCATCTAAAATAATTGGGCTTTTTTTACAAGGAATTTTGTATATAACTCCAATATTTATTCCCATCTATATTATTTACAGTCTTTTCAATGGATTAGATCAGAATTTTCAAACTTGGTTTAATATTCACATTCCTGGTTTAGGTTTAGCTCTAGCTTTTGTATCGTTAACTATTATTGGCTGGTTAGGGAAAACATTCATAACTCAACCAATTCAACAAAAATTTTATTTATGGTTAGAAAAAGCCCCCTTAATTAAAGTAATTTATAATTCTGTTAAGGATTTGCTAAAAGCTTTTGTTGGAAAAGAAAAGAAGTTTACAAAACCTGTGTTGGTTAAAGTTAATACAATCTCTAATCTTGAGAAAATTGGTTTTATAACACAAGAAGATTTAATCGAATTTGGAATTTCAGGTAAAAAAGTAGCTGTTTATTTCCCTCATTCCTATGCTTTTTCTGGTGAAATGTTTATTGTCCCCATCGAAAATATTACACCAATCGATAAAAAATCTGCTGAGGTCATGAAGTTTATTGTTTCGGCAGGAGTGTCGAAGAGCTAGAAACTAAAACTTTGTTCAATTGGTGTGGTTTTGTTATTTAAGGTAATTAAGTGATTAAATCTTAATTTCTAATAACATATATATTTCTTTCTAATAACATTGTTTAGTGTTTGTTTTACAACTTGTTATTGACCTAATTTTGTTCAATTATAAACTTTAAATAAATAATATAATGAAATCTAAACTTTTAACATTTCGATTAAACTCTTTTTTGATAAAGAGTATTTTTGTTTCTGTAATCATTTTTGCAAGTTCATGTAAAAAGGAAGATGAAGAACCATTGGATACTAGTAATTTAGATGTCTACGAAAACAATGACGTACGGAATGACGCCACTGTTTTGACGATGGGGAAACAAATTGATGCTTATGTTGATGAATCCGATGTAGATTGGTTTCAATTTACGCCTTCTAATGTAGACAAATACGATCTGTCCTTAATTGAAGCAATAAATCCTTCCGAAGATTTAAGAATTGCTCTAGATATCTACGATGACCAAGGAAATAGACTAGGAGGTTCTTCAGGAGAATGGGGAGCAAATGTAACGATTAACTTTTCTAATTATGGAGGTGTATTTTATGTAAAAATTACAGCCTTATATGGGAACTCTAAAGGGAAATACAGTTTAAAAGTATCGGATACGAATTCAAATGATGAATACGAGTCTAATGAAACAAGAGGTACGGCTTATAATCTTGGAAATTTACCACAAATGAATATAAATGGGAGTATTGTTGCCCCAACAGAAAAAGATTGGTATAAATTTACTGTGGAAAATAATGGAGTTCAAGATACCATTGCAATAAAAGTGGAGAATAATAATTCTGAATTTAGAGCAGACCTAGAAATTTATGATGAACAAGGTAATAGCTTAGGAGAAAATTCAGGAGATTGGGGAAGTGATATATTAATTAATCTTCTAACAAATGGAGGCGCATATTATGTTAAAGTATCATCACTATACGAACAAAATACTGGCAGCTACTTTTTATCGATATATATAAAATAAACTTTAGTGTGCGAGGAGCCTTCCAAATAAACAGGATTGTCCTCTTTCGAAAAAAGTTATAGCTCTTTTAAATGGTACGGCTAGCTTCAATTATGAAGTTAGTCGTATTTTTTTATTGAAAGAATATTGAATTCAGAGTTTGTTTTATTATTAAGATATTCTTAATTCATCATCAGAAATTTCTTACTTTTGTGTCTTAAAATTGATAAAACAATGAGATATACAGTAACAGCAGCTTTGCCCTATGCAAATGGGCCTGTTCATATTGGACACCTAGCGGGCGTTTATATTCCTGCCGATATTTATTCACGGTATTTACGTTTGAAGAAAGAAGATGTAATCTATGTCTGTGGTTCCGATGAACATGGAGTGCCTATTACTATTAAAGCACAGAAAGAAGGTGTCACTCCTCAAGATATAGTCGATAGGTATCATAAAGTAATAAAAGACTCATTTAATGAATTTGGAATAAATTTTGATATTTATTCGAGAACCAGTTCCGAAATACACAAGAAGACTTCTTCTGAGTTTTTTAAAACATTGTACGATGCCGATAAATTTATAGAAAAGACCTCGGAGCAATTTTACGATAGTAAAGAGAATCAGTATCTTGCAGATAGATATATTACTGGTACTTGTCCAAAATGTGGTGCAGATAATGCATACGGAGACCAATGCGAAGCTTGTGGATCGACTCTGAATGCAACTGATTTAATCAATCCGAAATCCGCTGTAACAGGGAATGAACCAGAATTAAAATCTACTAAACATTGGTATCTGCCACTTGATATTTATGAGCCTTTCTTAAAAAAATGGATTTTAGAAGAGCATAAGGAATGGAAACCTAATGTGTACGGTCAATGTAAATCTTGGATAGATTCAGGCTTACAAGCTAGAGCAGTTAGTCGTGATTTAGATTGGGGTGTTCCTGTGCCTGTAGAAGGTGCAGAAGGAAAAGTTTTGTATGTTTGGTTCGATGCTCCAATTGGTTATATTTCTGCAACTAAAGAATTAACGCCAGATTGGGAGAAATATTGGAAAGATAAGGATACTAAATTGGTTCATTTTATAGGGAAAGATAACATTGTTTTTCACTGTATTATTTTTCCAGCTATGTTAAAAGCAGAGGGCTCATATATTTTGCCAGAAAATGTTCCTGCTAATGAATTCTTAAATTTAGAAGGTGATAAAATTTCAACTTCAAGAAATTGGGCAGTTTGGTTGCATGAATATTTAAGAGATTTTGAGGGGCAACAGGATGTATTGCGTTATGTATTAACCGCAAATGCTCCCGAATCAAAGGATAATGATTTTACTTGGAAAGATTTTCAGGATAGAAATAATAATGAATTGGTTGCTATACTCGGTAATTTTGTAAATCGTGCTGTTGTTTTAACTAATAAATATTATGGTGGTCAAATTCCAGAACCAGAACCTCAAAGTTTTGAAGCTTTCGATAAAGAAATAATGGATCAATTTCCAAAATTAAAAGAAAGTATTGAACATAATATCGAAACTTATCATTTTCGTGAAGCTCTAAAAGATGCTATGCAGATGGCAAGGTTAGGCAATAAATATCTTGCAGAAACAGAACCATGGAAGTTGATTAAAACTAATCCAGATAGAGTAAAAAATATTATGTATATTGCCATGCAAATAACAGCAGGCTTATCGCAGGTGTTCGAACCTTTTTTACCTTTCTCTGCCGCTAAAATCCGTAAATTAATCAATTTCGAAATCGTAGATTGGGACTTGATTGGTAAATGTAAAATTTTAGAAATTGGGCATCAGATTAATAAAGCAGAATTGTTGTTTACCAAAATAGAAGATGAACAAGTAAAGGCTCAAATAGATAAATTGCAGGCAACAAAAGAAGCAAATCAACTAGATAATTTTAGGGCTAATCCTGTAAAAGAAAGTATTCAATTCGATGATTTTACAAAAGTTGATATACGGGTAGGAACAATACTAGAGGCAGAAAAAGTGGCTAAAACCAAGAAATTGTTAAAATTGACTGTTGATACAGGACTTGATGTTAGAACTATAGTTTCTGGTATTGCTGAATTTTTTAAGCCCAAAGATATTGTTGGAAAACAAGTGAGTGTTTTAGTAAATTTAGAGCCAAGAAAACTTAAGGGAATAGAGTCTCAAGGGATGATATTAATGGCAGAGGATGCCGATGGTTCATTAAAATTCATTAAACCTGACTTATCAGTAACTAATGGTAGTGAAATAAGATAATTTCTAATATATGATAATTAAAAGCAGGCTGATTTACGGTCTGCTTTTCTTGTTTATAAACAAATCAAAACAATATACTTACACTACAAGTTCTTTCTGTCTAATTATCATTAACATTATTTTGTTGTGTTTAAAATACTGATTAATAAGTAAATGTATATTTTTATACCTATACTTATTTGATTTATAATATTTGTAAAAAGTTTTCGGTAACTATACATTGGGGTAAAATGGCTATATTTGTAATAAAAAATTAAGTATGGTTAAGATTTTTAAAACATCAAACAAAGTTATTAAAGACATCGATGATTTCTATGATACTATACAATTAGGAGTCTTAAATTTTAAAGAAGGTGTACATAATTATTTAGATGGAAATATTTCTGAGTTTGAGAATAATCTGAAAAAGATTGAAAAACTAGAGGGAAAGGCTGATAGTATTAAAAGAGGAATCGAGAATGATTTTTATTTGCATTCGTTACTTCCTAATTTTGCTAGCGATATTCTTCGATTACTAGACAAATCGGATGATATTATTGATAAGTCTAAGGAAAACCTTAGTCAGTTTGATGTTGAAGTCCCTAATATTCCTGAGAAATTAAAAGCAGATTATTCTAGACTTGTAGAAATATCGTTGTCGGCAGCAGAAAGTGTAATTCCTTCTGCGAGGTTAATTTTTACATCTCCCGATAAAGCAAAGGAGGGTTTGCAAAAGGTTTTTTTCTATGAAAGAGAAGCTGATAAATTAGCTAATGCAATCAAAAGAAAACTTTTTAGAGAAATGGATGAATTAAAATTGAGTGAGAAAATACATTTAAGATATTTTGCATTACATATAGAGGAGATATCAGATTCTTCGGAAACGGTTGCAAATATTCTTTCGGCTTTAGTTCTTAAAATTAGAATGTAATTTATGTTTTTGTTTTTTATTACTAGCGGTTTATTTTTAGGTTGGACTCTTGGAGCAAACGATGCTGCAAATGTGTTTGGTTCTGCTGTAGGTTCTAAAATGGTTAAGTTTCGTAAAGCTGCAATTGTTGCTTCAATATTTGTTGTGCTTGGGGCTGTCATTCAAGGAGCAGGAGGCTCCCATACATTAGGTAAGTTAGGCTCCGTATCTGCTCTCGGAGGCGCGTTTACGGTGGCATTAGCAGCTGCGTTAACTGTTTTTGGGATGACGAAATTTCGTCTGCCAGTCTCAACATCTCAAGCTATTGTTGGAGCTATTATTGGCTGGAATCTTTTTACAGGAAACCCTACCGATTATCATTCATTGACTAAGATAGTAACCACTTGGGTTGCAGGTCCAATACTTGGAGCCATTTTTGCAATTATTTTATATTTGCTTTTAAAATCATACTTAAAGAAAGCTCAAGTACATATGTTACGGCTAGATGCTTATTTTAGAAATGCCTTATTGATTGTTGGAGCTTTTGGGTCGTATAGCTTAGGAGCTAATAATATAGCAAATGTGGTTGGTGTTTTTGTGCCTTCTGCTCCAAATATTGTATTAGATTTCGGTTTTTTTACTTTAGATGGTGTTCAGTTGTTGTTTCTAATGGGCGGTTTAGCTATTGCTGTAGGTATTATCACCTATTCAAAAAGAGTAATGATGACTGTAGGTAACGATTTAATGAAATTATCGTCGGAAACATCTTTAGTTGTTGTGTTAGCTCATTCACTAGTTCTTTTTGTTTTCTCGTCTTCGACCTTATCAAATTTATTTGTGAGCATAGGTTTGCCAGCAATTCCTATGGTTCCTGTTTCTAGTTCTCAAGCTATTGTAGGTGCAATTATTGGTATTGGTTTGCTAAAGGGGCGTGGAGCAATTAAGTTTGGAATCTTAGGAAATATTTCTATGGGGTGGGTACTTACCCCAATTATTGCGGGTTTCACTTCTTTTATTTCATTGTTTTTTATTAGCAATGTTTTTAAAATTAAGGTCGTAGAAGAGCTTAATTCGGTAAAAGATATAGCATTACATAACGATATAACTAATGAAACGCTTATTGGTCCTATAAATCTGTATCAACCATTGTTATATATTGTGATAGCATTTTTGCTTGTTGTGATTATATATTTATTATGGAATATTAAACATAATAAAGATTTGAAAATAATAGAGGATTTTAATGAAAAAGAAAAAACGTATCAAATACAAGCTTCTCTTCTAGAACAGGAAATTGAAGTTAGTAACGATAATAATAAGAAACTAGAAGGAGAGGTTAACTATAAAAAACAGGAATTGATAAATTTTGCTCTAAGTATCATTCAGAAAAATAATTTTTTAGAAACCTTAAATCAAAAAATTGAAAAGATAAAATCGAAGAATTCAAAAAACGTTTCAATTAATGAAATAACGAAACTCTCAAAGTTGGTAAAAGAAAATATTAATTTAGATAAAGACCGTAAGAGTTTTGACTTGTATGTGAATAAAGTAAATAGTGAATTTTATTACAGGTTGAATAAAAGATATCCGGATTTGACCGATAATGATAAAAGAATGTGTGCTTTAATAAGATTAAAATTATCATCTAAAGAAATAGCTTCTTTAGTAAATATTTCGCCTAAAAGTGTAGAGGTTAATCGTTATAGAATTAGAAAAAAGATGAATATTCAACACGGGGAGCGTTTGTCAGAGATAATTAGTAAACTTTAAATATTAATAAATTATATAAATAATGAAAACGAGAATTTTAACTTTAGTATTAACTGTAATATTGGCAAGTAGTTTTGCCCAAGATATTTCAGTAAAAGGGAATGTAAAAAATTCCGATGATAATAAAGCTGTAAAAGGTGTGGAGGTTCGAATAAAGGGAGCACTTAAGCTGGCAGCGACAACAGATATTGAGGGAAATTTTTCAGTAACTGTTCCTGAAAAATCCTCGAAAAAACTAATCTTTTCTGCAGAGGGTTTCGACAAACAAGAGGTAAAAATTAGTGGTGCCGAAATTAATATTACTTTAGTTCCTTCGGAAAGAGTGAACCAGTATGGGAAAACAATTAACAACCGTACTGCAATGGAAGTTGAGAACCGCGATGGTGTTTTGGTTATGGAGTCAAAAGATAAGCAATTTAAAACATGGTTCGATTCCAGAATATTTTTCGATGGTGGTTACTTTTTCGATAAAGAGGCGCTTAATCCAATAGGAAACGGCTTAGCCATTCGTAGAGCAAGATTTGCATTAAAATCAAACTTGTGGAATAATTGGTATGGTGAAATTGATCTAGACTTTGCTGGAGCTGCAATGGAGTTAAAAGATGCTTATATAAAATATACAACGAATAACAAAAAAATTAATCTAAAGGCTGGTAATTATAAAGAGGGTTTTTCTATGGAAAGTACAACAACCTCTCGTTATTTAACATTTATGGAACGTTCTCTCGTTAACGAGTTTGCTCCATCAAGACATTTAGGAATTAATGCAACCGTTTGGGATAAGTATTATACCGTAATAGGTGGTGTTCACTTTCAAAAAGTAGGAGAGCTTGAAGAAGTCGCTTTTTCTAAAGATAAAAATAAAAAAGAAGGTGTTGACGAAGGATATTCTTTAACAGCTAGACTTGTTGGTAGACCAATTGTAAGCGATAATTTAGTCGTTCATATCGGAGGAAATTTTTCGTATAGATTACCAAAAACATCTTGGGAAATAGAAAATGCTTACAGAGTGAGTACACGTTCGTTAACAACCATTAATCGTAAAAAATATTTAGATACTGATGATATTACTGATGTAGAAAATAGAATGATTTATGGTGCCGAATTAGCTGTTGCTTATAAGAATATCATGTTTCAATCCGAGTATATTGCGCATAAAATGAATAGAATTGGTGAGCTATCTCAAGTTAATCAAGACGGATTTTATGCTCAGGCTGCTTTTCTGATTTTTGGAGGAAAGTATAATTATAATAAATCGGAAGCCGAATTTACTCAAGTTAGTAGAGGAAAAAAATGGGGTGATATAGAATTGGCTTTTCGTTATGATTATTTAAACCTAAACGATTTCTCTGCAGAAGTATATGGTGGATCTGCAAATGGATATACAGCAGGTTTAAATTTTTATGTAAACGATAATGTAAAATTTATGCTAAACTACGTTTATATGAATCATGATAGATACGCTAATGGTAAAGGAAAATTAAACGTAGGTCACGATGCAGATGGTGTTTTAACATCGGATTTTAGAGCTATTGTCGAAAAGGCAGGAAAAGCAGGAGACGATTTCGGATTTATTCAAGCAAGAATAGAAATAGACTTCTAATAAAAAAAGAGTGCAATAAATATTAAAAACAAAGATATGAAATCGATAAAATTTATATTAATAGGAGCTTTGATAACACTTGCTATGGCTAGTTGTGTAAAAGACGAAGTTTATACAGATAATACAGAAACGCCTGAACTTAAAGAATCATATATTAAGTTAAATGAAATCTTATCAACAGGAGACCCTGATTGGCTGGAATTGTATAATTCTAGTGATGTAGAAATAGATTTGGAAGGCTATATATTAGCAGATAAAAATACAGAATGGACTATTCCTGAAGGAATAAAAATAGCCTCTAAAGGTTTTATTACTTTCGATTGCGATGGAGATGGTATTACAAATCCTTCTTTTAAAATTTCTTCAGGAGGAGAATTAATGTCTCTAAAAGATCCTGACGGAGTATTAATCGATCAAATAGATGTGCCAAGCTTGTCAGATTATACAGGCCTAACATATGCGAGAATCCCTGATGGAGAAGCCACTTGGGAGATTGCAACAGCAACCAAAGGAGCTGCTAATAGCAACGAAAACAAAGCGCCAATCATCACGGCAACAGAATTAAACGAATCTATTGATATTTATAAACTTCAAGTTTCTGATGCCGACGGAGTTGCCTCCGTAAAGTTAATTTTAATAACTGATAATTCTATTCAATCAGTAGATATGACTTTATTAGATGGCGATTATCAAACTTCAGTTCCGACTTTTACAATAGGAACAAAAGTCGAATATTATGTAGAAGCAAAGGATATTACAGGAAAAACATCGTATTACCCATCTTCCGGATCTTCGGATCCAAATTTTTATTATATTACAGGTAATGCGCCATTGTTTATTTCTGTTGACTTCGAAGGTGCTCAAGCTGGTTATTTAGGCGATGTAACATTTACAGCCAGTGTATTCGATAACGACTCTGTAGAAGAAGTAAAGCTATATTATCTTACTCAAGGACAGACTACTGCCGATAAAGTTTCTGTAATTTTGACTTTAGAAGATAGTGTGTTTGTTGGTGTTATTCCATCTCAAAATGCAGGAACAATTGTTAGTTATTATTTACGAGCAAAAAATATAAATGGAACAAAAACTTATTATCCAATAGAA
>Ga0256842_1002995_pt1 | contig 11617 bp, 11 predicted proteins | sample 4559240metaG_FD_185973 | JGI IMG/M metagenome (GOLD analysis project Ga0256842, IMG submission 185973) | Hydrothermal vent microbial communities from Guaymas Basin, Mexico - 4559-240 | ecosystem: Environmental > Aquatic > Marine > Hydrothermal vents | place: Mexico: Guaymas Basin | collected...
AATAAGGGGGCATTGATTTTTTTATAATAGCTTTTACCTCTGATAAGGAATAATCTTTTTTGCACTTTCTGCAATAAAACTTATATGCAGTCCCGTGATACTCAATAACATTTTTTGAACCAGCTAACTGATGTAAGTTATCAACATTTTGGGTTATTATCCCTTTTAAAAAACCCTCTTTTTCTAACTCAGCCAGTGCATAATGAGCAGGATTTGGTTTTGCCTTTTCCAGCACCTCTAAAGTGTGGAGAAAAAATTCCCATACTTTTTTAGGATTTCTATTAAGCGCTTCAGCAGTTCCTACTTCCATAGGATCAAATTTTGTCCAGACTCCACCAGGGCTCCTAAAATCTGGAATTCCACTGGCAACAGATATACCTGCTCCGCTTAATACTATCTGAAATCTTTTATTTCTCCATATATCTGCAACTTTTTTTAAAAGTTCTTCGTTTATTTCAGTCATGTTAGATAATCCTTTAATATTTTTTCTAATTCTTCTTTGTCAAAACTTTTGTTCGTCCAAATCTTAAGTTGTTCAATAGCTTGGGCCACAAACATTTTTATTCCGTACACAGTTTTACATCCCATCTCTTCAGCAAAAGATATTAACTTGGTTTTTATAGGATTGTAAACCACATCAAATACATATTTAAAATTTTTAAGAGTCTCTTTTCTCATAGGAGAAGATTCATCATAGTTCTTCATTCCTACAGGGGTGGTGTTTACCAACATATCGGTCTTTATCTCTTCTCTTTGTTCCCATTTAATCGCTCTAATACCAAATTCTCTTTTTAAATTTTCCAAAGTTTTAGGATTTCTGGAGCTCACATAAATCTCTTTTACACCTAATTTACCAAGAGCATAAACAGATGACCTTGCAGTTCCACCACTGCCTAAAATAAGGGCAGAATTTATGTCAGTTATTCCTTTTAATGCTTCCACAATCCCTATCCAATCTGTATTGTATCCATAAATCTTTCCATCTTTTATATACAGTGTGTTTAAAGATTTGATCTGTTTTACATTTTCGTCTATTTCATCTAAAAATGGGATGATTTTTTCTTTAAAGGGAATAGTAACACTTACTCCTACAATTGGAAAGATCTCTAATGATGCTATAAAATTTGGCAATTTTTCGTATGGAAAAGAGACTTTTATGTAAGAATAAGGCAGATTCAATTTTTTAAAGATCTCATTAAAGATATAAGGACTTAGGCTATGTTCTAATGGATATCCAATTACACAAAAAAGTTTTTCTATCATAGCAGTCTTTCCATATAGTTTGCGCCTTCGTATATGGCATTTTTGTTTATTTCAATAAGATCTTTTTTGGGCATGTATTCTTCTAAAGTCTTTATAATTCTTTCTAAAGAAAGGATTTTTGTAGCTTTTATCCACGCACCTAATGCAACCATGTTAGCACATCTCATATTTCCAAGTCTGTCTGCAATATCGTTTGCAGGTATTAAATACGATTTTATTCTGTTTTTTTCAACCAATTTTTCATCCACCATTGATGAATTGATAACCTGTATTCCATTGTCTTTTAGTTTTGGTTGAAATCTCTCTAAAGAAGGTTGATTCATGATTATAAGAGACTCTGGATATTGAATTATGGGAGAAGCTATCTCTTCATCTGCAATTATAACCGTGCAGTTTGCAGTTCCACCTCTCATTTCAACTCCATATACAGGCATAAAAATCACCTCATAACCTTCTTCCATACCTGCAAGCGCTAATAGATTGCCAATTAAAAGGACTCCTTGGCCACCAAATCCAGCAATTATTACATCTTTATACATCTTTGCTCTCCATGTCTTTGAATATCCCTAGTGGGAAAAACTTTATTACTTCCTCATCTATCCTTTTGTTAGCCTCAAGAGGTGTCATGTGCCAGTTGGTTGGACATGCAGATAAAAACTCTACAAAACCAAGTCCTAATCTCTTTATCTGAACCTCAAATGCCTTTTTTAATGCCTTTTTGGCTTTTTGAATGTTTTTTATGCTATTTACAGCAACCCTTGCTGAAAATGCAACACCATCTAAAAGAGCCATAATCTCAGCTACTTTTAAGGGATATCCTTCTCTAGAAGGGTCTCTTCCAAATGGTGATGTGGTGGTCTTTTGACCAATAATTGTTGTTGGAGCCATTTGACCACCTGTCATTCCATATACGCCGTTGTTTACAAATATTATTGTTATCTTTTCTCCCCTTGTCCCAGCATGTATTGCTTCATTAAATCCTATTGAAGCGAGATCTCCATCTCCTTGATAGGCAAAAACTATATTTTCAGGTCTAGCCCTTTTTACTCCAGTGGCAACAGCAGCAGCTCTTCCATGAGGAGCCTCTACTGCATCTAGGTCGATATAATTATATACAAGCACAGAACATCCTACAGAACCAACACAAATCGTGTCTTCTTCTATTTTGAGTTCCTCTATGCATTCTGCTAATATCCTATGAATAATTCCGTGATGACATCCAGGACAAAAGTGAGTTGGTATATCCCTTAAAAGCTTGGGTCTTTTAAAGACCACTTTTTCTTCCATAGAAATTCTCCTATTTTTTAAAACAGTTTAATATAGGATCAATAAAATCTTCTGGTTTTGACAAAGTGCCTGGTAAATTACAATAAAATTCAGTTTCAGAATACTTACAAACCCCAAGCTTGACATCTTCTACCATCTGTCCAGCATTGTTCTCTATAGTAATAAACCTTTTACCTTTTTTTGCCAATTCTTCTAACTTTTTATAAGGAAAAGGAAATAGGGTTATGGGTCTTAACAAACCCACTTTATATCCTTTTTTTCTCAGCTCTTTTATTGTGCTTTTTACTATTCTTGCAATAGATCCAAAGGCAACTGCTATGACCTCAGCGTCTTCTGTGAAATATTCTTCAAAATCTACTTCTTTTTGCATTTTTTTGTACTTTTCTTGAAGTTTTCTGTTTAACTCTGTTAATGATCCTTCTTCTAACCTTACGGACTTTATAATCCTTTGAGCCCTTCCCTTTTTCCCTGTTATTGCCCAATCCTTTGCTTCTTCAGGATCTATACTTCTTTCTTTCCACCTAACAATAGGTTCACTCATCTGACCTAAAATGGCATCTCCTAAGATTACCACTGGATTTCTATACTTAAAAGCAAGATCAAATGCTTTGATCGTGAGATCATAAGCCTCTTGACATGATGCAGGTGCAAAAACTAAAGTTCTGTAATCTCCATGCCCTCCACCTCTTGTGGCTTGAAAATAGTCTCCCTGAGAAGGATCTATGTTTCCCAAACCAGGACCTCCTCTGGTCATATTGACAATCACACCGGGCAGTTCATCAGCAGCAAGATAAGATATACCTTCTTGTTTTAAAGATATTCCAGGACTTGATGAAGATGTCATAGCCCTTTTTCCACAAGCAGCAGCTCCAAGCAACATGTTTATAGCGCCGATCTCGCTCTCTGCCTGAATAAATACCCCTCCTAATTTTACTAGCTCTTTTGAAAGGTATTCTGGGATATCACTTTGAGGAGTTATTGGGTATGAAAAAAAACACTCACATCCAGCATCAATAGCACCCATTGCAATTGCAATGTTTCCTTTTACTAATATTCTTTTCTTTTTCATTTTTATTTTCCCCTATTGTCCTTGCTTCTATAAACAGTGATCACACAATCAGGACAAATCATAGCACAAAATCCACATCCTATACACTCTTCTTTTTTTTCTTCATCTACAGTGACCACTTTATAACCTTTGGAGTTCAATTTGTTAGATTGTATAATTATTCCCTTTTGACAAACACTTGTACATAAAAGACATCCCTTACACCTTTCCTCGTTTATTACAATTCTTCCTTTCATGTTAATAAAATCCTTTTTTGTGTTAATCCACAGGGATTTTAAAATACAATTTAATAAAATGCAAACAATTGTTCTGCGCAAGTTAAATGCTTTTTCCTAAAAGAAATGATACTTTAAAGTTGACGAAAAGTATATCCAATTTTATTTTGTTTTAAAAAGGTAATAAAAGGAGGTTTTTTATGTCTATAAAATTTAGGATTTTCACAGGAATGTTTATAAATTTTCTTATATGTTTGGTTTTGGCAGCAAGTGTTTTAGTTATTACAAAAAAACAAAAACATGACGGATTGATCATAAATTTAGCTGGAAGACAAAGAATGCTTACTCAAAAGATGAGCAAAGAGATTTTAGGACTTTTGTATGGATTGCACATAAAAGGTGTAAAAGATTCTAAATTAGAACAAAGTTTAAAAGAGTGTTTGGTTTTATTTGATACCACCCTTAAGGCTTTGATCTATTCAGGAAGAGCACCTATAACTTTAGATCCCAAAGGTCCGTCAAAGTGGATTCCTGGAGCAAAGGGTGAGGCTTATAAGCAGTTGAAAAAAGTGGAATCTTTGTGGAAGCCTTTTAAAAAACACATTGAAATCGCAATGACCTCAAAAGATCCAAAGAAAGCGGATGATGCAATAGATTATATCTTAAAAAACAATTTGATTCTTCTAAAGGAGATGAACAAAGGTGTAGCTCTTCTTCAAAAACAGGCTGACAAAAAAGTTGATCTACTTAGAATAACATGCGTAGCTGGTGTAGCTGTTGGATTATTGGTTCTTCTTTTTATGTTGTGGTTAGTTCAAAGATACATAATCGTTCCTATACAAGACCTTGTGAAGTTTGCTAAAGAGGTGAGTGAGGAGTATTCATCTCAGGATTATTTTGAAGAATCTGAAGAAAAAGAAAGATCAAAAGATGAGATAAAGCTTTTAAAAAATGCTCTTGAGGTGATGGTGTCAAATTTGAAAAGCGCTATTAAAAAGGCAGAAGAGCTTTACAAAAGAAGTGAAGAGATGGCCAGGTTATCTGAAGAGGCAAGGCTTAGGGCAGAAGAGGCTAGGTCAGTTGCAGAACAAAACGAAAAGGCGATCAGAAATGCTGCAGAAGAGATAAACCATGCTTCTGAAAGATTAATAACTCTTACAGATCAGCTTTCAAAGCAGGCTGATGAGGTATTGAAAGGGGCAAATATCCAAAAGACTCGCACTGATGAGACAGCCACATCGATGGAAGAGATGAATGTAACGGTTTTAGATGTTGCCAAAAACGCATCTTTAGCTGCTGAACATGCAGAAAAGGCAAAGGATCAAGCAGAACAGGGTAGCAAAGTGGTTGAAGAGGCAGTTTCTGCAATTAATACTATAAATGAGATGACAGAGCGATTAAGCGTTAATATGGAGAGCCTAAAAAGCAAAGCAGAAAACATATCACAGGTAATAACAGTGATATCTGACATAGCAGATCAGACAAACCTGTTGGCGTTAAACGCAGCTATAGAAGCAGCAAGGGCTGGAGAGGCAGGAAAAGGATTTGCTGTTGTGGCAGATGAGGTAAGAAAGCTTGCTGAAAAGACAATGAGTGCAACAAAAGAAGTAGAACACGCGATTAATCTCATACAAGAAGAGGTCAATAAAAACGCTATGGAGATGGATAATATAGCCAGCTCTGTTGAAAAAGGAACACAGCTTTCTAAGGAATCAAAAGCAGCCTTTGAAGAAATAGTAAACCTTGTTGTGTCCATTGCAGAACAAATAAGATCTATTGCAACAGCTTCTGAAGAACAATCAGCAACAAGTGAGGAGATAACGAGATCTATATTGGAGATAAAAGAAATTTCTGATACCACTGTCCAAAGCACTGAGCAGACCAGAAATACTATACAAGAGTTAGTAAATATGGCTCATGAACTAAAAGAACTGGTGGATAAGATGTTAAAAAAAGAATAACTTCCTCATTGGAGGTGAAAAAATGACAGAGAGATGTGAAAGCTGTTCTAAAAGTTCTGTTTGTCAGCATAAAGAAGACAAAGAAAAGAAGATGGAAAAGGTCTTGTCGTTGATAAAACACAAAATCGTTGTTTTATCAGGGAAAGGAGGTGTGGGTAAAAGCAGTATATCAGCAAACCTTGCGGTGTGGCTTGCTGAGTTAGGAAAAAAAGTAGGCCTTTTAGATGTAGATGTTCATGGTCCTAGTATCCCAAGACTTTTAAATTTGCTTGGAGTAAGACCAGAAAGCGGAGAGAAATGCCTTCATCCAATTACTTGGGGAGAAAATCTAAAGATTATGTCAATTGGATTTTTGCTTCCAAGGGGTGATGAGGCAGTTATCTGGAGAGGGCCTGCCAAGATGGGACTTATAAGACAGTTTTTAGAAGATGTGGTCTGGGGAGAGCTGGATTATTTGGTCGTAGATTGTCCACCAGGAACTGGAGACGAGGCTATAAGCGTTATGCAGCTTTTAGGAAAAGAGGCCCATGCTTTGATAATTACGACCCCTCAACAGTTAAGCGTAGATGATGTAAGAAGGTCAATAAGGTTTTGTGAAAAGACCCAAAATCCTATTTTAGGTATAATTGAAAACATGAGCGGTTTTGTGTGTCCTTATTGTAAAAAAGAGGTAGAGATTTTCCCAACAGGTGGAGGAGAGGAGCTTGCAAAAGAGAGAAATGTAAGGTTCTTGGGAAGGATTCCTTTAGATCCCACAATATCTAAAACATCAGACAGAGGAGACCTTTTTGTTTTAGAAGAGGATTCTCCTGCTTCAAAGATATTTAAAGAGATTGTAAACAAAGTGGTTGACATAATGGAAAATAAGGTTAATTGAGAATACAGATCACCTTTGTAAGGAGTCTTGTTATGTATGCTGAAAAAGATCTTCAAACCATGTTTGAACAAACAGCAAAGTATGTTTTGGACGACGAGCTGGCCAAAATAGTGAAAATTTCTATGGCTTTAGAGATGCCTCTGCTCTTAAAAGGAGAACCTGGAACAGGAAAGACAATGCTTGCTCATGCAATAGCAAAAGCATTGAACATGCCTCTTATTGTCTTGAATGTAAAATCAAGTATGAAACTTATTGATGCCTTATATCAATACGATACTTTGACAAGATTAAATGATGCGAGATTTGGTGATTCAAAAAGGGATGTGAGCAATATAGAAGATTATATCAGAATGGGAAAAATAGGTCAGGCATTTGTATCTGATGTCAAGGTGGTTCTGCTTATTGATGAGATAGACAAGGCAGATTCTGATTTTCAGGACGATATGTTAGATGTATTAGACCAGATGGAATTTGACATTATTGAAATAGACAAAAAGATAAGGGCAAAACACAGGCCAGTTGTGATCATCACTTCTAATGCCAAAAAGGAACTGTCAGAACCATTTTTGGGAAGATGTAATTTCCATCACATCGCTTTTCCTGATCCTGACATGATGAGAAGGATCGTAAGGGTTCACTTTCCTAATTTGAGCGATGATCTTATGGATAGTTGTATCAGGTGCTTTTATAAAATGAGACAGCTTTCGGGCATTGAAAAAAAGCCAGCAACCAGAGAACTTTTAAACTGGATAAGGGCACTTACTTTAGATCCTGATTTTCGTCCAACACAGCTTAAAAAAGGAAAAATTCCTTATCTTGGGGTTCTTTTTAAAAAGAGCAATGATTTTGAAATAGCAAAAAATTCAATGCATAAGTTAAGACCTTAAAAAGCTATGTTTATACAATTCTTTTACCTTTTGAGAGAAAAAGGAATACCAGTTACTCCTACAGCCTTTTTAAGGCTTATGAAAGCATTAAGCATGGGTCTTATTAACTCCTTATTTGACTTTTATACTGCTGCAAGGACCATTTTGATAAAGTCTGAAAAGTATTTTGACATCTATGATCAGGTATTTGCTTATTATTTTGAAGGTAAAGAATTAGAACTTCCAGGAGAAAGAGAGCTTGAAGAGACGATCAAACTCCTTCTTTCAGAATGGTTGAAAAGACCAAAAGAGCTTGCTGATTTTTTGGGTATTTCTGAAAAGGATATAAACTCCATGAGTCCTGACGAGCTTGTAAAGTATTTTTTAGACAGGCTCAAAGAGCAGACAGAAGCACATCACGGTGGACACAAGTGGATAGGAACTGGAGGAACCTCTCCTGTTGGACATTCTGGTTATCATCCGGGTGGCATGAGGGTTGGAGGGGTTTCTGTCCATAAGTCTGCTGTAAAAGTAGCTCTGGACCGACGATATAGAGATTATTCAAAATCCGGTCCTATAACTTCTTCTCAGATCGGAGAGGCTTTGAGAAAGTTAAAAGATCTAGCTCCAATAGGTCCTAAAGACAAGTTAAACATAGATGAAACCATAAGACAAACTGTTAAAAACTGTGGAGACATAGAGATCGTTTTTGAGAGGAGTTTGAGAGACAAATTAAAAGTGATTTTGGCTATAGATAACGGCGGTTGGTCAATGGAACCTTATGTGGATATTGTTCAGACCCTTTTTTATTATGCAAGGGCTACTTTTAAAGATCTAAAAGTCTTTTACTTTCACAATACAATATACGACTATTTGTGGGAAGATCCACCAAGAATTCACAAACCCTTTAAAGTAGAAAATCTGGTTAAGTTTGATAGAGATACCAGATTCATAATTGTTGGAGACGCCTCCATGGCTCCTTATGAGCTATTGCTTCCTGATGGATCTATCCACTTTGAAGAAAAGACCACAATACCGAGCATAGAAAGACTTAAGTTTATTGCAAAACTTTTTCCTTATTCAGCATGGCTAAATCCAAAGATGAAATGGCAATGGCCTTACACCAGAACCATCCAGATGATAAGAGAGATATTCCCCATGTTTGAGCTATCTTTAGAAGGTTTAGAAGAGATGGTGAGGTTTTTACAGGGTAAAAATTAAATATTGCTTCAAAGAGATTTTACCAATTCCTGAAGTCTTTTATCTTGGTAGGTGAAATTTTTTACTATCTTTTTAGCTTTATCAGAAAGTCTGTTATGTCCCCAAACAGCTCTTCTTTTTGCCTCATCAAAACCTTCTCTTTGGTAATACAAAACAAGATTGGTATCAAAAAAAGAGATTGAATCAGCATCTTTTATACAATCAGCTCTTTTGTTTCCACCAAATTCATGAAGCCTTATCAATTCACACACATCATCAATAAAATCTTTTGAAAAATTGAGATCAGATAAAATAGATCTTACTATTTTAGCGCTGTTTTCTGCATGAGCCCTTTTGAAATCATTAAAATCAGAGTAATCTTCTCTTTTTATTTTTTTATCCTTATAAGCCCTTTCAATATCATGAGCTAATGCAGCTATTTTCATCCTATCGTCAGCAAAAGGACACACTTTTAAAAGCCATTTTAAAGTATTTATTGCATGATCATAATCTTCTGGAACAGAAGATTTTTTTATCCTATCTAAGATTATTTCTTGAGCCTTTTTCAACTTTGGATCTTTAAAAAACTCATCTTCTTTTTTCATCTCTATAAAAAAACCATACCCTTCTTATGGTCTCTAGATTCATGATCAGAGCAATAAAAATCAGCCCAATCTTTACTTTATTCAAAAGGCAGAAAAGGAATACCAAAAACAATCTCACATCTCTTCCTATTCTAAAATACTTCCCCTTTTTGAGCTTTTTAATCATGAGATTGTCGTATTTATCAGCAGTATAGCTAAGGGCATAAGATCCTATTATTGCCCAAAAACCTATAAAAAATAAAAATGGATTGTTTAATGTTTTATATCCATACCAACTAAGACCAAAAAGGATTATACCATCTGCGTATCTATCCAAAACCGCATCAAACCAACCACCAAAATCGCTTTTTAAAAATTTTAATCTTGCTATTTCTCCATCACATCCATCTATTATTGAAGAAAATTGTGTCAAAATTCCACCTAAAAGGAGCCAAAAATAGCTATTTCCGTAAAAGAAACAGAGAAAAGATAAAATAGACAAAAAAAAGGAAAAAACAGAGATCTGATTCGGAGTAATAGGATAATTTACCAATATTTTAGAGATCTTTATTGAAATAGGTCTATTGAGGTATCTAGATACAGGTCCATCAGAGGCTTTGTTTTTGATTTGACCTAAAATGCCATCTTCTGCCTTTTTTAATGCCCAAGGATCGTCAACATCTATCCAAAATCTCTTTTTTATATCAAAAGATCTAGCAAGTCCTTTTTCAGAAAGTATCCTAATCCCTCCGCTTAAAGTGTAATCATTGTGCCTTTTGATACTCTCTTCAATTGCCCAAAATATTTTAGGAGTGCACAAAAATATACCTGTATCATAACAGTTGTACTCTTTTATCCTTTTTCCTATGTCTAAAATATATCCTCTTTCATCTATTCTTACCTTTGTCACATCTTCAGGGTTTACATAAGGATTTTCCAAAAATGTATCAACTGCTAATATCACTTCATCTTCTTTTATCTTTGTGTTTAAAAGCTCTTTGATTATAGAGGAATCAAAGAGGTGATCTCCCATAACTAATAAAAAGGGCTCTTTTATCACATCTTTTGCCTTTAAAACAGAAAATCCATTCTCTTTATCCCAATCAGGATTGGAGATTGTTGAGATTTTTATATTTTCTCTTTTGGAAAGTTCTTTTAAAAATTCTTTTACTTTTTCTTCTTTATAACCTGTAACCACATATATCTCATCTACAAAATCTTTTACTGTTTTTATCACCCTCTCTATTAAAGGAATTCCTAAAAGGGGCACAAGGGGCTTTATCTCACCCCTTGTGCTCATCCTTCTACCTTGACCTGCAGCTAATATCAGACATTTCATTTTATTATCTCTCCACTTCTCCTCTTATGTACTTTTCTACCAAGTTATAAGCTTCATCATCAGTGTATTGTTTTGGAGGATGTTTAAAGAAATAAGAAGAAGGAGAGTACAAAACACCACCTACTCCTCTATCCAGAGCGATTTTAGCACACCTTATTGCATCTATTACTACTCCAGCAGAATTTGGAGAATCTTCAACAGAAAGTCTTAACTCAAGGTTCATTGGAACATCACCAAAAAGCTTTCCTTCCATTCTTATAAAACAGACCTTGTTGTCTTTGAGCCAAGGCACATAATCACTCGGTCCTACATAGATGTTCTCATCAACCAATCTCTTTGCTGTAACTGCCTGAACCGCCTCTGTCTTGGATTCCTTTTTAGAAGCAAGCCTTGTGCGGTTCAACATGTTGAGAAAATCCGTATTTCCACCTATGTTAAGCTGATATGTTCTCTCAAGTTTCACACCTCTTTTCTTAAAAAGATCTGTCAAAACCCTGTGAACTATAGTTGCTCCTACTTGAGACTTTATATCATCTCCTAATATAGGAACATTTTTTTCTTCAAACTTCTTTCCCCATTCAGGATTGCTGGCAATAAATACTGGTATATTATTTATAAATGCTACTTTTGCTTCTAATGCACATTCTGCATAAAACTTTGTGGCCTCTTCAGAACCTACTGGCAAGTAATTCAAAAGGATCTCAACTCCTGAATCTTTTAAAGCTTTAACCACATCTTCTTTTGAAGGCTCAGGTTCATCTGCCAAAACAAAAGTATATTTGTCCTCATAATCTTTCATGTGCTCTGAAACTCCATCTAAAACTTTACCCATCAACACCTTTGTTCCTGTTTTAGGCACATTTTTACAGAACACAGTGGTGCAATTTGGCTCAGAAAATATCGCTTCAGCAACATCTTTTCCAACTTTTCTTTTATCAATATCAAAAGCAACAACC
>Ga0256842_1002996_pt1 | contig 11616 bp, 12 predicted proteins | sample 4559240metaG_FD_185973 | JGI IMG/M metagenome (GOLD analysis project Ga0256842, IMG submission 185973) | Hydrothermal vent microbial communities from Guaymas Basin, Mexico - 4559-240 | ecosystem: Environmental > Aquatic > Marine > Hydrothermal vents | place: Mexico: Guaymas Basin | collected...
TGAGTGCTATAGGTGCGAACACGTTGTATGTTGTGGACATACATAAACCCGAAAGCTTAGGGTACTTCGCGGGCCAAGCAAAGAATATAATACCCTCCAGGGTTTTCTCTAAGAAACTAGAAGACTTGGGTCTCAGGAATCCTATAGTTGTTTCACCTGACCTAGGAGCATCACATAGGGCAAAGGCCTTGGCATCTGAACTCGGGTGTGAGTGCTTCATAATAAGGAAACACAGGGATAGGATTACAGGTCAAATAAGGCACGAATTACCAGGAAACATAGATGTTAAGGAGAAGGAGGTCGTGATAGTTGACGACATAATAAGTACGGGTGGTACAGTAGCTAATATCGCGTCCTTTCTGCGTGGGTGTGGCGCTTCGAGGATATTCGTAGTTGCAAGTCATGGATTATTCGTTGATGGAGCCTTACAGAAGCTGAGGAATGCTGGTGTGGATAGGGTACTCACACTGAACACACTGGCAACTAAGGTTAATGATAGCTTAATAGAGTACGTAGATGTCAGCCCGGAGCTAATTAGGGTGCTTAGGGATACGGTTTCAGGGGTTTCATAAGGAAAGCATACGTGAGAGTTCCGTGATAAGCAATGAATTCCTCGCAATCACGTGTCAACAAGGCATATTTCTTCCTCTCAGGAGAGCATAGAACGTTACCTTATTCGGAGCTAATGGCTCTTAGCGAAGCGGAACGCAACTATCTGAAAATACACGCTAAATTAGATCAGGTGGTCATCGGTGAATGCGAGGAAAAGTTCTTTGAAGTACTCAAAAGAAGAGCGGCCTTAGTAAGATACGCTGGGATACTACTCGGTATCGCAGAGACGAGAGAAGGCGCGGACAGCCTACGTAGACTTCTAAAGGAGAATAGCCTGTTAAGGAACCTACCCTTCAGTCATGTATCATTTAGGCGAGTAAAGAGATACGGGTACAACATAAAGTATGCTGACGTGATCAACGTTATTCAGGAGGTACTGCAGGGTACTGCACGCTCACCTAACGCTCCCTTAATAGATGTTATAGTGAGCGAGGGAGTAATGGTCGTTGGTTACAGGTTATACACAAGAAAAGTACGTGAATTCAACGCGAGGGCACCACAGCGTAGACCGATATACCTTCCAGGAACACTGACTCCCCTCTGGAGCAGATTATTTGTGAATTTGAGTAGGGCCGGGCCTAGAGGACTATTTTATGACCCCTTCTGCGGGGTGGGTGGCTTCCTACTCGAGGCTTGTGTTATGGGTCTTAAGTATGTGGGGAGTGACATAAGCATACGTCATGCAGAGGGCGCCGTAAAGAACCTTACACACTACGGATGCGTCCCCCATGTTTTTGTAGCTGATGCGTGCAGGACGCCGGTACCGGCGCAAAAAGTGAGTTCTATAGGAACGGATCCTCCTTACGGAAGGCTAACGCAGGTGCAATGCGGTGGAGGGCTGCAGGAGCTGATGGAGTGTTTCTTGAATGAAGCGGCGGAAATCCTCAGCAATGGCGGCTACTTAGCTTTCGCCCAGAGAAAAGATATTGATGTGGAGGGAATGATTGATGATGCTGGTTTAGAGGTCGTGGAAAGACACCTTAATTGGGTTCACGGAGCCCTCACGAGGGATATATTCGTGGTGAAGAAGCCTTGAACCCTATTAGAGTAACCATACTAGGAGCGTCGGGACCATACCCAGGAAGTGATGATCTTCCATCCGTGATTGTTTGTTATGGAAGAACACGTTTACTGCTAGATGCTGGTGAAGGAACGCAGCATAGGGCGCATGAGGCAGGTTTCAGCGTTGCATCAATACGTTACATCTTAATAACACACATGCACGGCGATCATGTACTGGGCCTACTTCCACTATTACAGTCGAGATCGCTTTCAGGCGCTGAAACAGAAGTAACTATTATTGGACCTGAAGGAATACGAAATTATCTCATCGAGAACTTTAAACTCCTGCACTTCAAGCCCAGGTTTGACGTGACTGTCATTGAACTCAAAGGTGACGACGAGCTAAGGCTCTCTAATGACATGACTGTGTACGCGGTGGGCCTCGACCATGGTATAGATACATACGGATACGTACTTCGCTTCGGAAGCAAAAAGACACTAGCTTACATTACCGACACCCGCCCAATACCCAATAAACTTTCCGGCATTGTGGAAGAGCCTGACGTGTTAATACACGATGCGACGCTCTTGTCCAGCGACAGCGAATTAGCGTTGGAGTATAAGCACTCAACAGCAGCTGAAGCAGCCTTTGTTGCTAAGGAGATCAAAGCAAAGATGTTACTTCTATTTCATATCTCCCAAAGGTATAGGCACGACTATGGAGACCATCTAAGAGAGGCAAGGAAGATATTCAGATATGCATGGATAGCGGAAAAATTCATGCGTATCATGATCAAGTAATCCACTAGTTTTCAAGCCTTACTTTAAAATACTCAAGGCAGAAAAGAAGTTCTAGGGTTAACGTCGAGGGTCCTTCGGCAGGTGACGAGAGATGAAACGAGTGCTTGTTTGTGTAACAGGGATGCCGGGCTCCGGCAAGTCTGTAGTTGTAGAAGGTATAGCCGAGGAGTTTAGATACCCTGTTCTGAGCATGGGTGACGTTGTTAGGGAGGAAGCGAAGCATAGAGGCATAAAGGGAGACCTTAAGTCAATGATGGAATTCGCTAAACGGCTACGCGAAGAGATGGGACCTACGGCGGTCGCAGAGCTGACCTCACAAAGAATTCAGAGTATTAATTCCGAGGTCATAATAATAGATGGCGTACGAAGTCTAGATGAAGTCACCCGCTTTTCTAAGGAGGGTTTAGTGATAATAGTTGCTGTACATGCTTCACCCAGAACACGCTTTGAAAGGCTTGTACGTAGAGGAAGACCCGACGACCCCAGTAACTGGGAAGACTTTCGTGAACGAGACCTCAAAGAGTTAAGTTTCGGCATAGGAGGAGTAATAGCACTAGCGGATGTAATGATAGTTAATGAGGGGAAAAACATAAGCGATATAAAGAAGGAAGCGGTCTCCAAGCTAAGGGAGGAGCTAAGGAATGTTTTTACTACAAGTGAGAAGTGACCTAAGACCGACGGAGGACCCGGAACGCGTACTCAAGTCTATCCGCAACCTATTTGATATCGAACATTATGATATTATTGACAGCTCCCCTTACAAGGAGATAGTTTGCGAGTCGCGTGAAATAGAATCGTTGCTAAAGTTTCATCAAATCCTAAGACAGGACAGAATACTTGACACAGCACGCAAAATCATGTTATCTTCCATGACGGGCAATAGAATATCACTGAAGTTACATAAGCAGAGTGCGTACGCCGGTCACGTATCTTTCGTAACTTACGACACTGAATCACCGCTAGGACCCATTAAGGTAGTTATAGTTAGCGATAATTTAGAGAGGATCGTGGACTGGTTGGCACCTAAGACAAGCAAAGGAAGACCTTTATGGGAGTATTCCATTCCGAAGGTCTGACTGGGCTTGAGCGGTAGTACTCCGCTGTGTAGCGGCGTAAAAGATTCTCTTAAAAACATGTTGATGAATAATACCAGATTCATGCATGGGGATGCATTACCTTGAGATACGCTACATCAGTAAATAATTGTTAAGTAATACCCGCTAGTATTTAAGGGGTAGCTTATTATCTACTTGAACAGCGTAAGAAATAATTGGTGTTCTGTAAGTGCCGGTAATATTCCGTTGTAAGGGTTGCGGGTCTATAATATTTGTATTTGAACGAGTAGGTCAGGATTGCTTCGGGTTACCCGCTCCTTCGGAATTAGCCATGAGGTACGAAGGTAAATGCCCTAACTGCGGAAGGATTCTCGGAACCCCAACAATAGACGACGTTAAGGTTCTAGGAAGAATACGTCAGCCGTCACCATTCTACATGCCTGAGACCGTACCTACTCTCCTATCCAAGGCAGTGATTTAACAATAGACTCATTGAGCCACCTGAGAAAGCTATCATCGCGGCATAGATAACGAACATCTTTTTCAATTAAATTTGCGGTGATGCGTATTAATTTTAAGTGACTAGTACCTAGTAAATCTATATTTTCTTTCAATAGATTTTCGGGATTGCAAATTCTCCTATAGGAGAGAGCTCTGGGTATTCCTTCCCAGTCTATCCAAGGTGGCACCGGATCTTTAACAAGGTGTTTCTCAAAGAAATTAAGTAAATTACCCCCAATCTTAGCAGGTCCTCTTACTGGTTTTAACTTACTTAAACCCTCTCCATGAAGTTCAACGTAAATTGCAGCATGGCGGCGTTCGTCGCTCCAGAATCTTAAGTCTAAGACGTTGAAGTCATTTACTTTAAGGACGTTTGCTACCCGCCTTCCAATACTCTTAAGCTCGCCCCAGATGATATCCGGCGAAGTCCCTTCAGCTACATTATATAATATTAAGAGGGCATACCTTTCAGTGGACTTCAACCTTGATTGAAGCTCCTCAATACTTAACGTCTTCTGCGTAGGGAAGAAAAACTTTAGTGAAGGTCTTTTTAGGAATTCGTGAGCAGCGAGTATAGCTAACGCCATGGATCTCCTAGAGACCGCTGCTGCAGCATTTCGTCTACTATCAACTGGGTCAGGGAAGATCAGGGGCACCCCTTTAAAGGTTTTCCTTAGCACCGAGACTTCGTAAGAATTCAGCTTACTCAATGATATGATCTGAGGTTCCTTCCAGGTCGCGGCCGATTTAAGGAAACTCTCAAAGGAACCATATTTTATGATAAGAAGTTCTGTTAAGTAACCTGAGAAACCCCCAACCTTTATTTCAGCACCATAAACCCCAATTCCTTTAAAGAACTTCTTTAGTAACCTTACTTCATCGCGTTGCTCACTGGCCAAATACTTTTTCACAAATTCCGTATGGAAGGGAGTTCTATCAACGGGTGTTCTTATGTCGTTGATGGATTTAGCCCAGTAAGCTGGTACTATGTCTGCTTCCATGTTTCTGGCGCGGACCTTCACATAGGGGTGGGAAGCATACCTTAACTCTACTAGATACCCTCTCCTCAGGCGATTTAGCTCTTTGCTCACAGGCTTCACGAATTTTTCAATGATCCACTCTTTGTTTAGGTTCTCATACTCTACGAGCACAAAAATGTCTAAGTCCATCTCTCCTCTCAAGGATGTGCCCTTAGCTACCGATCCTTCTAGCTCGATCTTAAAGTTGTAAGGTATTGTCTTAGAAAGTATATTCTTTAAGGTTTTCTTTAATTCCTCGTAGAGACGTAGTGCTTCCTCTAGTTCTGAGGGTGTTGGTCTAAGTATCTCCTTAACTTCACTTACTATGATGTGAATATCATGCTGCGTCACTTTAGGTTCACCGACTTAACATCAATGTAGAGTGGGCCCTGAGGTCTGAGAATACTTCTCTTCAGCACAACCTTAGTTACCGTGAATGATCCAAAGTCAAAGTCCTCGAACGTATGCATTACGTTTGCCAAGCAGGTCCTGTCAAACCTTCCTTTAACCCTAGCAACGGTGATGTGGGGATGGAATTCGGCGTGATCAGGTTTCGCATAACTTCTTAAGCAAGGCTCTAAAATGTCACGTATCTTCTTAAGGTACTTAGCCCCTTCACTAACTCCAACCCATATTACCCTGGGCCTACCTATGTTTGGAAACGCCCCCACACCCTTCATGCGGATATTGAACTTAGGGATATCTGATACCTTCTCGAGGCATTTTGATACTTCCTTAACGTAAGGATCCGGCACCTCACCTATGAATCTAATTGTGATATGGAGGTTCTCGTCCTCTACACTCTTAAACCCCCTATTGTTCGAGCATGCTAGTACGTTATCACGGAACTTTATGATATTAGTCAGTGTGGCAGGATCCTCTATTTCCACGGCGACGAATAGCCTCAATTATCCCGCCCATAAACCTAACATTAAACGCTTATAAAGAGGCTTATGGATAAAGTACCTCGGACTGTGGGGCCGTCGTCTAGCTTGGCTAGGATGCCAGCCTGGGGAGAAATCCCCGTGATCCCGGAGCGCTGGTGGTCCCGGGTTCAAATCCCGGCGGCCCCACCAGCTAAATCATCTTGAGTTTCACCATGAGCTCAGCTACTTTTTGAAGGGCCTCCTCATCGTTTTGAGCTTCAACGTTTACGATGATATTAGTTCCTTTCAACTTAACCCTATACCTTCGTTGTCCTTCGATGATGTATTCCTCAATTACCTCCAAGTCCACAGTGTCTGATTTCAAGTAATTCCCCGTTTTAATAGTTTCGGACATGAACGTTATATTTTATGAAGTGAGTCCCGAAATTAACTTAACGGATATGAACGATGAGGGGGTATGATGATGCCCTATCCACCAATACTTACTCTTTAGGCATGAGGAGGAGACACCCCGCCTGATCCCCTGAGGACTCTTCGAAATTTCAGCGATTGCGCATGCAGGATAAGACACTAAAACTTTTTCACGTCTAGCCGAATAATATGTTATTGGTGGTAAACCCTGTTCTACTATTACGATAAGTATAAACCAGAGGATGTGCCGAAAATAGTGGTTGAGCCTCCAGGCCCTAAAGCCAAGGAATTACTGGAAAGGGACTCGCAGCTACTTATGCAATCATTCGTAAGATGGTACCCCCTAGTCGCTAAGAAGGCATATGGCGTAGTCATTGAGGACGTTGATGGGAATCTTTTCCTAGACATGAACGCTGGATTAGCTGTAATGTCCGTGGGGCATGGGCACCCTAGAGTGGTTAACGCTATAAAGAGACAGGCAGAAAAGCTGCTTCACTACTCATTAACTGACTTCTACTATGAGGAAGCCGTAGCCTACGCCGAAAAACTATCAAAAATAGTCCCCATAGAAGGTGGTAAGAAGTTCTTCTTCGCAAACAGTGGCGCTGAGACCATCGAGGCATCAATAAAGATATCTAGGGGGAGAGCAGAGGGTAGGCGACCATATGTAATAGCATTCATAGGCGCATTCCACGGAAGAACCACTGGTGCAATGGCATTAACGGCTAGTAAGCCAGTACAGCGGAAGGGTTTCCAGCCGTTAATATCCGGGGTAATACATGTTCCATACCCGTATCCTTACAGGTGCCCCTTCAATGTTGATCCTGACAAATGCGGTGATGCGGTAGTAGGGTTCCTAGAGGAGTGGGTATTCCGGAGGATGGTTGATCCCAACGAGGTTGCTGCCGTGTTCGTTGAGCCCATACAAGGTGAGGGAGGTTACGTCGTCCCTCCAGATGACTTCTTCCCCAAGTTAAGGAAGTTAACGAGTCAACATGATATCCTTCTAGTTGACGATGAAGTGCAGGCTGGCATGGGTAGGACGGGCAAGTGGTTCGCCATAGAGCACTGGGGAGTTAAGCCGGACATAATAACTATGGCTAAGGCGGTGGCGTCTGGTATACCCTTAGGCGTCGTTGCTGGGAGAGAGGACATAATGAACCTACCGGCAGGGTCACACGCTAGCACGTTCGGCGGTAACCCAGTGGCGTTAGCAGCAGCCAATGAGGTCATCAACATAATCCGAGAGGAAAGATTACTAGAGAATGCGGCGAAGGTGGGTGAGTCCTTAATTAAGAGGGCGATGGAGTGGAAGGAGCAGTACGAGATAGTAGGTGATGTTAGAGGTAAGGGCCTAATGATAGGCATAGAACTAGTGCGTAACAGGGAGACAAAAGAGTACGCTAGCAAGGAGCTGGCAAAGGTAATCAACACGTGCTTCAAGCACGGCGTCGCGGTAATAGGAGCGGGATTCTCCACGATAAGGCTCTCGCCTCCATTAGTGATTAGCGAGGAACTAGCCCAGAAAGGAATGGATGTCATAGAGAGCGCGTTGAAGGAAGTTAACAGGGATATATCAGGTATTAAACCATGAACCATTCCGTAGATGTAGCAGAAACTATAGTAAAGTTAATAGAGAATCACCCGGAAGGGGCTACTGCGGAAAGAATCGTAAAAGAACTCCTGAAGTATGAGGTCCCACCATCCGCGGTTAAGAGGGTACTTGCAGATATGTTAAGGCACGGAAAACTCCATAAAGTACCAGATGCGAGAATCTCTAAAATGGTTTTTAAAGTTAAGAGCACAGCTTAATTAGCGATTCGAAGCGATACTTATGCTTGAAATCCCTTACGTACGCGGCGCTACCCAGAATGTTACCCTAGATCCGTCTTCAGTAGCAATAGCAATCCTCATCGGTAAACCCGGACCGAACTCAATAGTGACTACGTCAGCAGCCTCTAGCGTTGAGGCAATAGATTTCAAGAGGTCTAAGTCATACTTACAGGATGCGGTTTCCTCCCTAGATTCGAGTGAAAGTAGCGGCCTATCAAGCAATAGTTTCTCCTCAAACATCCTACCTTCAGAGACGCTCTTAACAACAACCTCCCCAGAGTTATACGAGATCTCAAGCTCATCACCTATGATTTTCGCATCTGATATAATCTTCTTGAAATCCTTAGATTCCATCTGCATCCTAACAGGCAAGTCTAAATCGAGGGACTGTATTAATTCTCTCCCAGTTTCCAGCACCGTAACTTGGTAAGTTCGTTCGGCTCCTGTTTTAGCATTCGTTAACGTGAATACTACGTGCCTAGCCCCGTCCTCATAACGGAGAGTCACGTTATCCCGCTTAGTGCCTTTCCTAGCCGCCTTAGAGAACTCATCACGATCCAGAGTTAAGAGCGTATCGCCAGTAACATCATATGTTTCGAATGCAGTGCTTGGAATATACACCTCCACTAGGAGGTTTTTATCAGGGCTCAATGCCCTGATCAAGAATGAATCGCTGGTCACACTTAGGGGTACTTCACTAAGGGGCTTCAGCGAACCGTAGATTAAGCGCTTAAACAGTGCCCCGTCAGGGTACTTCACAGTAAACACACTAACACCTATTTATAGGGTGGTTGCCCGTACTTTATATTTTGTTTAGGTATTCCGAAACTATGGAGACTTACATGGGCTTCTCTCATTGGGTTCGGGATTTCATCTCCTTCGGGGGCTTTCGGGACATCCGCGTAGCCGCGACGCCCCACATTTTAGGTCAGGAGCTTTTTAGTCCTCCAAGGGCTAGGTTCCATAAGGCAATAAGGTCTCTAGTAACGATATGCCCGTTAGGTAACCCTAACCCACTGTAATTTATGAATGCGAGTTCACCGCCAATAGGTGATGTCTTGGAGGTGGAAGAAAAAGTAAATTAATTGGTAATTATAGAGCCAGAAAAAGCTCCGAAAAATACTTAAAAATTATCATTTGTTTCCCTAATATTTTTAAGTACTTAGTACTTAAATAAGTGAATGGTTTTTCATAGAAGCTATAAGTTGCTTCTCCCGGAAATCCGGGATCTGTATCGAAAGAAAATATTATCGCTAGATTACCCTATTAACGGTGCTTAACATTGGTGCTGAGGATTTCTAGGTCTCCTTTTGGTTACACGTACGTTGAGGGAAGCCCTGAGGAAATAGTGTCGCTTCTTAAATTAATCCAGGATGAGTGGAGTCGTGACACGGATGATTTAGATGACGCTATTAGAATCATAAGTAACTTTGAGGTTTTCTATGAAATGATGCGGAAGAAGTTCAAAGAATACATTTCACCGAGAAAGAGGGAGGGAGATCTCATACGGGGTCTAGTTGTCGTTGATAAGATAAAGCTCATGAAGAGCGGTGACGCTAGGATTGTTACGGTAATCTTTGATAAGCGAGTCAATCATTATGAACTGGAACATCTGGTTAGGAAACTTAACACTTCTTTGGAGGATAAGCGGTAAGGGAGGGGGATTAACGCGGCCTCGCACGCTTAGCTGAGGTTTTCCGTGCTTTTCTCTTACGCGGTCTAAGCAGGGTTTCCTGAACTTTGTGTATTCGCTTAGCCACTTCCTTTGGATCGAGGTTCTCTTTAATTGCCTTGACTAAAAGGTCGCTTATAACTATCATAGCCTCCAGTGCCCGTACATCAAGCGCTGTTGATGTAGTGGGTTCTTCGTCCTCAAACAAGTACTCACTTGCTTCCTCTTCTTCACCTTCCTTTCCGATACTTTCACTTATTTTCTCTAGTGTTTCCGTACCCTCTTCTGGAATTCCGGGTGATGGCTCCTCTTCAGGCAAGCTAGCCCCTTCAGATGTGGTGCGTTAACTTATTTTAAGTTTTACAATGTATTTCATTGACTATTTGACATAGTACGTAGTCTCAGCAGGAAGGTATCTCCGCTTCTTATCCATAAGAGGCACTCGAACTTATTAAGTTCGGGTAATAGACCTCGTATTTTCTTGAAGTATCTTTCATTACCTCCTGCTATGAGCCTTGCTATGGTTGATGTTGCCCGCTCTTCCGTGAGTTGAAGGCTAAGTATGTAGCCACAATTATTCAGCGTTGCCGGTTCTAAGGAGTATGGTTCTTGAGTAATAGCTACTACGTTCACACCGAATTTTCTGCCCTCCCGGAAGAGTTTAGTCAGAATGCTCGTCCTACCCTTTGTTATGAATCTATGTGCTTCCTCAACAACGATGAGTGTTGGTTTGGGTCTTGATTTTCTATAATTGAAGAGCATATGAACTAATGTCTCTAAATATATAACCTGAAGCGATAGGCTTTCAACTCTAGAGAGATCAGCAATAATTAATCCTTCCCCGAGTTCCGAGGGTTCAAGCCATTTAACCTCGCTTTCTAGGCCGGAGAGTGTCTTTAGGTAAGGAATTAGTGACCGGATGACATCCTTGCTGAATCCTAGGTACTCAGGCGCACGCGGGTCGGATGCTATATCAAGTAGGTCGACTACCTTTGGGTTATCGAATAATTTATATGCGTAAATTATCATGTGTTGCAAAACAGACTTCTGCACGTTCCCTAGCTTGAATGCTGATGCAATAAGGTCCGCAATCTCCTCGGCCCGTACAGCAGGAGATTTACCAAACCTAGCCAGGAGATTAACAGGGTTTTCAGCAGGGTTAATTACCTTAGCCACAGGTAGGGACGTATATTCTCCATGCACATCGAGTACAAGGATACTTAATCCTTTTTTCCATGCCTCACTGATTAATTGCTTAGCTGCTTGGGTTTTACCGGTTCCCGACGAACCTGTTATTATCATATGACCGTTTTCTCCCAGCTTAAAAGTGATGCATGGAGTGTATTTGCCTTTACTTTGCTTCTTAATAATCTTGATAACATCCCCTAATACTATGCATTCATTAGCGTTAGCCTCAGTACCTTCAAACTTGAACCTCTCAAACAGGATAGGCAGGGGCAGAGTCAGAGGAGAAAATAACGTTATGACACCGGTAACAAGTAATGACAGGGTGAAGCGCGATTCATTACTTGTTAGTAGAATTGAGGTTAGTAGCGCACTTACTATCCAAGCAATTAACATAGCGTAAAGACCAATACTGTTCTGAGGGGAGGGAAGCGGGCACGCAAAATACTCACATACTCCTTTGACAATTGTTGCTAGGCCAAGTCCCCCAATGAAGACAGGCGTCACTGACTTCGCATTCCATGACCTAAAAAGGGATTCTCGAGATGGGGAGGGGACGTGGGTGGACAATGATGTACCACTAATCACGCCTAGTATATATGCTGTCATTACGATTGCTAATGACTGTGCTACATACT
>Ga0256842_1002997_pt1 | contig 11615 bp, 15 predicted proteins | sample 4559240metaG_FD_185973 | JGI IMG/M metagenome (GOLD analysis project Ga0256842, IMG submission 185973) | Hydrothermal vent microbial communities from Guaymas Basin, Mexico - 4559-240 | ecosystem: Environmental > Aquatic > Marine > Hydrothermal vents | place: Mexico: Guaymas Basin | collected...
TAGTAGTCAGTCAACCTCAATGTCGTCAAATACAACAGGTACTCTTTGCTTTAATTCCTTAAGAAGTGGAATCATTATCTCTCTTATTTGAGGATGTGCACGTTTTGAACATCTGAGTCTAAAGATGTGACGCCATTCTCTGAAATTTGCACTAACTACAATTTCAGCCTTTAAACTATTGGGTAGTACAGATCTTGCTTCTTCAGGTTTTGCTCCTAATTTTAGAAGTTCCATATAGGCTTTTTCAGCTTGCTCCATGGCCCTTTTCCACACCTCATATTTTGAAGATCCCTCTTCAAAAAAACTGGGTTTTATCACAGTTATTTCTGATCCAAATCGATCCTTGGAATAATTTGCATATCTAGTGCTTTCTTGTGAATAAGAAGCAAGCCTATGCCTTACAAGCTCATGTGTAACCCCTCTGTCACAGATAAATTTCACTGTACAAACGCTGTGTTCAATCACACTTTCATGACCAGATCTAATAATCCTTTTAATGAATTCCTTGGCAGAATCGTGGGATATCTTGTGTTCAGATTTATAACAGGTGCGGCCAGCAATTTCTATTAATTTTAAGATCTCCTCGGGCTCAGGTAAATATAAGATTTCATAAGATGGAGAGATGATCTTCACAAAATCTCCTTATGCAGTCTAATCTATGATCCTCATTTTTAAATGGCTATATGCCTTTTTTGTAGCAACCCTTCCCCTTGGTGTCCTTTTTATAAAACCCAGCTGGATTAAATAAGGTTCATATATCTCTTCGATGGTCTTAACCTCTTCGCAACATGCAGTTGCAATAGTTTTAATTCCAACAGGACCTCCACCAAATTTATTGATCAGGGTATAGAGGATCTTTCTATCCATGGAATCAAGACCTAATGGATCAATATCCATCCTGTCAAGGGCCTTTCGTGCAATATCGTCAGTTATAAGCTCTTTATTATCAACCATGGCAAAATCTACAACCCTTTTGAGAAGTCTATTTGCAATTCTCGGAGTGCCGCGAGATCTCCTTCCAATTTCTATAGCTGCTTCATCTGTTATGTTAAATTCTAAAATTTTAGCAGCTCTCTTTATAATGGTTCCAAGCTCTTCAGGGGTATAAAATTTCAGCCTTAAGATAACTCCAAATCTGTCTCTTAAAGGAGAGGTTAAAAGCCCAATTCTAGTAGTCGCCCCAATCAATGTAAATGGTTCCAGGTCAATCCTAACTGTCCTGGCACCAGGACCTTGGCCAATTACCAGATCCAATTTAAAGTCTTCCATTGCAGGATATAATATTTCTTCCACAGCTGGATGGAGCCTGTGAATTTCATCAATAAAAAGCACATCCCTGCGATTTAAATTTGTGAGAATTGCCGCAAGATCCGCCCCTCTTTCAATTACAGGACCTGATGAGGTGATAATATTTACTCCAAGCTCTTTTGCAATAATTTTAGCCAGTGTAGTTTTTCCTAATCCAGGATTTCCATAAAGCAGGATGTGATCCATTGCCTGATTTCTTTCTTTTGCAGCCTTCAGAAAGACCTTTAGATTATTTTTTAAATCTTCCTGACCAATAAACTCATCCAATGATTCTGGTCTGATGTTTTCGTCTTTTAATTTAGCCATGTCTCTTAGCCATCTTTTTTAATACAGATCTGATCACCTCTTCTACTAAAAGATCTGGATCTTCTTCTAAGGTCTGTGTAATGACAGATGACACTTCCTCTTCTTTATATCCTAAGTTTAAAAGGGCAGAGAGACTTTCTCTATAAACTGAATTTTCTTGAGATTCAATTGATAGAGGTATAACATCCTGTTTTTTAGAAATGCTTTCCTTTAATTCCAAGATAAGGCGTTTTGCTGTTTTTTTTCCAATGCCCTTTATTTGAGACAAAGAATTTATATCTTCCCTGACTATTGTATTTATAAACTTGTCTGGATCCATATGAGATAAAATAGTTAGCGCAGTTTTAGGACCAAGTTTTGTAATATTTATGAGCTTTGAGAAGATTCTTTTTTCCTCTTCTGTTAAAAATCCATACAATTCTATCTCTGAATCTTTAATCAAAGTTTTTATAAAAAGTTCTATATTCCCATTTATATTAATTTGGTTTGATAAATAGCTTAATGGAACATAGACTTCATATCCCACACATGAGTTTGTTAACACAATTATTTTGTTTTCAGAAAAGGATATGATTTTACCTTGCAGGTAGCCGATCATAAAGATTTATCCAATATTATATTTGTTCATAGTCTGTTTTATAGTACAATGGCATATTGCAATTGCCAAGGCATCACTTGCATCTTTGGGCCAGTCTGGTTTTTCTCCTAAGATCTGCCCCACCATAAAGGCAACCTGGGTTTTATCAGCCCTACCTCTTCCCACAATAGTCTTTTTCACTAGTGTAGGTTCATAAGTATAGATATCTATATTGTTATTACTGCATGCTATCATTGCAGCCCCTCTTGCGTGTCCAAGTATAAGGGCTGATCTAATGTTAACTGACATGAACACATCTTCTATTGCTGCCTCTGTTGGATTAAATTTTTTAATTATCTTTGTGACTTCGTTGTAAATATATGTTATTTTTTTACTAATATCTTCTTTGTCCTTTGTTTTTATAATTCCAGTGTCAACGAGTTGTAACTTGTTATTATTAATAGCAACAATGCCATAACCAGTTTTTCTTATACCAGGATCAAGTCCAAGGACTTTCATTTTATTTAAGTGAGTTCTTTAAATAATTCATCAGGTATATCAAAGTTTGTATATACCTTTTGTACATCATCATGATCATCTAATTCTTCATATAATTTTAAGGCCTTTTTTGCAGTTTCTTTGTCTAGTTCCATATAATTTTGGGGTATATAACTTATCTCTGCATTATCAAAATTGATATTTGCCTTTTCATATGCCTCTTTTACAGCCATGAAATCTTCAACACTTGTTCTGACTTCCCAGCTATCGTCTTCATCAACTATATCCTCAACACCTGCCTCAAGACCAACTTCTAATAGTTGTTCTTCTGTATATTTATCCTTTGAAAAGGTGAGCACCCCCATTTTTTCAAACATCCATGCCACACATCCTGCTTCTCCTAAGTTTCCTCCATTTTTGCTAAAAATCTTTCTAATTTCTGCAACAGTCCTGTTCTTATTATCTGTTACAGCTTCAACCATTATGGCTACTCCACCAGGACCATATCCTTCGTACATGACTTCATCTAGCTGTCCTGCAGATATCTCACCAGTTCCTTTTTTTATTGCTGTCTCAATCTTGTCTTTTGGAACATTTATGCTTTTTGCATAGTCTATAGCCATCCTGAGCCTTGGATTCATGGATGGATCACCGCCACCCACCTTGGCTGCTACCATTATTTCCTTAATGGCCTTTGTAAAAAGCTTTCCCCTTTTTGCATCTTGTCTTTCTTTTCTATACTTTATATTGGCCCATTTGCTATGTCCTGCCATAGATCCTCCTGAATTTTACTTTTTATTTATACCTAAAATAAAGATTTCCTTGCTCTCAGACCTAGAACTCTTTGGCTTATACATCTTTACCTTTTTAAAATATTTTTTGACCCTTGCCATAAAATGACTCACATCAGGTCCATTAAAAATCTTTACAAGAAAAATCCCATTCTTTTTTAAAAAGTTGCATGCTATGTCAAATGCATTTTCTGCAAGCTCTAAGGATCGTGTCTGATCAGTGATCTTTATTCCTGTGGTCTTGGGTGCCATATCACTCATTACCACGTCAAATGGCATATGATCTTCCATTAAACCAATGAAATCTTCATCTCTATTGAGGATATCGCATTGATGAAAGATTATACCATGTGATATTGGAATTTGTAAGGGATTTAAGTCAATGGCTACTATGATCCCTTTATTTCCAATCCTTTGTTTTGCATATTTTGTCCAAGAACCAGGAGCTGCCCCTAGATCAAGGACCTTTTTGGCTTTATTAAAAATCTGAAATTTTTTATCCATTTCTTTTAATTTATATACAGATCTAGCTGGATAATTTTCCTTTTTGGCCTTTTTAAAATAGTAATCCCTATAATTTTTCAAGACATAACTCCTCTCTAGGCTGAAATAAACTATAAAGAAAAAAAGACCTAAAGCCAAGAGCTAAAGTGGCCTATTTTTATGGTGAAAGTTTAATAGGTGATTTTTTTGATTTCTACTGTGAACATTTTACTTAGGCTTCTTTTTGAAGCAGCTCTGTTTAGTATACTCAAGTGGAACTTTGCAGGGGGGTAAGAGGTTAAAAAAGTGATAAAGGTTGGAAAAAATCTTAATTATAACAAAAGAGGATATCTTCAATTGATGAGAGATACCCTCTTTATTAACTTGTCAATTTATTTATTTACCCTGCATCATAGCGTCAATATCTTCCTTTACATCTCCAATTGGTTTTAAATCAAACTGCTCAACAAGGGTTTTGGCTACATTTGGAGAGAAAAAGCCTGGTAGGGTAGGTCCAAGTCTAATTCCTTTAAAGCCAAGGTAGAGAAGTGCCAAAAGTACAGTAACAGCCTTTTGCTCATACCAACTAATATCAAAGGAGATAGGCAGATCATTTATATCATCAACACCAAAGACTTCCTTGAGTTTTAGAGCAATCACTGCTAGAGAATAAGAGTCATTACATTGTCCAGCATCAAGTATCCTTGGAATACCTCCAATATCTCCTAAATCAAGCTTATTATATCTATATTTTGCACATCCTGCTGTTAAGATAACAGTATCTTTGGGTAAGTTTTTGGCGACTTCTGTATAGTATTCTCTTTTTTTCTGCCTTCCATCACAGCCAGCCATGACCACAAATCTTTTTATTGCTCCTGATTTAACAGCATCAACAATTTTATCAGCAAGTGCCAAAACCTGATTTCTGGCAAATCCTCCAACTATCTTTTTGTCTTCCAATGGAGTTGGAGGTGGACAAGATTTTGCCCTTTCAATAACCTTTGAAAAGTCCTTTGTTCCCCCTTTGGGTCTATCTTCTATGTGTACCACACCAGGATAATTGACCACACCAGTTGTAAACAGCCTGTCTAAATAATTGCCTCTCACAGGTATTAGACAATTTGTAGTCATTACTATGGGGCCATTAAAGGATTCAAATTCTTTGTTTTGATGCCACCAGGAACTTCCATAATTGCCCACAAAGTGATCATATTTTTTAAATGCTGGATAATAATGTGCAGGTAACATCTCACCATGGGTGTATACATCAATTCCAGTTCCTTTGGTTTGTTCAAGTAGTTCTTCTAAGTCCTTTAAATCATGACCACTTATCAAGATTCCAGGGTTGTTTTTTACACCTAGATACACCTCTGTTATTTCTGGCTCTCCATAAGTGGATGTATTTGCTTTATCTAAAAGTGCCATGGTCTTAACGCCATATTCTCCAGTCTTTAAAACCAGATTAAGCAGCTCATCTGCAGGAAGATCCTCTGTTACTGCTGCTAACGCCTCAAAAATAAAGTTATATATATCTGAATCCTCATATCCCAGCATAGCAGCGTGATCAGCATATGCACAGATCCCTTTTAAACCATAAGTAATTGTTTGTTTTAAAGAACGGATATCTTCGTTTTCAATTCTAAGCCAACCAGCTTCTTTGGCCTTTTCATAAAATTCCTTTTCATTCTCACTATACCATATTGCTGCATCATCTAAAGGTTCATTGAATTCTTTACCATACTTTTCTCTATATACTTCCAAAAATCTGCCTTTGACCTGTTTTCTTACTTTAAGAGCCTCCTTTATCCATTTTTCAAACCTCTTATCATCCCATCCCACATTTGTAATAGTGGTAAAAAGTGACTTGCATACAAACCTTCCAACGCCCTTGTCTACCTCTTCTATGTCTTTTAACTTTTTAGCATATATAGCTATCCCTTCACACACATAGATGAGCAGATCCTGTAAATTCGCAGTGTTTTCTGGCTTTCCACATACCCCTTTAATTGTGCATCCACTATTTTTTGCAGTCTCCTGACATTGGTTACAAAACATAAATTTCTCCTTTTAAAATCAATTGTATCGTTTTTTTAATGATAATGGTGTGCTATTATGTTACACACTTCAGATATCAACCTCGTAACCTTTATTAATCTTTGTTAAAAGTTATACAACCTGCTGGACAACTTTCAACTGCCTCTTCGATTTTTTCATCATCACAACCCTCAAGTTGTTTAACGTATGCCTTTTGTTCTGTCTCATTGAATCCAAAAATTTCTGGACAAATCTCAACACAACTCTCACACCCCAGACACTCCTCTGTATTAATAGTAATCTCTCTTGCCATTTTTTACCCTCCTATTTTTTGTTTTTCTTCTTTTAATATTTGTTTCATTTTAAAAGCAAAATCCCTGAGAAGTCCACAGATTACTAGGTGCTTATTCTTTTTTAACTCTTTTAGACCTTGATACGATAAATGAAGCATTTCATTAGCCAATTTGTCCACCTGCTCAAGATAATAGTCCTCTTTCTGTTTTTCTCTTAACTTATTTGTATCCATGCTTCTCTCTTTTTGTTTTTTAATTTATTTCTCTATTTTTACAGCAAATGTGATGCCATAATATCTCTATTTGATTTTATAGAAAAAAGGACAAATATTGTCTCTTTTGATTAATTTTTCATGAAGAATAGTGTATCTTGTGAGACATAAAATGAGACATATATAAATAACATCCCAAAATTATAAGGGATTATTTGATTAAAAGATTTATACAAATAAACATTTTGTTGAGACACAGTTAAATTTTTCTATAAAATCTGAGAATGTGAGACGCTCTCTACTTTTCTTTGTTAAAAAAAATTGATAGTTATGCTGAAAAGAGTTGAACAGCGTGCCTAACAAAATTTTAAAAAGGAGAAAGAGTTATTCCATTCATCTTTATTCAAATAATTTGTATTTTTCTGCTTGCCATATTTTTTTAGATAGTTACTTTTTTTTCTAGTATAGATTAAAATTTCAGGAGGTGGATGATGGATTTTTTTGAAGTAAAGGAAATGATAGCAAATCTGGGGCTATTAATTGTTGATGAAGTCCCAGAAGAGGAGTTGGTAGTTATAGAGGATGAGAGTAGAGGAATAAAAGGAATGATTGTGGATTGTGAAGATGAAATGGTTATCATTGAACAGCCCATTGGCAGATTTTCAGAAAAATATTATGGATGGTTTTTAGAAAAAAGCAGATATCTGACATTTGGGGCGTTTGTTTTGGATGGTGAGTCAAAAACTATATTTTTTAGAAATACCTTGAGATTAGATACATTAGATCTTGAAGAATTTGAATCCACAATCCATTCCCTTGAGATATTTTTGGCTGAGTATGGAGATGAAATAATAAAAATGGCAAAGGATAATTAGGAGGGAAATATGGGAATATTAAGCCGATTTTTTAAGATAGGACAGGCAGAAGCCCATCACATTGTGGATAAATTGGAAAATCCAATCAAGCTTACAGAACAAGGCATAAGGGATCTAAAAAAACATCTATCTGAGGCAACATCTGCCCTTGCAGAAGTAAAGGCATCAATGATCAGGTTTATGCGTGAGGCTGAAAATGAGAAAAAGAGGGCTCAAGACAATATAAGAAGGGCGGAAGCGCTTCTTCAAAAGGCAGCAAAGGGTGAGATTGACCAGGCAGAGGCAGAAAAACTTGCAGCTGAGCTAATAGAAAAAGCAGAGAGATATGACGAAAATTCAAAGAGGCTCACTAAGGAGGCTGAGGCACAGAAAAAAATGGCAGATACTCTGACCCTCAAGGTGAGGGATCTAAAGGCACAGATAGCCAAGTATGAGACAGAACTAAAGGCATTAAAGGCAAGGGCTGCAACTGCAAAGGCAGTAAAAAAGGTAAATAAGCATATGGCAAAGGTGGATGCATCAGGCACAATTTCAATGCTTGAGCGTATGAAGCAGAAGGTTGAAGAAGAAGAGGCTCTGGCTGAGGCCTATGGTGAAATAGCTGCAGAAGATACATCTGTGGAAGACAAAGTAGACAGCCTTTTAGGGCAAGATAAAAGCGTTTCTTTAAATAAATTAGAAGAACTTAAGAAAAAGGTGGGTTTGTCTTAAAACGTAAATAACAAAATGTTACATATTGATAGAGATAAGGGCAACTTTTTGGTTTGCCCTTATTTTTTAAGAGATTATTTATGGTGGGTTGTTATTTACTTGTATTCATGGGTTCCCAATATTACATCTATGCCAAATGTCTCCTTTAATTTTTTTGCTATCTCTTCAGGTGTAAAATAGGGACACGGAGGATATGAGTTAACAAGACACGAACTAAGATAAAGTGCATCAGGTTTTATCTCAGATAACTTCATTGCCATTTTGGTATTTGGTATAACTGTCTTACCAGGGCATTCACATGCAATCCAAAATACCACAGAACAAGGCTCTTTAAATTTACCTTCACCTAAGGATGCAGCCTTTAAACATCTCCATTCTCCAGGACATCCATAACCAGTGTCCACATACCTTGAGCAATAAATAATACCTACCTTTTTCATATCACACCTCCGTTTTAATTTTTTGGGAAAATCCCTTTTAATCCTTTAGATAAGGCGTTATCTTTTAGATCCTTAACTCCTTTTACCAATTAATTTTAAGCAACTATCATAAAATGCTTGGGCAGGTCAATTACCTCTTTGATTTTTTTATAACCAACTTTTTTTAATTGTAAAATTACGTCTTGAACTTCATACTTTAGGTGTTGTGGAGGCCCTTCTAGATTATATCCTTTTTTCCAATCAATAATAAGTAGCCTGCCATTTGGTTTACTAACCCTTTTGGCTTCCATTAATATTTTTATAGGATCAGCTAATTCATGATGGAGAGTTATCATATAAACAAGATCCACTGAACTATTTTTTACGGGAATATGGTATTCATCCATTTTTACAGGAATTATCCTTTTATTAAAATGACACACATGCTGTTTGGTCCACAAAAGTAACTCCATTGAGATATCTAATGCAATTATATAGGTGTCTTTTAAATAGGAACTAAACTCTTTTGCAAAAAAACCTGTTCCTGCTCCAATGTCTAAGGCAAATTTGATATTATTTGGATCTATAAAGCTAAATATGATCTCTGGTGGTATGTCTCTTATCCTATTTGGATCGTTCAATTTATTTAATTTTTTTGGGTCAAATTTTTTTTCACTCATGATTTTGGAGCCTCCTCTTTAAAATTTATCAGTTCAAATCTTAATTAAAAAACTTATTGTTCTCAAACAATTTTTATAAAGTTATTGACATAACAAAAATCTAATTCTATTAGTTATATCTAATTTTTAAAACAAAACAAAAAAGGAGAAGTATGGCTAAAAAAAAGCGTATTACCCAAACAATGGAAGATTATCTAGAGGTAATGTATAATTTAGAAAAAGAAAAGAAGATTGTTAGGGTAAAAGATATTGCCAAAAAGATGAATGTTCGCATGCCCACAGTAACGAATATGCTCAAGAATCTTTCAAAATGTGGGTTGGTGAATTATGAGAGATATGAATATATTGAATTAACCGATGAAGGTAAAAAGATTGGCGCTGAGATAACCAGGCGACACAACGCATTAAAGAAGTTTTTAATGAATATCCTTGGAATTGATGAGAAAAAGGCAGAGGATGAAGCGTGTAGGATGGAACACGCTGTGAGTGGTGAGACATTGAATAGATTTGTTGATTTTATGGAATTTATAGAGGTGTGTCCTAGAGCTGGAAAAGAGTGGCTTACTTATTTTCAAGATTTTTTAAATAAGAAAGAACTCACTTGTTTAAAATTTAAAGATTCTTTTGAAAAAATAATTAAAGAATATTCAAAAAAGATAAAGGGCTGAGGTTGCAATTGCATAATATCAATTTGTGGACAGTTACTCACAATTTTATCTAATTTAAGCCTGCAAGACCCCTTCCTTTAGGTAGGGGATGTAGCAGGCTGTAGATAAAAATAACAGAAAGAGCCAATCTTTGTTTGTATGTGAAAGTTGTGGCTATAAAGATAATGCTGACCATGTAGCCTCAATAAATATTCTTTCAAGAGGCTATCTACCGCAGGACATGCGAGAAGTTAAGCCTGTGGAGTATGCCAGGGTGCATATGATGAAGCAGGAACCAGCGGGAACCTGTAAGGAAGTACCGCTCCCTGTATAAAACAGGGAATCCACTTCCTTCAGGAAGGGGAGGATGTCAAGAAATTCACACATTAAAATACTTAAGCGATAGTTCTAGAATCCTTATTCTCAAGCCTTTTGGGGAGAAAAGTAGATTTTAAGCGAGATAATCCCTTCTCTGCATCATCTTATCTTACACTTATTTTTGTAAACGAAAAAGGAGTTACCCAATAATGTAGGAGCTAGGAAAAGAATTTTGGATTCATCATTAATTTTAATCTAAATCAGATTTTAGATAATATATTGATATGATGTTCCAACTTGCCGAGAAAAAAGGACTAAACTTTAGTGTATCTAAGGAAAAAGGTTTGCCAATTTATTGAATTGGCGATCCTATGCGTATTGAGCAGGTATTATTGAATTTGGTATCTAATGCAATCAAATTTACTGAAAAGGGGGAGGTAGCAGTAAAGGTTGAAAAAGTAAAACTTGAAGAGAAAAAGGTGACCCTGAAATTTTCAGTCAAAGATACTGGAATCGGATTAACAGAGGAAGAGATGAAAAGACTTTTTCACAAATTTGAGCAGGCCGATACTTCTATTACCCGTACCTTTGGTGGTAAAGGACTTGGGTTGGCAATCAGTAAAAAGCTGATAGAGATGATGAATGGTAATATCTGGGTGGAAAGCAAAAAAGACGTGGGTAGCATATTTCCCTTTGTTTTAGAATTGGATATTTGGAAAGAAAAAGATAGAAAAAGGCCTAGTTCCCAAATGCTCCATGGACTTAAGGTCTTGATTGTTACCCATGAGAAGATTACGCTATATGATGCTGAATCTTTAGAGTGCTTAGATAAATTAAAAGAAATGCTAAAAGGTCATGATTATGATATGGATTTAAGGGAACTTGAAAATTATATAGGTTCCTATGATTTTGATAGAGCACTTGGTGTATTAGAAAAATTTACGCAAAAATTAGGAGTTAATATATGAAAGAACAGACAATCCTTATAGTTGATGACATCCCAGAAAATATTGATGTCTTAAATGGGATCTTAAGGAATATATAATATTAAAGTGGCAACCAGTGGTGAAGTTGCCTTAAAAATTGTCAGGACTTTAAAGCCCGATCTAATCCTTCTGGATATTATGATGCCAGGAATGGATGGTTATGAAGTGTGTAGGTGATTAAAGGCCAACATAGAAACACAAAAGATCCCTGTAATTTTTATAACTGCGAAAATGAGCCTATGGATGAAGCCCGTGGTTTTGAAGTAGGCGCTGTGGATTATATTACCAAACCCATAAGTCCGCCAGTTGTTTTAGCGCGAGTTAGAACTCATTTAGCACTTTATGATCAGAAACAGGAGCTGGAAAGATTGGTGAAAAAAAGAACCAAAGAGATCTTAGAAACACGGTTGGAAATCATTCGTAGATTGGGAAGAGCAGCTGAGTTTAGAGATGATGAAACAGGTATGCATGTTATCC
>Ga0256842_1002999_pt1 | contig 11600 bp, 11 predicted proteins | sample 4559240metaG_FD_185973 | JGI IMG/M metagenome (GOLD analysis project Ga0256842, IMG submission 185973) | Hydrothermal vent microbial communities from Guaymas Basin, Mexico - 4559-240 | ecosystem: Environmental > Aquatic > Marine > Hydrothermal vents | place: Mexico: Guaymas Basin | collected...
ATATTCAAACTAACAAAAGAAAAAAAAGCGACAGAATGTATGCATTTTCTTATTTTAAGCCTATAATAACGAGAGATTTATTTGGAAGTGTGATTGACAAAAAAGCCGCCAAACAACAAAAACCAAAGAAAATTGTGGTTGATAACATACCTATCTCTCAAAGATTGGGTTTGAAACTTTTAGGGACTATCGTTGGTAATCCAGATAAGTTGAGCAGAGCCATAATCTATAATTCAAGGTCTGGAAAGTATGTTTTGTTGAAATTGGGTGACAAGATAGGCAACGCAAAACTTGAAAAGGTATTAAGAGACCAGGTTATCTTGAATGTGGGCGGAAAAAGAGAAAGATTGGTGGTAAAAAGTGAAAGCTATCAAAAGAATTTCAAAGGCAGGATAGATAGGATAAAATCTATCAGTAGTTCTCAAGGTATAGTCAAATCATCAAGCGGAGATGTGTATACGTTGTCGAGAGATGAGTTAAACAAGGCTTTCGATAATTTGCCATCTTTACTATCGGGAGCTACGGCTATACCATATCGGAGAGGCAATATTAAAGGTTTTCTTCTTAGGGATGTAAGACCGAATAGTATATATTCCAAGGTTGGTTTGAGAAGAGGGGATATTGTAGTAAGCGTGAATAACCATGCTTTACAAAACACCTCTCAGCTGATGCAATTATATAACGATGTTAGAAATCAGTCGGAAATAAAGATGAAGATAGTCAGACATAACAGAGAAAGGGTGCTTACATATTATTTAGAGTGATGGAGTTGTATTATGAAGAAAAGTTTTAAGATTATTCTAAGTATTTTTATATTTACAGGTTTGTCTTTTAATGCTTTTGCTGTGGATAATGAAACCGTAACTATACATTCAAAAAAAATAGATTCTTCAAGCAAGCAAAAGAAAGAATTGCATTTTAAATCCAAGTCTCCCACTATATCCATAGATTTTAACGATGTTGATTTAAGGGCATTTATAAAATTTATGAGCGAGATGACAGGCAAGAATTTTATTGTAAGTAGCAGGGTTAGACCAAAGAAGATAACGATTATTTCGCCAAAACCCGTTAGTTTACAGGAAGCCTACAAGGTGTTTGAGTCAACGCTTGAGGCTTATGGATATACTTTAATTCCGGTTAATCACGTTATAAAAATAGTTCCATCTGCTGAAGCAAAAAGAAAACCGCTTGCCGTATATAGAGGCAGCAAAAAGAATAGTGAAGATAAGTTTATGGTGCAGATAATCAAATTGAGATGGGCAAAAGAAGCAGACGTAAGAAGGGCTGTGGCATCTTTTGTGTCAAGGGAAGGAATGGTTACCGGATATGCGCCGACAAATACCATTATCATAGCAGATTTTAAGTCGAATATAGATAAACTGTATGACATAATAAAGAGCATAGATATACCGTCTCAAAAAAACAAAATAGAGATAATAAAGCTTAGCTATGCCAACGCATCAGATGTTGCTAAAAATTTAAAATCTATTTTTTCGGCTTTAGTAAAAGAAAAGTCAAAAGAGGGCAAAAATATTCCATTCGTAGTTGTCCCTTACGAAAGACTAAATTCTATAATGATTTTAACAAATGAAGATTTCTTAAGAAAGGTTGAAGATATAATATCAAAAATTGACAAGCCCATAGAATCAGGTGGCGGCAACATTCATGTTGTAAAGCTTAATAATGCAAGCGCTCAAGATTTGGCTCAAGTTTTAGATAAGCTCATTGGCGCAAAGGTGTCAACAGGCAAAGGAAAAGCCGGAAAAGCCGTTATATCAAAGGAGACAAAAATAGTAGCAGATAAATCTACAAACTCACTAATCATTACAGCGTCCAAAGAAGAGTTTGATAAAATGGAGAATATAATAAAAAAATTGGATGTGCCAAGAAAAGAGGTTTTTGTAGAAGCGGTTATTATGGAAGTTAGCGATGACGATTCTTTGAACTTCGGTATAAATTGGCAAGGTGGCGGAGCTCCAGGAAGCGGCGATGGGAAAAGTGTTATGTTCGGTTCAGCCAACGGTCTTGTCGGTACGACCTTTGATGCCCTAAAGAAGAAATTAATGCTATCGAGTTCCGGTTTGGCTTTTGGTGTTTTGTCTTTTCCTTTTACCTATGATGCAAATAGGAATGGCATAATAGAGCCGAGTGAGCATTATTTTAGTTTAGGTTCTTTTGTTCAGGCTTCTAAGGATTCTAATAGCGTTAATATAGTGTCAACGCCGCAGTTAACCGTTATGGAGAATGAAGAGGCAAGCGTTGTTGTTGCTGAAAATAGGCCTTTCCAAACAAAAATAGAGATAAAAGACGATAATGATTACGCAAACTATGAATATAAAGATATAGGTGTTACCTTAAAGATTACACCACAAATTAACGATAACGGTTTTGTTAAATTAAAGATACATCAAGAGGTTAGCAGGGTTGACGAAACCAAGGTAGAAAGCTCCATTTATGCATTAAGGCCTATTACGAAGCAGAGAACTGTGGATACTACAATCAGTGTTAAGGATGGTGAGACGGCTGTAATAGCGGGGCTTATAGAAGATAGAATGTCAAATAATGAAAGCAAGGTTCCTATGCTGGGTGATATACCTGTAGCGGGTAATCTATTTAAAACAAAAAGAAAATCAAGAACAAAGAAGAATCTTATAATATTCGTTACTCCACATGTCATTCAAACGGCTGAGGATATGAGAAAGCTATATTTCAAAAAAGCCAAATATATATATAAACTGAGATATGATCTTAAAGGTTGCGTAGAACCAACGGAAAAAGGGTTATATCTTCCGCCTTTTGAGTTTTTTGATTGAATAATGTTTTATGAATATTTTAAAGCTGCTTGTAAAAAAAAATATCATAACAGACAGCGATATAGAAGAATACTGCGAAAATAAAACTTGTACTTGGGAAGATGTTAGGTCTTTAGCCGAAAAAAAGCAGATAAAAGAAAATGAGTTGCTTAAAGCCATAGCGGATGGCACAGGCTTTGAATATATAGAATCTATACCCGATGAAGGTGTGGATGTTGAGTTATTAAAAGAAATATCCATACACTACCTTAAAAAGCATACTATTTTCCCTTTTAGAATAGGTGATAAAATAATGATAGCCTTAAACGACATATCAAATACCGAGCCCTTGGATGATTTAAGTGTGATATTTGGTTGTGATGTCGTTCCTATATTAACAACAAAAAACCAGATTCAATCTGCAATTAACAGGGCATATGGAGATGTTCAGGAAGATACCGATGCAATAATACAAACAATTGAGGACGATGCCCAATATTCATTAGAAGATATAGATAAGTCATCAGACATACTCTATGATACTTCAGATGCGCCTGTTATTAAACTTGTAAATAGCATTCTAACTCAAGCCGTAAAGAGCAAAGCGAGCGATATACACATAGAACCCTATCTAAAAGAAGTGTTGATAAGATACAGAATCGACGGCGTTTTATATCAAAAATTAACTCTACCGAAAAAGCTTCATTCGTCCATAGTGTCAAGAATTAAAATAATGTCTCAATTGAATATAGCAGAAAAAAGAGTGCCGCAAGATGGTCGTATAGAAATTAAAATAGGCGATAGGGATATAGATTTAAGGGTTTCAACAATACCTACGGCTTTTGGAGAGCGAGTTGTCTTAAGGCTGCTTGAAAAAGGCGGAAGGTTGTTGACATTGGATGAGATAGTTAAAAACGAACATCTCTTAAAAGAGCTTAAACAGCTAATAAAAATATCCCACGGAATGATTCTTGTAACAGGCCCTACAGGAAGCGGAAAGACAACCACGCTGTATGCGGCTTTAAACGAAATCAATACTCCAGATAAAAATATTTTAACCATAGAAGACCCGATAGAATATCAATTGGACGGCATAGGCCAGATGCAGGTAAATACAAAAACCGGTTTTACCTTTGCTAACGGCTTAAGGGCTATGGTAAGGCAAGACCCTGACGTTATACTTGTGGGTGAGATAAGGGATAAAGAAACGGCTGAAATTGCCATACAGGCTGCATTAACAGGACATCTTGTTTTTTCAACGCTTCATACAAACGATGCGGCAAGTGCTATTACGAGACTTGTGGATATGGGTATAGAGCCGTTTCTTGTTTCATCGTCTGTTAGAGCCATATTTGCCCAAAGATTGGTTAGGCTTTTGTGTAGTGCGTGCAAACAGCCCTACAAGCCAACAGCCGTAGATGCCGAAAAATTTTCTTTGGATATTGACTATTTTAAAGATAAAACAGTGTATAGACCAAAAGGTTGTAATGAGTGTTTGAATACCGGATTTAAAGGTAGGGGCGCAATATTTGAATTTATGAAAATGACAGAAGAGCTGCAATCCCTTGTTTTGAAGACTTCAGATTCGAATGCCATAAAAAAGGTTGCCGTATCTCAAGGTATGAAAACCTTAAAAGAGTACGGTGTAGAAAATTATGTAATAAACGGTTTAACATCGCTTGAAGAAATCTTGAGGGTTACAGAGGTTTAAAACATGCCAGTCTATGAATATAAGGCTTTAACCGAAAAGGGCAAAACAAAAAACGGCATAGTGGATGCTTCAAGTAAAAAGGAAGCAAAAGAGAAAATTAAAGCGCTTAAGCTGTATCCCGTTGAGGTTGAGTTGGCGAGTGAAGATTTTTCTTCTGTATCTAAAAAAGGCTTTTCTTTTAGCTTATTGTCGCCGATAAATAAAACAGAGTTTATATATGCGATAAGACAGATTGCAACGCTACTTTCTGCAGGTGTTGTATTGGATGAGACGCTTTTAACCGTAGTTCAGCAGACCAAGAATGCACCTTTAAAAAAGGTGTTTAGTCAAGTGCTTGAAAGGGTTAAGGAAGGCTCATCTTTGTCTGATGCCTTAAAGGAGCATCCGAGGGTTTTTTCGTCCACCTTTTGCGCTATGGTAACAGCCGGTGAATCTTCAGGCACGCTTGAATTGATACTTGAGCAGCTTGCAAGTTTTTTAGAGCAACAGGAAGAGTATAGAAAAAAAATGAGAGCTGCTTTGGTATATCCTATATTTATTATGGTTGTTGGTATTAGCGTTGTGTTTTTTTTGTTAAGTTTTGTCGTTCCTAAGGTTGTTTCGCTATTTTCTGACCTAAATACTGTTTTGCCACTTCCTACAAGGATTTTGATTGCGATTAGCAATTTTGCCAAAAATTATTGGTGGTTGCTGCTGTTGGTTGTTTTTGTTGGATTATTCCTGTTTAAGATGTGGATAAAAACAAAGAAGGGAAAAGAAACATTCCATAGGTTTTTGCTTAATATGCCTATGGTAGGAGATGTCATTATCAAAAGCACCTTTGCCAAATTTTCCAATACGTTGGGCACGCTTTTAAAAAACGGTGTGCCGTTGGTTGTAAGCCTTGATATTGTTAAAAATGTTGTGCGTAATGTTATTATACAGGAAGCAATAGATGATATAAAGAATCAGGTTACTGAAGGTGCGTCTTTAGCTGATGCTATGAGGAAATATGAATTTTTCCCGGGTTCTTTGATTCAGATGGTTTCTGCCGGAGAAAAATCGGGAGAAGTTGAAGCATTGCTATTTAAAATAGGCTATAGTTATGAAAGAGAGGTCGATTCAAAACTTCAGATTTTTGCTTCCATGGTTGAGCCGGTTTTGATACTGTTTTTAGGCAGTGTTGTGGGTTTTGTAGTTATGGCTATACTGTTACCGATATTCGAGATGAGTCAATTGGTAAAATAAATTTAGGGGGTTTAGCGGTGAAGAAGGGTTTTACTCTTATTGAATTAATGATAGTTATAGTAATTTTGGGTATTTTAGCTGGCATTGTTGTTCCAAGACTAATGAATGAGCCTGATAAGGCTAGGGTTGTTAAGGCAAAGATGCAGATTCAAAATCTTGCCGTTGCTGTTAAAAAATTTAAGATGGATAATGGATTTTATCCTTCAACCGAACAAGGGCTTGAAGCTTTGGTTACAAAACCTACTGTCGGAAGAATTCCTCAACACTATCCGCCTCGCGGATATATCTCTAAGGTTCCGAAAGACCCTTGGGGAAACGCATACATATATATCTCTCCCGGAGAGCATGCCGATTTTGAAATAATATCACTTGGAGCAGACGGTAAGGAAGGCGGAGAAGGCTACGATAAAGATATAAAGAGTTATGAACTCGAATGATAACATAAAAACAGGTTTTACGCTTATAGAGCTTATAATCGTTATTTTTATTATTTCGATTTTTGTGGGTTTTGGCGTTCCTAAATTTATGGAGATGTTTTTTAATTCTGCCATCAGGCAAGATGCTAGAAAGATTGCTATGATTATACAAACGATGCGCACAAGCGCTATATTGAACAAGCAGGAAAAGTCTGTGGTGTTTAATTTGGATAAACATACCGTAGAATACAGCACGGCTCTTCATGATAACAGAACGCTTGATGTCAAAGATGTTGACATATATATCAAAGAACAAGATAAAGAACACAAAGATGGAAAGTATAGCATAAAGATAATGCCAAGCGGTATGGCAACGCCATGCTCTATTGTTTTGAAAAACGACCAAGATATGTATACAATTACCATAAAGCCGTTTATACTTAATCCGGAGATACTATACGGTGGATAAAGGATTTAGCCTGATAGAGGTTTTGGTTAGCGTTGTCGTTGTTGGTATGGCGTTTAGCATAATATTGCTTACGGTATCGAATATTGAACAATCAGTAATAAACAGCAAAGAAGAGTTGGCAGATTATGCGAAGGCTGATAATGCTTTCAGTCTGTATCTTTTGGATAGGGTGCATAAAATAAACTACATACCCGACAAGGACAGTAATGCCGACGATATTGAAACGGATGAGATGGATACCTTTTTTGAGCGCTTAAATGTTTATTCGGTTAAACTAAAAAAAGACGACGAGCCGTACATAAATATAAAAGAGTATGTTTTTATAGATGAAAAATAGATACGGTTTTACACTTTTAGAGATTTTGATTTCCGTTACTATAGTTGCAATTATTACGGGCGTTGTTTATGAGACATTTTTTAGTGTTACGGATGTTTCCGAAAAATTAAGAGTGTCGGGAAATGGTGACTATCAAGCGGTAATGTTTACGTCTTTGCTGAAAAAAGATATTGAGTCTGTGTATTGTTTCAATCCGCAAAATAAACCAAAAAAAAATAAGTCAAACACAAAGGCTGAAAGTAAGTTTTATTTTGTATGTAGGGCTGTAGATGCGGAAAATGTGGATGAAGATAAGCCTTTTTTAAAATTTTTCAGCGCATCTTCAATATATTCAAAAAACAAACCAATATTTAATATCAATCTTATTTCATATTTTATTAAAAAAACTAATAAAGATGAGCAATTAAGCCCAAAGTTTTCTATAATGAGAGAAGAGTCTGTTTATATGGAAGGCTTAAAAAAAACAAAAAACTCAGCGGTTGAGGTTTTGGACGACATTAGCAACTTTAAGATGTATTGCATAGATAAAAACGGAGATAAGGTTGATGAATATGATACAAGAAAACATAAAAACAGACTGCCTGTAGCTTTGGATTTTTATATACAGTTGGGAAGCGGAGAGAGTAAAAAAGATTTTCATAGAATAGTGTTGTTGCCCGATAGGTAGAATATGATTCAAAAAAAAGACGGAATTGTGCTTATATTGATACTGTTTCTTATAGCAATATTGAGCGTTGTGGTGTTGGAGTCTTTAAAACAGTCTGAAATAAACGGATTTGCATGTGTATATGAAAGAAATACTGTTGATGCTTACCATAGACTAAAGAGTGTTGAATCTTTAGAAAAGGCGCTTTTAATTAAGGATGCCAAGGATAATAACTACGATACTCTGTTTGATGTGTGGAATAATAAAGAAAAAATGGAAAAACTAAACGGTTATGACAAAAAATATTTTTCAAAGATTAATTTTAGGATGGAAGACGAATGCGGTAAATTTCCCATAAATATGATAGCGGATAAAAAAAACGGAAAACTCTATAGGTCTGTTTTTATGAATCTGCTTATGGATGAACCATTCAATCTAAAAAAAGTGCGTGCTGCTAAGATAGTGTTTTCTGTATGGTACTGGATAGATAAAGATGGTTTTGAAAAACAGAATAAAACGGCAATGATGTTGGTATCGGAAGATATAGACATAGATAAAATGTTTTCTGCTAAAGTAAGAAATGCACCAATAAGAACATTGGGCGAGCTATTTTTTATAAAGACTATCGATAAGAAAATGCTATATTCCAGCAAAAATAAAAAAGGCTTGTTCAATCTTTTGACGCCCTATTGTTTTAATGGTAAAATCAATATAAATACAGCGCCAAAAGAAATTATTATGGCTTTGGTTAGTAGCGACATTTCTCAAGATACAAAAAAAGAATTTGCCAACTCTGTAGTTAAATACAGAAGCGACGAATTTCATAGGGATTTGTTAAAAAAGCCCGATTGGTATCAGAGTAAGATGCCGGGTTTTAATGATATTATTTTGCCAAATGATATAATAACGACGTCGAGTCATTGGTTTAGATTAATAATAAACGATAATAGTTCAGCACCAAGCTTGAATGCGGTTGAAATTTTACATAGAGAGAAAAAAAAGAGTGAATATAAAGTAAAAACTGTGTATAAAGAAGTGTACTGATATGGGTGTAAAGATTTTATGTATAGGTTTTGAAAAAAATTATATCAAGTTTGCTCAAATAGACGCATCTTATAAAAAGGATACATTAACACATTTGTCCTTTTTGGATATTCCTGAAAATTCTTCAGAAGATGTGGGTTATTTAATAGGCTCATACATAAAAGATAATGATTTAATAAGCAATCAATACGTTGCGGTATTCAACGCAAGTGAATGCTTTGTAAGGCATCTTAGTTTTCCGTTTAAATCAAAGGATAAGATAAAGCAGGTTATAAGGGAAGAAATTGAACTCGACCTGCCTGTTTCTATAGAAGGCATGGCGGTAGATTTTGCTATAGGAGAAAAGCTAAACAACAATCAATACTCGGTTGTGGCTTTTGCTTGCAGGGAAGAAAAGATAGAAAATATACTGTCTATTTTAAAAACCGCTCAAGTAGACCCGGATTTTATAATTCCTGATATATACGCAATAGACGGTATAGCATCCTTTTGTAAAACAGGCAGGGTGTTTGTAGATGTTAAAGATGACCGTATAAATTACTACCAAAGATGTAAAGATGACAATCTGTTTTTGCGCTCTATACATGTTTTGCCAGAAAAGAATATTTTTTCTTCCTTGATGTCTGCCGAATTTAAGGCAGATAATATTTTTGGTGATTGTGGCTATGATATTGTTGTGGTTGACAGCAAAGATGAAGAGATTAAAGAAAATCTAAAAAACTCTTATGATTGTGATGTGTTAGGGATAGATGAATATTTTAATCAGTTTATGGATTTGGAGATAAACGGTTTTGATATTCGTTCGTATGCAGATGTGCTGGGTGCTATAATTTTAACAAAACATAAAAACGATATTGTTAATTTTAGAAAAGGCAAATTCAAGAAAACAACAAAGATAGAAAAAATCAAACAGCCCTTAACCTATGCCATTGTATCATTAAATATAATAATGCTGTCTTTTGTGTTTTATCAATACAGCGAATATATGTTATTTAAGAAAGAGATATCAAAAGCGAAAAATAATATAGAAACAGTACTTAAAAGAAATTTTAAGCATATCCCGAAGAATTTATCCACTATGCAGTATAAGTCTCTATTTTTGGGCAAGATTCAAGAATTAAAGAATAATAACACTACAGTCTCTGTTTCAAAATACACATTTATAGAAATACTAAACGCCATACATAGGTCTATACCTAAGAATGTAGATATTAAGGTTAATGGCATAACCTATGATGGTAATGGGGTTGTTATAAGCGGCAAGGCAGATTCTTATGATGTCGTGGATAGAGCAAAAAATCTTTTATCTAAAAACGGTATATTTGAAAGTGTTGATATAAGAAGGGCAACAACGCAATCATCAAAGGGTGTAATTTTTGATTTGTTTGCAAAGTTAAAAAAGGAGTAAGAATTGCTTAGGTCTTTTCTAAAAAAAGAGTATAGATTCTTATTTGTCAATATATTGATTTTTTTCATATTGATACTATTTGCTGTGTATCAGGCTAAACACATTAATGACATAAGAAGCAGTATTGTTTATTATAATACCTTGACAAAAGATTTGTTAAGATTAGAAAGTGAATACGATAGGTTAAAATCATCAAATAGTCCAAACTCGGCAAAAGGTATTCCAAAAAACACAAGCCTGTTCTCATTAATTGATAGGGTGGCAAGAAATGACGGATTAAGTTCCAACGTGGTTTTCATTAGACCATTTACGAAAAAAACTAAAAAAGGTAAAAAAATAGAGTTTGTAGAAATAAAGCTTAAAAATTTAAGCCTAAAATCGCTGGTAAAATTTTTATACGATATTGAGATGCGCTATAAAAATAAGATATTTACAAAACGCATTAGAGTCAGCAAAAACAAGGATTTATCGCTGAGTGTAAATGCTGTATTTTATACATATAGATAAGGTTAAAGTGATATGAAAAAAAAGATTTTTAAAGTGTCTCTATATTTTTTATATGCCATATCTTTATTTACTGTGATTGTTTTATATAATTTCCCATATGGCAAGATAAAAAGCAGAATAGAATCTGGATTTAAGAATAAATACGGCGTTACTCTTAAGATAAATAATATATCATATAATTTTCCTGTGGGTTTAAAATTGTTAGGTATAAAGATAAATAACAGTAGGGCAAAACAATCTATTGCTTTGAGTGAAATGGATTTATCTTTAAGTCCTATAAGTTTTCTCTCCAGTAAAACAAGGATTAATTATTACATAAAAACAGAAGCAGACAGCATATTAAATGGCTCTGTTCTTTACGATAAAAAGACTAATAGCATAAGAAAAGCAAGCCTGCTTTTGATAAAATTAAATGTAGATGAAGTAAAGCAATATTTTAAAAACAGTTTTATGTTTTTTGATATAGGAGGAATAGCTAAAGGAGTCTTTGATTTTACAGGTAACACAAAACCTTTAAACGGATTATTGAATATGAATATAAAGGGAATAAATTTTTCACTCAAGATACCATTTACCCATTTCAAGGAATTAAAAAACATTAAGATAAACGGTGGTTTGGAATTAAAAAACAACATCATAAACCTGAAAAATGCTAAAATTAGTCAAAAATTTTTGGATGTTGATATTTTGGGAAAAGCCAATTTGAATAATTCAAATATATCGAGAAGTCGAATTAATATTATATTGTCAGTAAAAGTAGACCCATCTGTTGTCGATAAAAGATTAATGCCGAAGAAAATCTTGAATAAAATTATGCTGCATAAAAAATTTAATATAAGAATTTCAGGATTTTTGAACAATCCTTCCATAAATTATTAGCTTATCCAAGCCATTTTACATAAAAAATAAATTTTTATTACTTTTCCCCTTGACAAACTGCTCCATTTGTATTATATTCCCTTTTCGTCGCTTGACGACATGTTCTTTCAAAAAGCCAGATAGAAGAATAACAAAGCCCTTGAAATAAGAGTTTTAGCAAAGAA
>Ga0256842_1003002_pt1 | contig 11589 bp, 10 predicted proteins | sample 4559240metaG_FD_185973 | JGI IMG/M metagenome (GOLD analysis project Ga0256842, IMG submission 185973) | Hydrothermal vent microbial communities from Guaymas Basin, Mexico - 4559-240 | ecosystem: Environmental > Aquatic > Marine > Hydrothermal vents | place: Mexico: Guaymas Basin | collected...
GAATGAAGAAACAGAAGAGCGTATAGGTGGCTTACAACAAGAAATTCAAAAGCGCTTTAAAGAGATAGATGATTTTGAAGATAAACATCAAGCCTTATTGGAGGAACATAAAAGGAAATATAAAGCGATCGAAGAACAAATTAATAGTCTTTTACATGGTGCAACCAATGTTGGACTTGCTAAATCATACAGTGAAAATAGAGATAAGTTTGAAAAGCAAACAAAGTTTTGGAATAGATTTTTTATTGGAATAATGGCTATTATATTTTGTTTTGGTCTTTATCTTGTACTAGAAGATATAAAGATAGATACACAGCATATTTTTAAATATTCACCTCTTTATGTTTCTGTAATTTGGTTAGCACTTTTTGCTTCTAAAAGAAGAAACGAAAGTATGAGGTTAGAGCAAGAATACACTCATAAAGAGACTTTGGCAAAATCCTACATGAGCTACAAAGAACAAATAGAAACTCTATCTAAAGATGAGAAAAATGAACTCTTACAAAAACTTCTTGAGAGTACAACAGCTACAATAAGCCAAAACCCAAATCATGTCTTAGATAAAAATAATACAGATCATCATCCTGCAATGGAATTTTTTAATAGTATTTGGAAGAGAGATAAATCATGAGTGAAATCCTAATTTATCAAAGCCAAGATGGCAAAACAAAACTTGATGTTACCTTAGAAAATGAAACACTCTGGCTAAATCAAAAACAACTTTGTGAACTTTTTGGTAAATCAAAATCAACAATCAGTGAACATATAAAAACTATTTTTGAAGATGAAGAGCTTGATAAAGATGCAGTTGTTCGGAATTACCGAACAACTGCCAGTGATGGTAAAAACTATAATGTAGAGTACTATAACCTTGATATGATTATAGCCATCGGTTTTAAGGTGCGAAGCAGAAGCGGGGTGCAGTTTAGAAAATGGGCAAACAGTATCTTAAAAGAATATATCGTTAAGGGCTTTGCTATGGATGATGAGCGGCTTAAAAATCCTCCTATTGCCGGCTCAAGTGTTCCTGATTATTTTGATGAACTTATCGAGCGTATTAGAGATATTCGTGCGAGTGAAAGGCGAATGTATCTTAGAGTACGAGAGATATTTACACTTGCGAGTGATTATGATCCATCATGGAGCGAGACGACACGATTTTTTCAACATATTCAAAATAAGCTCCATTTCGCAGTGACACATAAGACAGCAGCAGAACTGATAGCAAATAGAGCAGATGCCTCAAAACCAAATATGGGTATAACCTGTATAGATGAAGAACAGATAAAAAGTACAGATGTGACTGTGGCTAAAAATTATCTCTCACAAGAGGAGATAGATGAACTCAATCGTATCGTTGTGATGTGGCTGGATTATGCAGAAGATCAGGCAAAAAGAAAACAACAGATATTTTTAAAAGATTGGGAAGAAAAACTTGATAGCTTTTTACAATTTAATGATAGAGATGTGCTTGGAAATTTTGGAAATATTTCTAAAAAAGAGGCTGATAAAAAAGCAAAAGATGAGTATAAAAAATTTAGTGCAATGAGAAGAGAAAAAAAAGAAGAGATTGGAAGAGTAGAGAATATTAAAGCATTAGAAAATATTGCAAAAAGGGGTAATAATGGCAAGTAGCACAAATGAAGAAGCACTTGAGAGTGTGATAGAGCATTCCCTGGTAATACAAGGTTTTTATAAAGGATATCCGAATGATTTTAACAAAGAATATGCCATAGATGAAAAGCGATTTTGGCATTTTTTGGAATCTACTCAAGAAGAAGAGTTAGATAAGCTCAAACGAGATCCGCAGTATAAACTTAAAATTATTCAACGCCTTGATAAGATGATCAAAAAATACGGCATACTAAAGATTCTTAAAAAAGGTCTTGATGTTGAAGATGCATATTTTACACTTCTTTATGTAGCACCGGTTGCCTCTAGTGGAGACACAGTAAAAAAGCAGTTTGCATCAAATGAATTTAGCGTTACAAGACAAGTGACATACTCCCGTGTAAATCCTCGATTAGAGTTGGATATGGTCTTGTTTATTAATGGCTTGCCAATTGTTACCATTGAGCTAAAAAATCAATGGACAGGACAGAATGCAAGATTTCATGGAATCAAGCAGTATAAAGAAGATAGAGATCCTAAAGAGACACTACTGAATTTTGCACGCTGTATAGTGCATTTTGCAATAGATACTGATGAAGCCTATATGACAACAAAATTAGAAGGTAAAAAAACATTCTTTTTACCATTTAGCAAAGGTAATAATCACGGAGCTGGAAATCCGGTTAATCCTAATGGACATAAAACAGCTTATATTTGGGAGGAGATATTTTCTAAAGATTCTCTATCGGATATTATTCAACATTTTGTGCGACTTGATGGAAAAGAGAAAGACAAACTTAGCAGTAGAACACTCTTTTTTCCAAGATATCATCAGCTTGATGTTGTCAGAAAGATACTTCATGATGTGAGTGCCAATGGAGTCGGCAAAACGTATCTTATCCAGCATAGTGCCGGCAGTGGCAAGTCTAATTCTATTGCTTGGAGTGCTTATGGACTTATAGAAGCATATCCTATCGTTGACAATGTTCCGGGAAGCAAAGGAGTTGACTATCCTCTTTTTGATAGTGTGATAGTAGTTACAGATAGAAAGATACTTGATAAACAGATAAGAGAAAATATTAAAAGTTTTAGCGAAGTAAAGAATATAGTTGCACCTGCATACAGTTCTAGTGAACTCAAAGAGAGTTTGGAAGCCGGTAAAAAGATAATTATCACTACTATTCAGAAGTTTCCATTTATAGTAGATGGAATTAGTGATTTGAGTGATAAACGCTTTGCAGTCATCATAGATGAAGCACATAGTTCTCAAAGTGGCTCAGCCCATGCTAAAATGAATGAGGCTATGGGCAAAAAAGAGTATGATGAAGAGATGGATGCCCAAGATATGGTACTTGAGGTACTAAGGTCAAGAAAAATGAAGGGAAATGCTTCGTATCTAGCTTTTACCGCGACACCGAAAAATGCTACTCTTGAAAAGTTTGGAACGCAACAAGAGGATGGTAAGTTTAAACCATTTCATCTCTATTCGATGAAACAAGCGATAGAAGAGGGGTTCATCCTAGATGTGCTCGCTAACTATACAACATATAAAAGCTATTATGAGATTGAAAAGTCAATAGAGAATAATCCTCTTTTTGATACAAAGAAAGCACAAAAAAGATTACGCAGTTTTGTAGAGAAAAATCCTTCTACCATTGCTACTAAAGTTGATATTATGCTTGATCATTTTATCTCAAAAGTAGTAAAAACAAAGAAACTTCAAGGTAAAGCAAAAGCGATGGTAGTTACCTCAAATATTGAAACTGCAATTTTATATCACAAAGCTATTGTGGTAAAATTAAAGAGTATAGGAGAGCCTTTTAAAGCTATTGTTGCATTTTCTGGAAAAAAAGAGATAAAAGGTACTGAATATAGTGAAGATAGCATAAATGGTTTTGCATCCAAGGATATTGTAGAGAAGTTTGACAGCGATGAATATAAAATACTGGTTGTCGCCAATAAATTTTTAACAGGATTTGATCAACCAAAACTATGTGCTATGTATATAGACAAGAAACTTCAAGGAGTACTTGCCGTACAGGCACTATCTCGCCTTAATCGTGCTGCTCCAAAATATGGCAAAAAAACCGAAGATCTGTTTGTGTTGGATTTTTTCAATAAAGTTGAAGATATAAAAGCTTCTTTTGATCCTTTTTATACCGCCACCGTACTTAATGAAGCAACAGATATAAATGTATTGCATGAGTTAAAAAGCTCTTTAGATGAGCAGGGGGTGTATGAGCAAAATGAAGTAGAAGAGTTCTTTGAGAAATACTTTAAAGGTGCAGAAGCTACTGAACTCTCACCTATTATTGATATGGCTGCGGAGCGATTTAATATTGACTTGGAACTTGAAGATGATGAAAAAGCAGACTATAAAATCAAAGCTAAACAGTTTGTAAAAATATATGGTCAGATGGCATCAATTATGCCGTATGAAATACTTGCTTGGGAAAAACTCTATTGGTTTTTAAAATTTTTAATACCTAAACTTGTAATTGTTGATAAGGATAAAGACAAACTAGATGAATTGCTTAATGCTGTTGATCTTTCAACTTATGGCTTACAAAGAGTTCGATTAAATACAAGCATAGAACTAGATGAAAGTCTAGCAGAACTTGATCCTCAGAATGCAAACCCAAGAGGTGCTCATGGTATAGATGAAGAAAAAGATCCTTTAGACGAGATAATTAAGAACTTTAATGAAAAGTGGTTCCAAGGTTGGGAAGCTACACCAGAGGAGCAGAGAGTTAAGTTTGTTCATTTAATGGAAAAAGTAAAAACCCATAACGATTATAAAAGTAAATTTGAAGAAAATCATGATGAACATACTCGCAGATTAGCTCTTATGAAGATTTTATCAGAAGTTATGAATAAAGAGAGAAAAAAAGAGTTAGAACTTTACAAACTATTTGCAAGTGATGAGGCTTTTAGAACTGGTATGTTAGATAGTTTGGAAAGAGTTTTAATCACTGTTTAAAATATTGCAAATTGTTATATTTTTAACTTATTCTCCGTAATTAAGATAAAGTATGCTTAGAAAGGATGAGCAATGCTAGAAAATATTTTAAATTGGCTAGATGGGAAAGTTAATTATGTCTCCTGTAAAACACCTGATGAAAATGTTTTAGATTTTGAAAAAAAATTATCTAAATTACTTTTTTCTTCCAGAGTACATATCAAAGATTTAGAGGCAAGTGATTGTTATATAATAAAAACAGTTGATCAAAAAATTGATTATGAATTGGAACGGCCATCACATTATCGTTATAATTTTGATAATTTTAATGTGAAACGAAATGAGTATGTTTACGATAAAATAAACATGGCTTATGTAAGTGAACAGTTTTCCGCTAAAGACACGATGCAAAACCGTGCAAGAGTTGTGGAACTTATGAAAGAATTAAAGCATGGATACGAAACAAAGAACACATTTATAGAAAATTTAAAAAATTTCGGCTACAAAAAAATATTTTTTGATGTCGGCAGTGACAATGTTGGTGAGTTTGTTAATAGCGCTACTGATAACTTGAAAGATAACATTTTTGATTTTAGTGATTTTGATATATCTTATGTAAGTGCTATGAAGAAAGAAAGCAAAGGCTTAGAGGAAATAGGTATATTTTATCCGGTTGTTTTGAATCATGATATACTAGAAGAAAAACATTATATAATTGAAATAAATCACTTAAAATTTCAAAGAAAAAATGAAAATTTTTTTGGTAAAGTCGATAATTTCTTTAGAAAATATGGTGTAAACAGCAACAAATCAAAAGATATTGTGAGCTTGGAAGAATACTTTGCACACCCAGGATTTCAATATTCAAAAAGGTGTGCTTATTTTGATCCATTTAATAACTATGAAAAATACAGAGATCAATACAATGAAATTGAGAGTAGATTGATTAAATCTAAACATCTTTTTGAAGATTTTATTGTCGAATTATATGATTTACTAAATCAGGCACAGTTTGGTGTTGTTAAATTTCAGCATGAAGCGATGTTGAATTTTTTGCAAACACAACGCTCAACAAATCGAACCCATTCTTTACGAGAGCTAGCAACAACAATGAAAAACAAACTAGAAAAAGGGGAACTTGGGATGCAAGGTCTAGATTATCAAAAATATAATATTGTGCTACATTGCTTAATAAATCAAGATGATGATTTTAAATTCACCAAGAATACGATAGTTGATGATCTAAATGGGGTAGATTCTTGGCCAATTGAAATGAAAGAGTTGTGTCAATTAGTAATAGACGACATTTACATGACGACGAATAAACATCACGAATCAAATTTACAGTATATATATGATTTTTATAATAATTCACTTTTAAAAATTTCTAAAAAGTTTGATCTAAAGAAAAAACACCATAAAGTCTTATCCAGTATGCTTCTAGATTTAATTTTCTTTTATGATAAACATGAAAAACTATCAAAGCCATACAATAGCCAAATAGCCAATTTTATTACTAAACATACATATAGAAAATACGATGATTTAATAGACTTTAATAAGATGGATAGATTTACACAAGACCACCAAGATGAATTTGAACGATACCATCCTTTTGAACTTGAAGATGAAAATGGTGCAAAAAAATATATAATAACGTATGGAGACTTTTAATTCCGGAACAAGGAGGAAGTGAGAAACTGCAATAAGGGCTTGAAGTTTGCCAAAAATTTGGGCAGACCTCTGGGCTCTCGTTTTTACATATTTTGAATATATGTTATAATTCCGTCACTTCGATCGGTCGGTCGATTTATGCCTCTTCGCCTTTTACACACTAAGCAAGAGCATACCATCAGCTGTCGGTTGTGCTGTACAGCTTGTTCCATACCAAATATGTGAGAGTCTTTGGTTTAGGTCGGGTATGAGAAGGTGATGAGAGCATAGTATCATCCACAGCGCCCAAATCTGCGTGTAGTCGATCTCTCTTTTGGTTTCCCTGTGAGAGCCAGCCGCAACTGCATCAACTTCTACTCTTTTTTCAATATACCAGGTACACATTATGCCTTTTAACTATGATATTACTCATAAATGGTACATCTACTTCACCAGACGCTCGATGATACGCCTATCAAATCTTGGACAATACAAAGTGTTTGAGTGGGGAACAGGTACCAAGTGCTCCCGCTAAATTACTCAACGGGAAGCCAGGTGGCTTCCTTCACTTTTGGGAGTGAAAAACACTTGGTACCCCGTTGAATAATTTAACGAGGCAATGATACTGCTAAAAAGGGGGAGAGTCCATAAAGCAAAAAGCGCTTAAAAAGTCTTGCATCTTTTTGCATTTTGTTTCATTCTTTTGTAAAGGATTGCATTTTCCTGAAACTTGAGTTCTGAATACTGAAATTTTGTAAGTAGCAAAAAAAATTTATAACTGGCAAAGATAAGTGGTTTGTAGTAAAAAAGTAGTAAAAAGTTGATTTTTGAGTTTTCTTAAAGTGAGAGTTAAATCTCTTGAAGTCCCGTAATTTAGGGATGGTGCGGACGAAAGGACTTGAACCTTCACACCTTGCGGCACCAGATCCTAAGTCTGGCGGAAACAGTAACCTTAAATGGGTATAAGTGCCTATAATTAGGGGTTTATTGTATAATTGTCTTGCTTTAATACCCATAAATAACTATAATTATATATACAAAAGTGTGACTTAAAGTGTGACTTGGGATTTAGTCACACTTTAGATAAAGAGGCAATATGAGTGTTAGTAATTCAAAAAAGATTTTTAGAGATGGTAAAGTAGTTAAAGGAGTATTTCTTCTTTATAATGGTTCTGATGTTGATTTTATCCATATTGAAGAGTTACCAGCAGGTACACAAAAAAGTGTAGAATTTAAACTTAGGTTTAAAGTGCGAAACAAGACAGCAGAAAGAAAAGTAACCACATACTCTAAAACATATAAGGGTGCATTAAAAGAAGCAATAAGTAAAAGAGAAGATTTTATTAACAAACTCAAAGATGGTAAGTTAGAGCAAACAAGAATTAAACAAATCACACTTAATGATGCTATGAATGAATATCTTAACTATAAAGGTTCCTCTATTAAGCCTAGGACTAAAGAATATTATGAGCAAACATATGGAAAATGGATTAAACCAAAACTTGGAAAATCTATTTTAAAAGATATAACAGTGAAAGATTTACAGTCTATTGTAAATACAATGTTAAAACAGAATATGGCTCCACGAACAACACAAAGTATAAAACAGATAATGAGACCTCTTTTTAAATACTATGCAGATAAAGGCATTATAAATGGTAATCCAGCTGCACTGATTCAAATACCAAAATTTGATAATACAGTACAGGTAACCCTTGGTAAAAATGATATTAATGCTTTATTTAAAGCGATTAAAAAATATCCTATTGAACCATTCCATACATTGTTTGCATGGTTATCTGAGGGAAGAAGACTTAACGAATTGCTAAGCATAGAATGGGAACAAATAGATTTTAATAAAAAAACATATTTTATAATGTCGAATAAAAATAAAGCTGGTGTTAATATGCAATATAGGCTAAGAGATAATATTGTAAAATTGTTAAGTAGATTTGATAAAGATAGTCCTTTTGTATTTCATGCACTTACAGATAAAACAAAACAAATGTCAAAAGAAACGGTACGAGGACATTGGGCTAAGCTATTAAAAAATGCGAATATCGAACACCTTAGAATCCATGATTTAAGACATATTATCGGAAGCGATCTTGTATCTAATAATTTTACATTGGAGGAAGTTGCACAGGTATTAGGTCATACTTCTACAAGTGTAACTAAGCGATACAGTAAAGTGAGAGAGGAAAAAGCTAATGAAGCACTAGATAGCTTTTTTGATAGAATAGATGGCTAAATATGTTTAGATAAGATAGAAAAGAGGTAAATAAATTAAATGAAATACACAAAAGATCAGCTAGAATTGGAATCTATACAATATCTAAACACCAATAAACAAAGGTTTTTAGAAGAGTACACAAAAGGTATAGTTGTTACTGATGAAAAATTAGCAATTTTTACTGCTGGGATGAGTGGTGTTGGTAAAACAGAATTTGCTATTTATCTTAAAGAGATAACTCAAAATTTATTACATATAGATACTGATGAGATTAGAAATTTTTTTCAAGAAGTTGGTTATGATGGGCAAAATTCTGATGCCTTTCAAAAAGTAGCTAGTCGTGGATTTAATGAACTTTTTAATTATGCTATAAAAAAAGAGTATTCATTAATTTTAGATTCTAATTTTGCCAATAAAACTCAAGCTGTCCAAAATATTGAGAGATTATTAAAAAGAGGTTATAATATACAGATATATTATCTGTATAACGACCCTAAAGTGTGCTTTACTTATGCCACTATACGGGAGGTTGTTACAAAAAGAAAAGTTCCTAAAGATGTATTTATACGAAGTAATAAAAACTCGTATAAGACGATTATAGAGATAAAGTCGGTTTTTAAAGAGAAAGTAATAATCAACTTTTTTGATAAAAGAGACAATACTTTTTACAAAGATATAGATGTGGAATTTTTAAATAAAAAGATAGGAGAGAATTTTGATATTTGACGATAAATTTATGATAAATGCGATGAAAAGAATTGATGAGCTCCAACAAGAGACTATTGATAAAGCAAAAGAGATAGAGGGTGCTAGTGAGTATATCAAAAAGAAGTTAGAACTTTATGATAAAGATGAAGAGTTGCGAAACAATTTAAAAACTATACATCTTAAAGAGATGAAAATAGCTAAAGAATTTTTTGTTTAATATTAAATAATAATTTATTTGGTTTTAATTTATGATTTTAAACTATCAAAAATATCTAACTCAACCTCTTCCATCTCACTAGCACATTTAGGGCATTTGAATTTAAAAACTACTGATAGAAGGTTATAATTAAAATAAATGAAAAATAGTTATATATTTATTTTATTGTAAAGCCCGATTAATACGAATCTTCAATGCAAACATCTTGTTCGCCATCTCATCTTCAAATGTGATACTGAGTAAATGACTTGATAACTTTGATATTCGTTTTATAAAACTTGTGTTTATTATGTTATTGGAGTAGATGGGTGTCTTGCATAATTTTATGACTAAGTTTGCAAGGATAATACCCTCTTCTATTTTTTTTCGAACTATGGCTCTGTAGTGACTATCTCTCTTCTCATGGGCAGTCAGTTCAGAAATCATAGTCGTGTAATCGTTTAGTAGATAAGTAGCATCTTCAAGAAGATTGTCAGCATGAAGCATAAGAGATTCTACTGAATTTTGAAAAATATTGTCATTAAGAATAGCCTCAGGTGCAATATGTTTTTTACTCTTTTTGAGTTGAAGATGAGGAGGTAGGTTTTTAATGTTACCAAGTATCTCTTTGAAATCATTAAGTGTTTTGTTGAAACTCTTTTTATGCTCATAAAATTTGAAGTAAGTAGGCATCTCTGATGGTGTCACACTTTCCAGATATGGATAGACCTCTTGTAATAGTTGTTTCAAGATGAGCTTACTGGGTTCTTGCCCATCGTCCAAGCTATGGTATAGCACTTGAGTATCATTTATATAGATAGCAAAACTACTATCACCCAGTTTATAATCATCTCTTATACGAATGACAGGAAGCAAAAGCGACTCACTATCAAGTAACTCTTTTCTTAGTTTTGCAATACTAGAGAGTAGATTTGACTTTTTATTATTAGCATACATGATAAGCTCGTATCCTAAAAAAATATCAATCGTATCTATCTTCTCAATCTTCATATTACCCTCAGTATCAAGCAATTCTTTTGGCATATCTAGCTTTTCCATCAACTTTTCTATCTTCTCCATCTTTGCATCCTTTTAGGTTTGTAAAATTATAGCAGGTAAAAACGAATTTAATTTTCGTATTTTAAATATCTCTAACTTATTCTAAGTAAATAAGCTATAATTTTGTTTAAATATTACATTAGGAATTTCATGTCATTACATAAAGATAAATTAAAAAAGCTTACTTCTTTAACAGCAAAAGAAATAGTTCTTTGCTTATTAAAAAAAGAATTAATTGTTCTTGATAATACTCAATACACACACTTTTATTTTCATGATAAAAAGATGAATGATCTATATCTTTTACAATCTAAAAAACGGACTTTATGGAAAAATGAAGCAGAAGAATATCTTTTAAATATTTGTCAAGAATGTAGAAAATTGTTAGCTATAAAAATGAAAACAAGTTTTGTGCGAACTGCCGATTTACCTTTTATAAGAGAGCAAGAGTATCATATATCAGTCGAAAAAACAACAACAAAAACAATGCTATTTAATAGTAGTCTAGGAAAGTTTTTATCTTTTAAAATTGGTCATAGATCTAAGATTAAAGAGGGGAAAAGATATATACTTACTATGCACCAGACAACTAGTAGTATAAGAGAAGAAGATGAATAATATCTCTATGAAAATAAAGATACTTAAGCAAAAAAATACTTATAATGAATTTTTACAAAGTGAAGTAGTTGTAGAGGATTTAGCGAATTAAACCCTCACCTTATCCCAGTAAATGACATACCCATAATGTTTCGCCACAAACTCTTCAAGGTTAGAAAACATCATAAGTTTATCATCACTCTTAGGAGCTATACACTCCCAACAAAACTGATGACAGTTATTAAAAACTATGGAGTACTCTTGATGTCTTCTTTCGTAATCATCATAAAGCTTTTTAGCATACATCGCTACTTTTTTGTCTGCTAAAGGTTTACCTGTGCTATCACAAGCTATCTGTATGCCTATGTTCATTCCTCGTGCATAGAGTTCTTTATCGCCATCTATAAACTCTTGAAATGTTACTTGTTTTAAAACATCATCACCATGTTGTTCTATGATGTAGCCATCACCCACATAGATACCAGTATGCTCTATCATCCCAAAGCCTAAACCAACTGTTAAGAGTGAACCTATCTCTGGTTCGACATCTCGCATAGATGAAAATACTTGACT
>Ga0256842_1003003_pt1 | contig 11586 bp, 6 predicted proteins | sample 4559240metaG_FD_185973 | JGI IMG/M metagenome (GOLD analysis project Ga0256842, IMG submission 185973) | Hydrothermal vent microbial communities from Guaymas Basin, Mexico - 4559-240 | ecosystem: Environmental > Aquatic > Marine > Hydrothermal vents | place: Mexico: Guaymas Basin | collected...
ATATTGGCATGTTTTTCCCTAAAGTGGATAAAAAGAATCGGCAAAATCATGAGAATAATGTATTGTGGGATGTTATAGTAGGTGGAGGGTATGAAAAGACGGGGTGATTTTGTCTAAAGTGTAGTTATAGATATACTAATATTAAACCTTTTTTAAAAGAAGATAAACCTTTAGAACTTCCAAATAGTATAGAAAAGTTAAAATCTCAAACTCTAAATTGTCATTTGTGTAGTTTAAGTAAATCTCGTAAAAAAGTTGTTTTTGGAGAGGGTTAAAAAGAGAAGATGTTTATATTACTAATTTTTTATTATCAAACCCATCTTTTAAAAAAGATGTATTTGAGGATTTAAAAAAAGTAAAATTACTTTATTAAAACTTTTCCCCCTTTTATATAACTCATAAAGTTTGGTGAATATATACTTTTAATAGTTGTTAATCCACTATTAAATTCACCCTTTTGTGTTACAAATAGTAAGTATTCAAAACTATAATCCCCTTTTGGAAGAGACTCAAAGAAAAAATATGTGGCACTCTTTTTTACACTTTTATAATATCCTAATCTATTTTTACTACTAATATTAACAGGAGTAAAAGCAGAGGATATTTCATCTTTTAATAGTATATATTTTAGATTTTTATCTACTTTAATATCTATTTTTACTTTTATTTTATCTCCTATTTTAATACTACTTTTATTAATTGGGATTATTTTTTTAGTTATGGTTACTGGTAAAGGGTTAAAGATTTCTGTTTTGTTTAAATCTTTGAAATATTGCCAAGATAGTTCACCCCATACAGGATTATTGTTTGGATTAGTAACTTTTATTGTTGACATATTTTTATCGAAGTTATTAAATACAACATTTAAATATTCTATACCTTTTGTAGCTCTCTCTTTAGCTTTTTCTAAAGTTGGTTTATAATCTATAGTTGTATTAAACTCAATATTTACTAATTTATTTTTATTTAAAATCCACGCATTATCTGATAGTAGGGCATATATAGCACTAACTGTTGCTTTTGTTGTTCTCCAATGGTTATCTTCTCTATTTTTAATAAGCCATATCTTCATAAGTTCTATAGAGTTTTTATCTTTTAGAACCTCTCTAAATAGTTCCATTATCATTGTATGTTTCTCTATAGGTGATATAGTTTGATTATTTAAATTATAATATTTAAAGTACATTCCTAAATCACTATCTATAATGGCTTTTCGTTTAATTGCATTTGCAATTTTTACAGCCTCATTTTTTCCAAGCTTTTTATTAAGCGTTAATGCAATCATTGCTTGTTCATATATACCTCTTCTACTCCAATACTTTTTAGCTTGATTAAGATAGTACTTATATGCCTCTTTTAATAAAATAGGGAACTTATAAAATCCTCTGCTATATAGATACTCTATTACCATACTATCTAAATGGTTATCTTCTAGTTTTGTCTCCCCTTTTTTTACTTTCTTTAAAAGAGTTTTATATTTAGATGCTATCTTTTTATCCATATAAGCTGTGGCTACTCCTAACATCTCTGTATTGGTTTTATTAATACCAAGATTTTTGAGTTTTCCAAACCACTCTAAAATATATTGAGTAGTATAGGTATCTATTTTACCCTTATCAAACCACGACCAACCACCACCATAGTGTTGCATCTCTTTTATATCCAGTTTAGTATAGTTTTTTTTCTCCTCTAATATTAATCTTTTTATATTAAGGAGTTCGGCTAACTTTTTTTGTTCTCTCTCTTTACTCCCTTCTCTCCAATTTTTAAAAATTTTATCCACTTTAGGATATATAGTTAATAGTTTATGAGCTATAGCATTAACAAAGTATCGACCAAAAACAGTATCAATAGAGTTATAAGATGAGTTCATAATATAAGGCATAGCTTTAATAGCATACCATGCAGGATTAGATGTAAATTCAACTATTAGTTTATGATTTTTAAACTCTGTTAAATTACTCTCTTTTAACTCTTTTAGTGTAAATGATTTGCTCTCTTTAGCCTTTAGGTAAAGTGGTTTAGTTTTTGTAATTAAGAGCTTATCTGATAATATTGGTATAACTTTTTGTTTTATATCTGTAAATTCATCTGTTTTTGCTGTAACAATATATTTTATATTGGATACCTCATCTTTTCTAGGTATTTTAATTTTAAAATCAATCTTAGTAGAAGAGCCTTTTGCCAATTTAAAAGATTTTGTAAGATTTTTATCTATATAAATCTTTTTATTATTTAAATCATTAAAAAGTTCTACTATGCAACTACCATTTAAATCTCTATCACTCATATTTATAACTTTTTGAGATAAAACTATCTCATCATCTTCTCTAAAAAATTTTGGAAGATTTGTTTTAACTACTATCTCTTTTTTAGTTACTATCTCTTTTCTAGTTACTGCTGTTTTTAAATCTTTAGTATGAATAAATCCTAAAAAAGTCCAACGATTTAAGGCATTATTAGTTTTAAAATCAATAATAATATTTCCATCTTTATCTGTTTCTAAAATAGGTTTAAAAAAGATAGTATTTTTAAAGTCTCTATTGTTATTGAGTTTATCTTTATATCTTTTATTATAAAAATCTTCTAAACCCTCATCTATTGGAGTATAAGATTGTGGTGGTAGTATAGATGGTTCATTATGTTTTTTATTATCAATAGATAGATTGTTTATATTAAATCCAAACCAATTTAAACCATAAAACTTTCTATCTATATAATCTACCTCTTCTCTCCAATTTTTTCTATCGACTACATAATGAAAATGTCTAGTTTTCCATCTATTATAGTAAAGTAGTCTATTTTTAGGGTATAGAGTATCTATTTTAAAACTATTTTTAATAAATTTATCAATAGAAGCATCATATAAAGAGGCTACCATTTGAGCCTTACTACTCTCTTTATCCATACCATTAATTTTTATTTTCCACTCTACTTTACTATTTGGTTTTAATTTATCTTGAAAACTTATATATTCAACCTTTAATCTATCTTTCCAAGGTACTTCTATAACTCCACTTTGACTATAATCTCTACTATTTTTAACCATTAAAATCGAGTAGAAAATATCACCACTATTATCTTTTGTTATAGGAATAGACTCTTTAGCTAAATCTTTAATATCTATCCACTTTTCTATAATTACTCTATCACCTTTACATAAATTAAATAGAACCATACTATTTGGTATAGAACTTTTTATATTTATTGTAGCAGTTGAACCTATCTTATACTCTTTTTTATCAGTTTTTTGCCAAAGAGCCATTTTATATGGAGGGGTTTTTTTATTTAAATTATAGATAGTAATTTTCTTACTCTTTTTAACCTTTGTAGCGTATCTATCTTCTGTAAATAGTGTAAATAGATACTCCCCTTGTGGTAGATGTTCTAAAAGTATCTTTTTTGATTTTTCTGTATTAAACTTAATAGTTTTAATCTTCTCTTTTTCTCTATTATCATCATACTCATAATTTTTAAATAGTTTTTGAAACTCACTTTTTGTATATATTGGTTTATCTACTCTACTCCAATATCTTTTTCTATATATTCTATCTTTATCTTTTAATCTCTCAATAACTATTTTACCCTTTACTCCTTCAAAATTACCATATAAATCTTTACTATCTAACTCTATAAAGTTTGCTCTATTTCCATCTAACTCCTTATCAATAATCATATCTACGGTAATAGCAACCGAACCAAGATTTACAACTCTAACAAAAGATTGTTTCTCTCCCATACTATTTACATCAATAGAGACTCTATAACTAAATAGTGGTTTATCTTTTTTAAATTTGGATTTAGTCTCAAACTCTATTTTAAATTTTCCTTTTTTATTAGTTAATATTTTCCCTACAGCAACCTCTTCCTCTTTTAGAACTTTAGGCTTTTTATCATAATCATCTATCCAAGGAAAACTAGCCACTCTATAGACTCTATATTTAACCTCTACACCATCTAATCTATTACCACTAGAAGATTTTATAACTCCCTCTACAGATACCTTATCTCCTAATCTATAGTTTTTATTTAATTTAGAAAACTCTACACTAAATTTCTCTTTTTTATATTTTTTTACAGTTATAGATTTACCTCCAAATATATTAGAGGATAGATATAAATTGCCTAACTCTATATCTTTAGGAATAGAGAATGAACCATAAATGGAACCAAACTCATCTGTTTTAAATATTTTACTTTTTAACTCGTTTCCTTTATGGCTATTTAGAGTAATTTTAACCTTTTTATTAGAGATGATTTTTGGTTTTTTATTGCTAAATCGTTTTACAACTAAACCTTTAAAAAGTACTCTTTCAGATGGTTTATATATAGTTTTATCTGTAAAGATATATATTATCTCTTTAGATTTATCTTTTTTTGAACTATCTTTATATTTATAAAATCTATCACTATAAAACTTTAAAGTATCTTTTCCGTAAGAGAGTTTTATGGAGTAATTTTTAATATTTTTAGGTATATCAACCAATCCATCTTTATTGCTTTTAATAGTGCTGATTAGTTTTGTTTCATCTTTTTTTAGTTTAATATTATAATTGTGGCTATAAAAAGAGATATTGACATCTTTTAAAGGGTTACCATACTCTCTATCTACAACTAAGATTTTTGAGTTTTTATGAAAATATGCTAACTTAGAAACACTTGATAGTGTATAAGATATATTTTTACTAAAATTTATATCATTAGATACTACAAATAGATAATTTCCTAATCCATAACTACCTAAAGATATTTCACTACTATGATTTTTATAATCATCTATCTTAGGAAGAGTTATACTATTTTCTTTAATAGATTTTAATTTATTAATATAATCTATTCTCTCTTTACCATATATATTATATAACTCTTTAATCTCTTTTGATGTCACTTTAAGAACTTTTAAATAGATTTTATCTATATTTTTATAAGATATTTTTGCTAAGATATTCTCATTAGGTAAATTAATCTCTTCTATAACTATACCTATAGATTTCTCTTCAATTTGATTCTTAATATATCTACAGTTAGAATAGATATATCTATCTTGGCTTTTTAACCCTTTTTTAGCATACTTTAAAGCCTTATCATACATCTTTTTTTCTAAATAGTATTTAGCAAGATATAAAACCTCACTACCCATCTTTTGAGACTCTAAAGAGTTTAAAGCATCAAGATAGTATTTATCTTTATTTATACCTACAAAATTTTTATATACAAATTGAAGTCTCTCTAAATTTACATACTCTAACGCTCTACTATTTTTATCTTTTTTATGAAATTGAAGTAGTTTTTTATATATTAAAATAGATTTATATTTAGGTAGGTTACTATTATCTTTATTGAAATTAAACTCTATAAAGTGATTTATACTACTAAAACCCTCTTTTTGATTTATATAAAAATCTTCATAAGAGTAGTAAAGATTATTAAAATAGTCCAAAGCTCTAAATGCCAAAAAGTCATAAAGTGTATCTCTTAACCCTTTACTATTCTTCTCTTTAGTTAAAATATTTTTATATTTTTCTATAGGTACACTCTTAGCCTCATCTCCTAAACTCTCCCAATATAGTTTAGATGCTCTATCTCTTATCTTTTTTAAACTCCATAGATATATATTTTTATTACTCTTCTCATCTATATAAGGGTTATATATTCGTTTATATCTAATAACCTCTAAAAAATCTCTATACATCTGTGCTGTTATAGATTTTAATATTAGTTTTGTAGTTACACTTTTTGTGCTATTTATCTCACTCTCTACATCTTTAATTCTCTTATCAAAATCCTTTTTTAATAGATAATTATACTTCTCTTTATATAAAAGAGCTTTTATAAACTCACTCTCACTGTTTTCCTTTTTTGATTGTTTATAGATAGCATCTACTACTTGTAAAGCCTTTTTAGGTAAACCCTCTTTTTCAAATTTTTCAACTATACTCCACTCCTGTTTATAATCTTGGGCATTTAAAAATATAGTTAATAATAGAAATAGTTTTAATATCTTTTTCATCTTTTTTATTCCTCTAATAGTTTATGATATTATATATCAAAAATATTTATTAATGATAAATATTTTATAAATATTTCGTTACTGATAGTATCAATCTATTTATATTCATTTTTTAAGCTATAAGTAATGATAAATATAGTTATAAAAATTGCTATTATAAATATATGAAGAATAAAAAAACAGTAATTACCTACGGAACTTACGATATGCTCCATGAGGGGCATCTTAATTTGCTCAAACGAGCCAAGGCACTTGGCGATTATCTTATCGTTGGTGTAACAGATGAGAACTATGACCGTTCAAGAGGCAAATTGAATGTAGTAGAGAGTACTAAAAAGCGAGTAAAAGCAGTTGAAGAGCTTGATTTTGTCGATAAGGTTATAGTCGAAAAACATAAAAAACAGAAAGCCCAAGATATGGTAAAATATGATGTTGATATATTTGCCATTGGTGATGATTGGGTGGGTGCATTTGATTACCTAAATGAGTTTACACATGTTGAGTATCTACCTAGAACAGAGGGAATATCTAGTACAAAGCTAAGAAGAGAGAATTTTGATTTAATCAAAATGGGTATGGTCGGACTTGGAAGAGATACCCAATCTTTTATAGATGAGGCTCAATTTGTATCTAATATTAAAGTAAATAGAATTTATGCAGAAGATTTTTTAGCTGTTAAAAAGTTTACTAAAAAAAGTCCAATTATTAAATTTGGACACGATAACTATGATGAATTTTTAGATACACCAATTCAAGCTGTTTATATAGATACTTCTTTAAAAAAGCACTATACTCTTATTAAAAAAGCATTAGAGGCTGGAAAACATGTACTTTGTGAAAATCCTATTGCTTTAAATAAAAAAGAGTTAAAAGAGCTTTTATCTCTTGCTAAAGAGAAGAAAGTTCTTCTTCTATCTGCTTTAAAGACAGCATTTTTACCAGCATTTAATCAACTCCTAAAAGAGCTTGAAAAGGGTGAGATTGGAGAGATAAAAGAGGTTAGAGCTACTAGAACATCTCTATATAGAGAGAAGAACTATCCTGACAGTTTTATGGAGCAAGGTGCTACTAATATCTTATCGGGGTATCCATCTTTACTAATTCATAAAGTTTTGGGAAAAAGAAAAAGTATAAAGTTCTTTGACCAAAAAGAGAAAAATTATGATATTAGTAACCTAATTATAACTACTCATAAAAATGATACTGTAGGTATTGCAAGAGTAGCAACTGGCATTAAGTCAGAGGGAGATGCTGTTATATCTGGAACAAAAGGGTATGTATATATTCCAGCCCCTTGGTGGTTAACTAAAGAGTTCTACTTTAGATTTGAAGATACACATAAGAGCTATAAGTTTAGTTATGAGTTTGAAGGGTGTGGACTTAGATATATGATTGCAGAGTTTGCATCGCTTATTCAGAGAGGAAAAAGAACATCTAAGATGTTAAGTCCTACCGATATGGTATCTATTAGTAGAGTTGTATTAGACTATAATGAGTTTAAAGATAGTAATAATAAAAAAATAAAAAGAAGGAGAAATAGTTTATGATATATGAGGATTATTATATATTTACACCAGGCCCTGTTAAGATGTCTGAAGAGATTTTAGAGATTGGGGCAAAGCAGACACCATATTTTAGAAATGATAAATTTTCAGAAGTAACTTTTAATTGTGAAAAGGGACTTTTAGAGATGGTAAATGCTCCAGAGGGGAGCAAAGTTATATTTTTAACAGCATCAGGTACTGCTGGTATGGAGTCTGTTGTTATGAACCTATTAACTAAAGATGATAACGCTTTAGTGGTTCATGGTGGTGGATTTGGAGGAAGATTTGTAGATATTTGTGCAACTCATAATATACCTCATACAGATTTTCAAGTAAAAAATACAAATCTATATAATATAGATAAGTTAGCACCAAAAGAGAACTATACATCTTTAATAGTAAATGCTCATGAGACAAGTGTAGGACATATTTACGATTTAGATGCAATGGGAAATTACGCTAAAGAGAATAATCTATTTTTTATAGTTGATGCAATTAGTATGTTAGTAACTGACCCTATTGATATGTCAGCTCAAAATATAGGTGCAATAGTTGCTAGTAGCCAAAAAGGTTTAGCCTTACCACCAGGTCTTACTATGGTAATCTTATCTCCTGAAGCTATTAAAAGAGTTCAAGATGTAAAAAATCTATACTTTAACTTTAAAGACTATTTACGAAATGGAGAGAGAGGGCAAACACCATACACTCCAGCAGTTACAATTATGTTACAACTTGAAGCTAGACTAGCTCAAATTAAAAGAAGAGGGGGAGTTGTTCAAAGTATTCAAAAGGCTAAAGATATAGCTGAATATTTTAGAGCAAATATTAAAGATTTACCTCTAAAATTCTACACTCCATATATGCCGAATGCAATGACAACACTTACACCAACAGATGGGAAAAGTGCTATGGATATTGTTAATGGTTTAGAAGATGGATATAAAGTTATGGTTTGTCCAAATGGTGGGGCCAAGAGAGATATTATCTTTAGAGTATCACACATGGGAGATATGACAAAAGCTTATGTTGATGTGTTGCTTGATGCGATGTATGATTTTTACGGTAAAAAGAGAAAATAGTGTCAAAGATAGACCCAAAAGTTTTAAGAGAGGCTCAACTTATTATGTTAGACTCTCTAATCGAGTTTGATAGAATTTGTAAAAAGTACGATTTTGACTATTGGTTAGATAGTGGAACACTTCTAGGTGCAATAAGACATAAAGGTTTTATTCCATGGGACGATGATATAGATATATCTATGCCTGTAGAGGATTATAGAGAGTTTGCTAAAGTTGCTCCAAAAGAGTTACCAGATGATATGTTTTTACAAAATAAGATAACAGACCCAACTTTTCCATTTGACTATATGAAAATTCGTTCAAATAGAGCAAAAATTATAGAGTTTCATGAAAAAGGCAAAGATATAAAATATCATCAAGGTGTATTTGTAGATATTTTTCCAATGTTTGCCATAAAAGAGACCAAACTAAATCACCTATTTTATGAATACGCTTTTTCTCTTATTAGATTTTTTTCAGCTAAAAAGTTTGATTGTACTAAAATTAGAAAACTTCTAAAAAAGAGTTTAGAAAAACTTCACTTAGGTTGGGATAAAAAGGTAGGAACAAGCGTAATCTATAGTGGAAAAATGCCGGATGTAGCAGGAGCATTTAAATATAGTGCAATATACCCTTTAAAAAGAGTAGAGTTTGAAGGTTTAGAGTTTTTAGCACCAAATGACCCACACCACTATTTAGAAAATATATACTCATTTGATTATATGGAACTACCACCTATTGATAAAAGGGCTACTCATGCTGATGAGGTTTTGATTGTTTAAATATAAACTTATTATATTTTACCTAGCATAGTAATTTAATTTAAATAAGCTATAATTTTAGAATGAAAGTTATTATAATATTAGCTATACTTATTGGTATAGTAGCACCCATATTAATATATAAAAGAGATAGAGAGTTAAAGAGTCTTCTTATCTCTCTTTTACTTCTATTAGGAGTTGTACTTTTAGGAATTATAGGTACTGTTATGCGTTCTTTAATGCCTCTTTATTTACTCCATTTAGTAGCTTTAGTTTTTGCCTATATTAGCTATTTAGTATATCTTATAAAAGATAGGTTTTATTGGTATATATATCTTCTTCCATTTGGAACTTTACTTTTTTATATTCTTTTAGCTTTTATAGGGAATAGACACATTTCTGGATTTTAATACTTAAAAGCTGTTACTTTTAAACAAAGAGAGTCATAATTGATTACTTTTTAGGCAAAAAACACTTCTCTTTTAAAAAAAAATGCGATACAATCTTGGCAACTTAAAACTTTAGGAGACAACTAAATGGGTAAATTTGTAAACAGTGTAGAAGAGTTTTTTACATTTTGTGAAGATAATGAAGTAGAATTTGTAGATTTTAGATTTACAGATATTAAAGGTATGTGGCATCATATATCATATAGAATGAGTGCTGTAGAAGCTGATATGTTAAAAAATGGTCTTCCTTTTGATGGTTCATCTATTGAGGCTTGGCAACCGATTGAAAAATCAGATATGATTCTTAAACCTGATGTAAAGACAACTTTTCTTGACCCTTTTACTGCAGATAATACTATTATCGTAATTTGTGATGTTTATGATATTTATAAAAATGAACTATATGCAAAATGTCCAAGAAGTATTGCTAAAAAAACATTAGAGTATATGAGTAAGGCAGGAATTGGTGATGAAGCTTTTTTTGGTCCTGAAAATGAGTTTTTTATATTTGATGATGTAAAAATTTGGGCTGGAGTTAATCAATCTGGATATAAGGTTGATAGTGAAGAGGGTGCATGGAACCGTAATAAAGATTTCGGCGAAGTAGGAAATATGGGACATAGAAGTGGGTTAAAGGGAGGATATTTCCCTGTAATGCCTATTGATACAATGGTTGACCTTAGAGCTGAAATGATGCAGGTATTAGAAGATGTTGGTTTAACTGTAATGTTAGGTCATCATGAAGTTGCACAAGCACAAGGTGAAATTGGTATTAAATTTGACAGTCTTATAGAAGCTGCCGATAATGTTCAAAAGTATAAATATGTTGTTAAAATGGTAGCTCATTTAAATGGAAAAACTGCTACTTTTATGCCAAAACCACTATTTGGTGATAATGGTAATGGTATGCATGTTCATCAATCTATTTGGAAAAATGGTAAAAATCTTTTCTATAAAGAGGGAGAGTATGCAAATTTAAGTGAAACTGCTTTACACTATTTAGGTGGTATCTTTAAACATGCTCATGCTGTCTCTGCATTTACAAATCCAAGTACAAACTCTTATAAAAGATTAGTTCCAGGATTTGAAGCACCAAGTATTTTAACATACTCTAGCCAAAATAGAAGTGCTGCTTGTAGAATTCCTTATGGTGCAGGAGAGATGGCAACTAGAATTGAAACTAGATTTCCAGACTCAACGGCTTGTCCATATTTAGCATTTGCTGTACTTATGTTAGCAGGTATTGATGGAATTAAAAACAAATATGAGCCAGTAGGTCCTATGGATATAGATTTATTTGAACTTACTCTTGATGAGATTAGAGAAAAAAATATTCCTCAAATGCCTCATACATTAAGAGAATCACTAGAGGGATTGATTGCTGATAATGATTTCTTAAAGCCTGTTATGACAGAAGACTTTATTGATACATATCAACATTATATGTTTGAGAGACAAGTTTGGCCAGATGAGTCAAGACCTACAGCATTTGAGTTTAAATCAACCTATTCTTGCTAATCTTTAGGACAAGGTAATAACCTTGTCCTGATTATAAAATTCTAAATTAATCTAAAACCGTTCTACAAAACTTACTCAAACTTACCTATAATTAGGTTTGTATGAAATTTGCTTCCTGTTTCAATGCTACTGGTTAAATTTAGAAGTCCAGCCTCTAAATTCATTGCCTTTAGTTCCACAGGCGTTACTTCGGGGTGAACTCTCCCTAGTTGATTATGTAAATTGATAGATGCATTTAAATCTCTA